>ERZ808240.5646-NODE-5646-length-10062-cov-4.790347_pt1 | contig 10062 bp, 11 predicted proteins | sample MGYA00521084_ERZ808240 | MGnify/ENA primary metagenome ERZ808240 (study PRJEB31516, sample SAMN03275571) | gut metagenome | biome: mammalia-associated habitat; material: feces | host: Papio cynocephalus | place: Kenya | collected 2012-08-06 ... | reverse complement strand
ATTTAGCAACAGTTGGAAGAGATGGAAAGGCAAAATGCCGCCCATTCATGTTCTGCTTTGAGCAGGATGGAAAACTTTGGTTCTGTACAAACAACACAAAGGAAGTTTATAAGGATATGTTAGCAAATCCAGAGGTAGAGGTTTCGGTTTCTTCACCTGAATATGCATGGCTTCGTTTACATGGCAAGGCAGTATTTGAAAACAATATGAGCGTAAAGGAAGGATGTATGAATAATCCTATCGTTAAAGGACAGTATCAGACAGCAGATAATCCAATCTTTGAGGTGTTCTATATTGAAAATCCACATGGTGTGATTGCTGATTTTTCTGGAAATCCACCTTATGAATTCTAATTAATGAGAATTAACAGTACAAAGCTTGTGCCTGTATGCAGTTTTGTCGATTGACGTGATAACTTGAGAAAAGTATAGAAACATAATTCTCAAGCCACAGATATTAAACAGAAAAAAGTACAGTCTTCGGGGCAAGGTGTAATTCCTGACCGGCAGTATAGTCTGCGAGCGTAAAGCTGATATGGTGAAATTCCATAACCGACAGTAAAAGTCTGGATGAGAGAAGATATGATAAAACAAGTCCCGCAGGAATCCCGTCCTGTGGGTTGTTTTAAATTAAGGCATATCTCACGCAAGGAGATTTATGAGTAACAATACAGCAATTATTAAAAAAAGAGAAAAACTGGTTCCTGCAAGGACAATAACAATGACAGCACTACTGGCAGCTATATCATATGTTTTAGCATTTCTAGAGTTTCCGGTGCCTTTAAGTCCGTCATTTGCAAGGATGGATCTTTCAGATTTACCTGCATTGATTGGAGCATTCGCATTTGGACCGGTTACAGGAGTAATGATAGAGCTGATAAAGAATGTATTACAGCTTTTATCTACTTCTACAGGCGGAATAGGAGAACTTGCTAATTTCTTAATGGGAGCATCATATGTGTTGACTGCTGGTTTTATATATAAACATAAAAAAACAAAGAAAACAGCAATATTAGCATGTGCTGTTTCAAGTATGGTTATGGGGATAGCAGCGGCAATAGTGAATTATTTTATTCTTCTTCCACTGTTTGAAACATTTATGCCTCTTGATCAGCTGATTGCATCATTTAGTTCATTTCTGCCATTTATTAAGACCAAGCTGGACGTCGTGTTATACAACGCATTTCCATTTAATATGATAAAGGGTCTGGTAATTGGAGCAATTACAATGATAATATATAAAAAAATAACACCATTGCTGAAAGGAGAGATTTAAAAATGACAAACATGGATTATCTTAAATTGCTGGTAGATGAAATCCATTCTACAACAGTTGCCACAATAGGTTCGGATGGGCATCCTCAGACAAGAATTATAGATATGATGTACTATGATGAAGAGGGCGTGTATTTTCTTACAGCAAAGGGAAAAGCATTTTACGAGCAGCTAATGGAACAGCAGTATGTGGCTATATCAGCAACAAAAGATAAAATAGCAGTGTCTTTACGCGGGAAAATAAAGAATATAGGTAAAAAAAATCTTGATATAATGTTCGATAGAAATCCTTATATGAAAAAAATTTACCCGGGAGATACGAAAGAAGCAATAGAAGTATTCCAGCTATATGAAGCACAAGGAGAGTATTTTGATATCAGTAATCCATCCAATATTGTGAGAGATACAATAACTATAGGCTGTGCAAAGACTATAAAGACAGGCTATTTTGTTGGAAAAGGCTGTATCGGATGCAAGCTGTGTTATTCGGTATGTCCACAAAAGTGTATTGATATATCTTTGGTTCCAGTTGTTATCAACCAGAAGCATTGCCTTCATTGTGGAAGATGTGCAGAGGTTTGTCCTAAACAGTGTATTGAGAAAAGGGGATGAATGATATGATTTTTAAGAAAATAAAAAAAGGGCACGTTGACTGGAGAAATTTCTTATGTGGAACTCCGGCTGGTGATTATGTATTCCAGAAAGATTCATATGAAGATCAGATTAAAAGGTCAGCAGAATATATAAAAAATGCAGATTGTATAATAATCGGAGCGGGAGCTGGGGCATCAACGGCAGCAGGAATCAGCTATGGTGGCAAAAGGTTTACTGACAATTTTGCAGAATTTATAGAAAAATATGGAAAACAATATATGACAGATATGTATACAGCAGGTTTTTATCCATATCCTTCAGAAGAGGCAAAATGGGGATACTGGTCAAAGCATGCATTGATGAACAGGTTTGATCCACCAGCATTGCCACTTTATACTGAACTTTATGATATTGTGAAGGATAAGGATTATTTTGTACTTACAACTAATGTGGATCATCAGTTCTATAAAGCAGGTTTTGATGAAAACAGAATATTTGCAACACAGGGAGATTATGGGAAAATACAGTGTCAGAGAGCCTGTCATCAAAAAACATATGATGCGGAAGAGCTGTTTCGCAGAATGGACAAAGCAAGAAAAGACTGCCTGATTCCATCAGAACTTGTACCAAAGTGCCCAGTGTGTGGTGGAAACATGGCTATGAACCTTCGCTGTGATAATTATTTTGTTGAAGATGAAGAGTGGCATGAAGCAGCTGACAGGTATGCTGGTTTTCTTGAACGTAATAAGAATAAAAATGTTGTACTTTGGGAGCTTGGAGTTGGATTTAATACACCCATTATTATACGTTTTCCTTTTGAAAAAATGGTACGTGAAAATCCATTTTACAGTCTTATACGTCTTAATATGGATGAAGCTGTTGTTCCAGAAAGCTTCGGAAAACGTGCAATTGGTATTGGCGGTGATATGGCTGAAGCAATTACAGATATAAAGGGACTGTTGTAAAAAAATCAGATTGATGCTTGATATTCATACAGATATTTGTGTCTGTACGCACCTGACACAAACTAATTATGAAAAAAAGTGCGTAGAAATGAGGAATGGGTATGACACAGGAAGAAAGAAGAAAATATCTGATAAAATATCTTTTAAAAGAAGAAATAAGGTTTGGCAGACAGAAAATTCCATCAGGTAAGAAAGAACAGGAAAATTTGCTGCGGTCACTTATGAATGTCAGACCACCAAGACCAGTAAGTGATGAGTTCTTGAAAATTCAGGATGAATATCTGACAGAACGAAATATAGAACGTGGTATCACAGATATTGAAAATCTTGTGCCTGTAAAATCTGATCCAAGACTTTATATCTGGAAGGGGGATATTACAACGCTGAAATGTGATGCAATAGTAAATGCCTGCAATTCGCAGATGCTTGGTTGTTTTTCACCGCTTCATGCATGTATCGATAATTTTATTCATACTTATGCAGGAGTGGAGCTTCGTCTGAAAATGTACGAAATCATGACAAAGCAGGGACATGAAGAAGAAACAGGAAAGGCAAAGATTACTTCCGGATATAATCTTCCGGCAAAATATATTCTTCATACAGTAGGACCTATCATACAGTGGGAAGTTACACCAGAAGATGAAAAACTTCTTGCAAGCTGTTACATGGAGTGCTTAAGGCTTGCGGCTGATAAAGGAGTCAAATCTATTGCATTCTGCTGTCTGTCTACAGGAGTATTCCGTTTTCCACAGCAGAGAGCTGCTGAAATTGCTGTAAATACAGTTAGGCAGTACATTGATAAAGATAATAGAATAAAAAAGGTTATCTTTAATGTGTTTAAGGATGAAGATCTTAAAATCTATAATGAACTATTGTGAATACAGGCATTAACAGCTTTTTGACCATTTGTCCCCTGCATCATATAAATGTAGTGAAGTAAATGATAAGGAAGAAATTCCAGTTTATGTATATATATTTGTATATAAGGTTGCGTTTATGACGAATATTGCATAAAATAGTTATATTATATGTGTCAGGAGAAGATAGTTATGAGCAGAGCAGTAGTTTTTTATTCGTTATCAGGAAATACAAGGGAGGCGGCCAAAGATATTGCAAGAAAACTTGGTGCCAAAATATTTGAGATAGATTTGGTTAAGCCGCTGCCTAAAAAACCAGTAAGACAGATGCTTGTTGGAGGAGTGCAGTCAACATTCGGACGAAAGCCGCCAATAAAAGGTGTTCCGGATAATATAGATTACTATGATGAAATTATATTAGGAACACCAATATGGGCTGGAATGCCAGCATCACCAGTGAACACATTTATTAAGAAGTATGGTATAGCAGACAGGATAGATGCCGTGTTTACATTTAGCGGAAGTGGTGATAATGACAGATGTATGGCACAGTTATCAAAGAGTCTTAAAAATATAAAACATCAGGTTGCATTAACTGATCGTAATAGTGAACAGGCTAAAGAAAATAAAGAAAAAATTGAAAAATTTGTTAATGATATAAAGTAATGCTTTTATCTTTTTTGTGAACTTTTCAATAGATAAACAGCTACATAAGTCAGAAGTAAAACACATTCTGGCACTGACATTATATATAGATATATTGTATAATGAATATGTGTTATAAAATTGCTGTATGGTTAAGGAGAATAATACAATGGAATTAAGTTTTTTACATGCACTTCAGTCAATTCATAATCCTGTTCTTGATCAGATTATGATAGTAGTATTTAACAAAATGGTAGGCTCACTTGGACAGTTGTGGCTAATAGTTGGTTTTGTTCTGCTGGTTATTCCCAAAACAAGAAAATGTGGTGCAGCAGTACTTTTATCATATGTTGTTTCATTCCTGATAGGAAATGTATGGCTGAAAGATTTTATTGCAAGACCAAGACCATGTGCAGTTGATGATACTGTACAACTGATTGTGAAGAAACCAGGAAGCTTTTCATGTCCATCTGTTCATACATATTTTGCATTTTCAAGTGCAATGGCCATATTCCATTATTATAAAAAGAGTGGAATAGGAGTGTTTGTGTTTGCTGCACTGGTAGGATTTAGCAGAATGTACTTTTTTGTACATTATCCTACAGATGTATTGTTTGGTGCTGTATTGGGGATAGTTACAGCATTGGTTGTATGTGTGATATTGGATAAATTATGCAGCATGATTTTAAGAAGTACTAAGAAATAGCATAAGTGATAATATGGAAAATAATATAGTCAGTAGTATGGAAGGTAATATAATTAGTGATATGGATAATGTATACATAGGTATTATATCTGTACTTGCGTTAATAATAGTAATTCTGATATTAATAAAAATAATAAGCAGCATAAAAAAACGAAAAAAATATCCATATGAATCCAAGATGTTACTTACAAGAACTGAATATGCATTTTTTAAAAAACTTCGTAAATTTACTGATAAAAAAAGATATATGATATGTCCTAAGGTCAGGCTTGAGGATTTTATCTATGTGACTAACAGGAAAGAATTGTCAAAGTACAGGGGATATATCAAGTGCCGGCATGTTGATTTTCTTATATGCGACGATGATTTGCATATTATATGTGGTATAGAACTTGATGATAAGTCACATGATGAAAAAGAGGCAAAACGAATAGATAAGTTTAAAAATGAGCTTTTTGAAGCTATAGGGGTTAAGTTGTACAGAGTGAGAGTTGATGATGATTATGAAGAAAAGCTAAGAACAATAATTGGATGAGAGTAATTATACGAGAATAAAGAGACAAATATAAAAGAGTAATATGGTTTGAAGCTAAGACAATCAGATTTTAAATTATATATATAGTATTACTATTCTGATAGAATGCTGGATATTGTACAATTTGTTTGCATACAAAGAAAAGTCTGTAATTTTCACTTCTATTTTAAATGTATATATAACTAGTCAAAGTTTTGATAGTTGATATATTGTAAAGGAAATTCTATGAACATAAAAATATTTAAGAAAACACTAAAAGTATTACTAATATGTTTTGCATCCATACTTGCATTGGTAATTGCTATAGTAAGCTGTGCACTTATAACATATCATAAACAGCCGTCACTTACGGATAAAGACAAAGAAGAATTATCAGTAGATAATATATGGAAAACAAGAACAAATCCAGAGAGAGCGAAAATAATAGAAGATAATGGAGAAGCTCTTCTTGAACGTGTTAAGATGATAAGTAATGCTAAAGAAGAAATTATATTGTCAACCTTTGATTTCAGGGCGGATGACAGCGGAAAACTTATCATCGGAGCACTTATAGATGCAGCAGACAGGGGAGTAAAAGTAAATGTTATAGTTGATGGTGTATCAGGATTTCTTCGCATGAACGGCAATCCATATTTTGAAGCACTCGCAGCAAGTCCTGGTACAAGTGTGAAAATATACAATAAGGTTAATCCTTTTGCACCATGGAAGTCTATGGGAAGACTTCACGACAAGTATCTTATAGCTGATAGAAGCAGTTACATAACAGGTGGAAGAAATACGTTTTCATATTTTCTTGGGAGTGATTCTCCATATAAGAATTATGACAGGGATGTGCTGGTGTATTGTGAAAATGCGGATAATGATAGTTCAGTAAACGATCTTCTTGCGTATTTTGAAAGTGTGTGGAACTATAAAGAAAGCAAGCCTTATATGAAATCTGTTAATTCAATCACAGATAAGAAAAATAAGCTGGCATCAAAAAAAGAAGTAGCGGCAGCCAAGGAAGAACTTAATACATTGTATATAGCTTACTGCACAGATAATACGGATGTAATTAATAAAAACGATATATATAAAGATACTTATGAAGTGAATAATATAGCACTTATCAGTAATCCGATAGAATATACATCTAAAAAACCATATGTGTGGTATCAGCTTGTAAACCTTATGAAAAATGCCAGCAGCAGGGTTAAGATTCATACGCCATATATTATATGCAATGATTATATGTATGAAGGCTTAAAGGAAGTGTGCGATTCAGCAGGGGATGTTTCACTCATGACGAATTCTGTTGGTAACAATGGCAATCCTTTTGGAGCAGCAGATTATTATGTCAACAAAAACAAAATACTTGATACAGGACTTAACATATGGGAATATGAAGGTGGATATTCATATCATGGAAAGTCTATACTAATAGATGATAACATATCCATTGTCGGTTCATTTAATCTGGATATGAGAAGTACTTATCTTGATACAGAACTTATGCTTGTAATAGACAGTAAAGATATCAATAGAGAGCTAAGTGAATCAATGGAGAGCTATGAACATGTTGCAAGAAATGCTAATAAGGATGGCAGTTACAATAATCCTTATAATGTACAGCCAGTAGAATTGTCACCATATAGAGAACGTCAGATGAAGCTTATAAAAAACTTTATATTGTGGGCAAGGTACCTTTTTTAAAAATGTTGGGAAAACGTGATTTAATGAGAGACACAGCTCACATCATTGCATGGTTTTATTGGAATTCATGGCTGTAAAATTGCCTGAATTGTATAAATGAATCAATCAATATTTTTAAATATCAGATGAAAAGAGAGAAAAATAATATATGAACACAAAAGAACAATTAAATGACACAACATTTAAGCCTGCAAATAAAAAAGATTTTCTTCAGAATACATGGGTTGTGTGTGTGCTGGCACTGGTATGTACATTTCTATGGGGAAGCGCATCACCATGTATTAAGCTGGGATATGCATTGTTTCAGATACCATCAGGTGAAACATGGACACAGGTGCTTTTTGCAGGAACCAGATTCATACTTGCAGGAGTGCTTACTATTCTTATAGGAAGTGCATTAAGCCGAAAGATGCTTATGCCAGCTAAAACCTCAATTCCAAGTATAGTAAAGCTGGGATTGTTTCAGACCATACTTCAGTATATATTCTTTTATATAGGACTTGCGCATAACAGTGGTGTTAAAGCATCCATCATTAATGGTTCCAATACATTTTTCGTTATTCTGCTTGCCGGACTGATATTTCACCAGGAAAAACTTAGTTTCAAGAAAATAGCAGGGTGTGTTATAGGATTTGCTGGCGTAATTGTAGTCAGCATGAATGGAAAGTCTATAGACATGGATCTAAGCCTTATGGGGGATGGAAGCCTGTTTTTATGTGCAATATCATATGCAATATCTTCATGTCTTATGAAGAATTATTCAAAGAACGATAATCCAGTTATGCTTAGTGGATATCAGTTTATATTTGGTGGGATTGTTATGGTGGTTCTTGGTTTTATCATGGGTGGTAGAATCACTCACATATCAGTAAGTGCCATACTTATGCTTTTTTACCTTGCATGTATATCTGCTGTTGCATATTCACTATGGGGAATACTGCTTAAGCACAATCCAGTATCAAAAGTTGCAATATTCGGTTTTACCAACCCGGTATTCGGTGTGCTTCTATCGGCATGGTGGTTAGGAGAAGGCAGCAGTGAACTAGGCATAAACGCCCTCATAGCCCTCATCCTCGTCAGTCTGGGAATCCTTGTTGTAAACCATAGAGGGAAGAATGTGGAGGTATAAAGATGTTTTTTAAAAGAAAGAGCCCAGTCCAGAGCGATATTAAAAAAGCATTGAATGAGATTCAGATGAATCTTGAGAATAATTATAAAGATCTTGCGATAAAAGCATATAATGGTGCAGTCACTCTTATAGAAGATTATTATAAAGATGGAAAGATAGACGATAAGTCATATGATAAATATAAGGAAGAACTAGCGGTATATAACAAGAGAATGGAAGGCTATAGTCACAGGCTGAATGTCAAATATTAATCGAATAATTAATGAGGATTATTAAAGATTATCAAAAGCTGCTAATCAGGTTTGAAATGAAACAGAAAAAAACAGTACTTTATGTTTAAAACAAGAATGACAGGAGCGAAAAGAATACTATGCAGATGACAACACTATGTTATATAGAAAAAGATGGATGTTATCTTATGCTTCACCGCACAAAGAAGAAACATGACATCAATGAAGGTAAATGGATAGGCGTAGGAGGACATGCTTATGATACAGAAACACCAGAGGAATGTCTGTTACGGGAAGTAAAGGAAGAAACAGGGCTTACACTTACATCATATAGATTCAGGGGAATTATTACATTTATAAGTGATGAATGTGAGACAGAGCTTATGTGTCTGTTTACAGCGGATGGATTCACAGGAAAGTTATGTGAATGTGATGAAGGTGATCTTAAGTGGGTTAGCAAATCACAGGTTTTAGATCTCCCAACATGGGAAGGTGATGCAGTGTTTCTTAAACTTCTGCTGGAAGATGAGAAGCAATTTTTTACATTAAAGTTAAGGTATGAAAAAGATAAGCTTGTTGAGAATATAATTAACTACTGGCAATAAGTTTTTAGTTTGAGTAATAAAAAGTAAATAATAAAAAACGACAAAAAACAATAAAAAAGCAACAAAAAAGCAACATTGGGGTTATATAATTTATAATAGCGTTTAGTCAATGCAACATATTAACAATGAGAGCACATATATATTGATAATTTAAAACAATTCAGTGTATAGATGCTCTCATTATTTGTCATGAAAAGGAGATATGTTTATGAAAAAGAAATTAGTAACAAAAGTTATGGCATTTCTTATGGCAATATTATGCCTTGTTGGAACAATGCCAGCAGCATCAGTAAGAGCAGAATCTGATTTGAATGATGACAAGGAAAATATAAGATCTGCTGTTGAATTGCTGTATGAGTTTATAAATGAATCAGTTGTAACTGATGACCCTGAATATCTGCCATTATTTACAGGCTATTCAGATGAACAGACAATAGAAAGTATAAAAGAACAGTGTGTTAAAATGCTGTCAGTATTGGATTCAGATGAAGATTATGTTACTGCATATAATGAGTACAATGAAGAAATAGATAAGCTTTTTGTTAACTGGAATATAAAGCTTCCAAGCAGACCAGTGTTAAAAGACATGATTGATAAAGTTAAGAGATATTATAAATACATAGATAGATCTGAAGATATAAATGAAGTTGAAGCTGGAATGATGTGGGTAAAGCCAGAAGTACTTAAAGAGTTAGATGTTGCATTTGAAAATGCTAAAAGTGTATATGCAGAAACCGAAGATGATAATGATATAGTATCAGCAGGTGATGCAGGATATTATAAGATATATAATGCATGTGTGATATTTGAAGATGCATTTAATGATATGC
>ERZ808240.5645-NODE-5645-length-10064-cov-2.549106_pt1 | contig 10064 bp, 12 predicted proteins | sample MGYA00521084_ERZ808240 | MGnify/ENA primary metagenome ERZ808240 (study PRJEB31516, sample SAMN03275571) | gut metagenome | biome: mammalia-associated habitat; material: feces | host: Papio cynocephalus | place: Kenya | collected 2012-08-06 ... | reverse complement strand
AGCCAGTATCACGCTGGAGATTTTCCTAACTGCCGATGCTACCCGGCGCCGCTGATTGATTATGAGGATGTGTCCTGGCCGCACAAGGTGTATCACAACGGCCGCATCCAAATGATGACGCTGGCCAAGTTTAAAAAGCTCAATGAAGGGGGTGGCCTATGAGGGCATATTTCGGGAGCCGCATTTCTGAACACATGGCAAGAACGCCGGAAGGATATCTGATTTGCAAAGATGTGCCTATCGCGCGAACTGGTATCCAGCAGTATCGAGGCATGGAGTTCGGCGGTGAGGCCCCCAACAAACTCTATAATGTAGAACGGCCGGAAGCAGAAGTTTTTAGTAAGGTTGCTTTGGCATCGTTTGAAGGGAAGCCGGTAGTAGACGAACATCCCCATGAGGATGTAAAAACCGGTAATGTACTTCGGTATTTAAAGGGCACTTGTCGCAACGTGCATCGTGGCGATGGTGCCCTTTCTGATTGCATTGTTGCTGATTTGATTATTTATGACGATGACCTGATCAGAAAAATTGAGGATGGAAAGCGCGATATTTCTTGCGGGTATGACTGCTTGTGGGAACCGAAAGATGACGCTACTTATATCCAAAGAGAAATCCGAGGAAATCATGTAGCAGTTGTCGAGCGAGGGCGCGCTGGACATAAAGTTTCTATTCGTGATTCCAAGGGAGGAATGAAGAAAATGAGTTACAAAGGGAAAAAGCAGGGCCTCTGGGGTCGTATGCTGGCGGCTTTCGCTAGAGACGAAGACACAAGCCCGGAAGATTTGGCTGCAGCTGCTAAACTGAACCCGGAAACACAGGATGGCGACCCAGCACCGGTACCAACACCGGCAACAGCTCCACAGCAGGGACAGGGTGAAAAGCCGGCTTTTGATGCGGATGAAATGAATGAACGGCTGAATCGTATCGAAGATGCGCTTCAGGCTATTGTCAATAAAGGGGCAGAACCGAAAGAACCAACCCCGGCACCGCAGCAGAAAGAACCTAATGCACTGGATGATCTGGAACAGCACCTGAGAGGGCAGGATCCACATCCGGATGTAAAGGATGAAGATGGTGTAGACGTACCACCGCAGCAGATCAACGCCGCCAATGGAGAAGCCAATGACGATGATGATGGCATTATCGAACCGGGCGAAGGAAACAGCGATGATCCGCAGGCTGTACGTGATGCAGCATTATCTATCATTGATGGTCTGAAGCCGGTTATCGCGAACCTGCCACCAAATCAGAGACGTGCTGCAGCAGATTCCATGGCTGCTTTGCTTCGTGGAAACATCCAGGCAGTGGATAACCAGTACGGTGTATTGGCTAATGCACAGCGGAACGGACACAGTGTTCGTGATTCCAATCCGATTATGGACGATGAAGCCTACGGAAAGTTGATTCGTGATAAATACAATCCACATTACAAGAAATAAAGGAGGAAAAACACAATGAGCGGAAAAGCAATTGGTATTTCTATGAACTACGGGTTCCCTGGCACCTATGCCAGAACCCCGGATGAAATCGTTACATCTCGTCAGCTGAAGAAAGGCTCTGCACCGGTTCCTTACGGTGCTTGTCTGATGGCGAATGACGACAATACCTACTCTCCAGTAGGTGAAGGATTTACCGCTGACAAGTTTGGCGGGATTGCACTTCGTGTAGTAAAGCAGGCTATTTCCTACGACCAGCAGAATGAAACGGCTTACAACGAACTGGATATGATCAATTCTCTGAACCGTGGGGCTGTCGTCGTGAATTGCAATAACGGCACCCCAACAGCTGGCGGTAAGGTGTACGTCAGAATCAAAAAGAATACTTCCATTGTCAATGGTGTGGTGGGCGGCTTTGAAGCTGCAGCTGATGGAGAAAACACCGTTCTTCTGCCAAACCTGCAGTGGACTAACGGCTATGTAGATGCTAACGGCGTGGCAGAAATCACCATTCTGACTCGTGCGAATGCGTAAAAGGAGGATTATAGATTATGGGAAATAACAACGTTTCTTTCTTCACTCCTCGTGGGAATGAATTGATTGGTGCGGCTAACATGGCCATGAGACAGGGCGGTCGTCAGGTCTATGGCGGTGCTTTCTATGGTTCTGCTATGGATGCGGCCGTGGCTTCCGGTATGGCCTACATCACCGGCGAACTGGAAAAACAGGACCCGAAGGTCAGAGAACCACTGTCTGCCGTGACCTGGCAGCGTGATATCGTGGCTAGAACCGGCGGCGGATGGGTAGAATACACCTCCACCTTTGATGTGGATTATGGCACTACCGGTCCGAATGACCAGTCTATTGTAGGCACTGGTTCCAACACCATCCCGATCATGCAGGTCAACACCAATAAGAACCTGTTCAAGGTGTTCACTTGGATGCACGCTATGCAGATTCAGTTTGTGGACCAGGCGAAGCTGAAGCAGATTGGCCGTTCTCTGGAAGATCTGCTGAACAAGGGCATTCGCCTCAACTACAACAAAACCCTGGACCTTAACGTGTACAGAGGCTTTGAAAAACTGGGAACCACTGGCCTTCTGAATGACCCGAAGGTCGTTGTGACCACTGCTGACAAAGGTGCTTCTACAAAGACCACCTGGAAAGACAAGACCCCGGACGAAATCCTGGAAGATATCAACCAGGCAGTTACTGCAGCATGGGTGGCTTCTGAATATGACCTGGACGGTATGCCAAACCACATTCTGATTCCACCGAAACAGTACACCTTGCTTGTTACTAGAAAGGTTTCTGAAGCCGGTAACTGCTCTCTCTTGGAATACCTGATGAATAACAACATTGCCAAGAACCAGGGCCGTTCTATTACCATTGAACCTTGCCGCTGGTGCATTGGTGCCGGTTCTGGCAAGACTGACCGTATGCTGGTATACGTAAACGATGAAGATAAGGTCAACTTCGACATTACCGTCCCGATTACTCGTGCCATGACACAGCCGGTAGTAGATAAGGCATCTTACCTGACTCTCTACGCTGCTCAGATTGGTCAGGTCAAATTCAATTACTACCAGCCGGTTCGCTATATCGACGGCATTTGATTTGTAGATACCGGAGGAATACAAATGGTTATTATCAGTTATAAACGATTCATGTTTAAAGGTGTGACAGGTGCTACCTTTACCACCAAAGGTGGCGGTGTTCTGGAAGAAGCACCTGATTGGATTCGAGAAACTCAGCTTTACGGCTGGGCTCTGGGAGATGGTGACATCATTGAAGCTGTAGATCACAGCGATAAATCCGCTTATGCGGCCGATGATAAAGCCAAGAAAACCAAAAGCTCTAGGGCTAAAAAGACACCTGAACAGGTAGACCCTGCAGCAGAAGCGTGAGAATGGAATGGAGGTGAGTGACCATGATTAACAGTCTGATAGCGCAGGCGTCGAACATCAAAAAAGAGGAACATCCGGAATACACCAAGGACACTTTTCTTGTGCTGTATCCTCAATTTTCCGGTGTTATTCCGGATGCCGCTTTGGAAATGTTTGTAGACCTGGGAGTTTCCTGTGTCAACGCACAGCGTTTTGGCAAAATGTGGAAGAACGCTGTCAGCTTGTTTATCGCTCATTTCTGTACGCTTTACCTGCAGTCTATGCAACCAGAAGGAACAGCGGCGGCTTCTGTCATCGCTGCTGCTTCGTCAGCCGGTATGGTAACCAGCGAGAGTGCTGACGGTGTATCGTATTCCAGGGATGGCTCCGCACTCAATGACCTGGCCGGCTGGGCTGCTTTTAAAATGACCACCTTTGGTGTGCAGTTTGCTACACTGGCAAAGCTGGTCGGACGAGGTGGGATGTATATATGGTAGTTAAAGCCAAGGTAGAACATAAGGAATATAACGGCGGACTGAAGGGTCTATTTGACCGCCTGGTGGGCTTGCAGAAGCGGCATATATATGTCGGTATCCCCCAGGCCAATGATAGCCGTAAAAGGGGCAAAATTGGCAATGCTGAGTTGCTGTATATTCATACCCATGGTATCCGCCAAGGTTCCATGATTCGAGAAATGGACCGGGATATGGCACGGGGACTCAAATACTCCGCTGCTTTTTCCCTATATCTGCAATCCCACGGTTCTCCGCTTTGGCATTCTCCGCCACGGCCGGTACTGGAACCGGCACTCAAGGCGCATAAGGATGCTATAGGGGAGAAATTCAAAAAGATATACTTGGCCACCGCAAAAGCCGATGCCGCTGGTGTGGAAAGCGCCATTACCGGTGCTGGGCTATTTGCCCAAAATGTGTGCCGGGATTGGTTCACGGATCCGAGAAATGGATGGGCACCTAATTCGCCCGCAACAATTGCTCGTAAAGGAAGTGAAAATCCATTAATCGACACCGGTGCTATGCGTAAGGCCATTACCTATGTAGTGAGGAGTGATTAGAAATGATTAACCTTGCTGCAGTGATACATTCGCCGATGCTCTCACAGGGCGTCACTATCAAACGGTCCTCCGGTATTTGGGAAGATGGGGAATTCGTCACTGACGGAATTCCCCCATCAACCCTACATTTACAAGGCATTGTAACCGTTGCCTCCAGCAGGGATTTGAAAATGGTCCCCGAAGGGGATAGACAGTCCGGTGCTATGAAGGTGCTGACTACGGAGCGTTTATATGTAACAGGCGAAATCAATGACGAATCTAATTATTCAGACATTCTCGTTTGGCGAGGGGAAGAATACCGGATTTATTCCGTGACACCCGACGCAGACTATGGGTTTTATAGATCGATCGCCATGAAAGTACTTGGGGAGGTGCCTGCTTGATGCCAAACCTTACACGGAAGGAAATCTTGCGTATTTTCTATAAAGCCACCATGGCCACTTTGGGGTATGACCCTAACAAGTCCTATGGGACGAAAAAGCCGCCAGTCAGACTGACCTACAGTACATTTGGAAAGCCCGATTGGACGGTCAACGAGGATGTTATATTTTTGACATTTTCCGATGCTTCTGGAGATGATACCACGCAGCCGGTCCATGAAACATGGATTAGCGGGGAGCGGGACCTAACTCTTCGGCATTGGACAAATCGTGTGGTGCAGATATCCTTTACTGCCTATGGCCCTAATGGGTATGACAATCTTCTCAAGGTACGGCATGCGTTCATGGACGGCTCCGACATATTGCGGAAAGCCGACTTGCTGCTGATACCTTCTGCTGATACACCGCAATATGTACCCGAAAATTACCAAAATATGTGGTGGGACCGGGCGGATTTAACGCTCCGGTTCAACAACACCATGGTTTGGGATGAAACGGTGAGAGCCATCGAAAAAGTACCGGTGACCATCATCGACAATCCTATCCATACAAGCCACGTCAATACAGACAGTGGCATTATTATCAAGAAAGGATAAAGAAGAATGCCGCTTGATTTAAAAACTATCGTCAATGTGCAGGTCAATCTGTCTGCCCGTTCGGCTGCTAGAAAAGGCTTCAACGTCGCACTGATCCTTGGTTCGTCCACGGTAATCAGTACCGCGGAACGTGTCAGAGTCTATACCAGCCTTACTTCTATGGTGCAGGATGGATTTACCGATGACACCGAAGAATACAAAGCTGCCCAGCTGTATTTTGCAGCAAGCTCCAGCCCGACAAAGCTGGCCGTTGGCGTTAAAGGCAGTGAAGAAACTTTCCTGAAAGCTGCACAGGCATGTCGCGAGAAGAATGGCGAATGGTATGTCCTGATTCCACTCAGCGCAGAAGATGGAGACATTCTGCAGCTGGCTGATTGGGTTGAATCCGCCAGCCCGGATACATTGCTGGCATATACCACGAAGGATGAATCCAACCTGTCGGATATCAAGACCGGTGAACCAGGAGAACAGACTGATGCCATTTTTAAACGACTGAAAGCGAAGAACTATCGTCGTTCTTTTGGGCAGTATAGCGGCACGGCTCATGCAGTGGCCGCCACCATGGGATATGCTATGGGACAGAACCGAGGAACCAACAATTCCGCATTCACACTGGCCTATAAAACACTTCCGGGTGTTGTTACCGATGATTTGACAGAAGCACAGGTTCAGTACGTGTGCGGTGATTCTGAAACGGCTGGTGTAAATGGCAACGTGTACGTCAACCGCGCTGATTCTTACGATATCTTGCAGGAAGGCTGCATGGCTGATGGCACCTATTTCGATGAAGTGCTGAATCTGGATATGCTGAAGAATGAAATTACATTAGGCGTCATGGACCTTCTGACCGCACGTCCGAAAATTCCTGGTACAGATTCCGGGGTAGGCATGATTATCAACGTCATCAATGTGGCTTGCGATAAATTCGTCAATACCGGATTCATTGCTCCTGGCGTTTGGAAGGGAGGTCCGGTACTTAGTATGGTAGACGGTACCATGCTTCCTAATGGCTATGTGGTCCTTGCAGAATCTGTAGATGACCAGTCTCAGGCCGATAGAGATGCCAGAAAGGCACCGCCTATTTATGTATGCATTAAGACCGCTGGTGCCATTCACTATGTCACCATTGCAGTTAACGTCAACAGATAAGGGGAGGTATAAACGCATATGGATGGTAAACTTTCCACCTACTCTTTCAAAGATGTCGTAGGCTCGATTCATTCCGGTTTGTTGGATGATTACGTATTTACAGGGGAAGGAACCGGTTCTATCAGTATTTCCAAATCTACTGAACGAACTGCCCATGATATCGCGGCAGATGGTTCCGTGATGGTTTCCAAGATTCCAGGAAATAACGGAACCGTGACCATTGAAGTGCAGCAGACAAGCCCGCTCAATGCCTGGTTGAATCACTGGTTCCAGACACTTTGGAATTCTAAAACTTCCAAGTGGGCAGAAACGACACTGCTCATTAAAAACAGCCATCTGGGCGTCATGCATGTGTGCTCTGGTGTGTCCCCTTCTAAAGAACCGGATACCCCTTACACGACACAGGGCAGCCGTATCACTTGGCAGTTGATGTGTGCAGATATCACTACAACAACTACAGATACCAGCACCATTATTACAGGCGCTCTTAGCGCAGCGGCCAGTGAAGCGGCCAATTCTTTGATCTAAGCATTTTACAATACCGGAGGAACCAAAATGCTGAAACAGAAAAACAAGATTATCGAAATCGATGGGGTGAAATACCGCCTGGGAAAACTGGATGCACGATCTGCTTCTTACATGGCTATGAAGACTGCGGCCGTATTGGCACCGGCTTTGGGAAGCGGTAATGGGATGGACGTCCAGGCAGCCGCTTCTGCACTGCCTAAGATGTCTCGTGCTGAATTTGATGAAATCCAGACCATGCTGCTGAAAACAGTATGCAAATTGGAAGTGGCAGGAAATACAGATATGCCTGTCCCCGTTTTGAAGAGTGATGGCAGCTTCGTCGATGCGGATATGGCTTATGATGCCATGACCGTGATTCGTCTCACTGCAGAAGCACTGATGTTCAATATCGGCGGTTTTTTTCAAGGAGCCGGGTTATCCCAGACGATGAAGTAAGGATAGATTCCGGGTACACTCCGTTTTCCTATCCCGACATAGATGCTTTTTGCTATGCGCCGGTGGCCGCTGGTCTTTGGAAACAACATGAGGTATTTGACGGGACCTACGATTTTGATGATTTACTAGATGCCCATGAAATTATGGCCGTAAAGGCTATTAATGCGAAGCGAGCCCATGACGCCGCAGAAAGGAGAAGTAATCGATGAGTATGCCAGAAACGATGGCAGAGTACCTGGTCCGTTTGTCGGCCGACATTGACACCAATTCCTTCAATGCGGCCATGATGGCGCTCAACAGCCTGATTGCTAAGCTGAAAAGTATCAAGGGAATCGCCGCCGCAGGGGCCCTTGTTGCTGGCTTTGCTGCTATAGGGAAATCTGCCACCGATGCCATTAAAGGCGTGGCGGCTGCAGATATGGAATTCAAACGCCTGGCGAATCAGATGTGGATCACCAAGGATAGCGCGAAAGCACTGTCTACGGCCATGAAGGTTATGGGCGTATCGGAAGAAGACATCGCCTGGATTCCTGAACTTCGAGAACAGTTCTTCAGACTGCGGAATGAGATGAATCAGCTAGCAACACCTGTCGATGCGGATAGGCAGTTGAAATGGATCCGTGAGATTGGGTACGACATCCAGTCTTTGCAGGTCAAACTGAAGATGCTGAAAGAGTGGGTGGTCTATTATCTCATTAAGTACCTGGGGCCGTTTATCAAAGAGTTCCAAAACTTCATTCGGTGGCTAGGGGATAAACTCGGCAAAAACATGCCGCAAATCGCAAAGAAAATCGCCGAATTTCTGGCGCATATTGTTTCTCTAGGTGTCACGGCACTCAAGACGATTAAAGCTCTTATAGGCACGGTGTATGACTTTGTAGATAGCTTACCGGCCAACGTGAAGAAATGGGGGGCCATATTTGCCACTGTCGGTGCCTTTATTATGGCAGGTCCCTTTGGCACGTTTATCATGGCACTTGGTGGTGCATTGATTCTTTTGGAAGATTTCATGTACTACATGAATGGCTGGAAATCTTCCAAGACACTAGCTCCTATCTGGGAGAAATTGCTGCAGTTTTTACAAGGGGACACACTATCTAATATCTCAAACTGTGTAAAGGATCTTTTCAAAACCGTGGCAGACGGCCTCGATGAAATTGTTGGCAAGTTTTTAGAAGGAATCGACTGGGAAGGAATAAAGGATTCCTGGAGTAAGGGAATTGGAGAGCTATCTGATGGCGTTTCTGCATTATTCAAATCCGTGAAAGATTTGTTTAACAAAATCTTTGATTCTACAAACGACAAAGCTAAAAGTCAGCAGCAATCTTTCTGGACTTCTATTGGCCAGTTCATATCCTTTTCACTAAAAAAGCTCGGGCAGTTTGCTGGGCTTATGGGTAAGATTGCGGCAACATTGGCATTGCTATTTCAAGGAGACTTTAAAGGGGCAGCCAGGATGTTGGGGGTTGTCGTTTCTGAAGGTATCAAGATGACACCTATGGGTGCTGCTTTGGGATATGTCTTCGGTGGGAATGAAAAAGCAAATTCTTCTGCAGCCATGCAAAAGCTGCAGCAAGAAGGCATTTCCAAAGAAGGTGCCGCAGGTATTATCGGGAATTTATCTGCAGAATCTAACGTGGATTCTAGTAATGTACAGAAAGACACGCAGGAAGAAAAAGAGATTTATCTTCGCAGGCTTCTGAATGGAGAAATGTCTCGGCATGAGTTTGTTACCGATGAAGTAGGCTTTGGGTTAGCACAGTGGACTGATTCTGACCGAAAAGGGGCCTTGTGGGACTATGCCGCAGAACGTGGGCTCCCTATTAACGATTTCAATATGCAGTTAGATTTTCTATTAAAAGAGTTGAGAGAAGACTACCCGACACTTTATAAAGCCCTTTGCAATGGCGATCTTACTGTAGAAGAAGCAAGCTATAAAATGCTTCATGATTTTGAACGCCCAGCAGATAGCGGATATAGTGTAGAAGTTGACAGAGCCAATCGTTCACAGCAAGTGTACGATGCAAATTCTTTTGTAAGTAATCGAGGCAAAAACTCGTGGAACATTAACCCAGATAGCTGGTGGAAGTCTACAGGGAATAGCTTATTTACCACACCACCGGCAGCAACAGTAGCTCCAGCGGCTAACAACACCACCAATACCACCATCGGCGATATCAATATTCATGTAGCCGGCACCAATGCAAGCGCGAATGATATTGGGCGCGCAGTAAGCGATGTGCTGAATGCCAGATTCGGAAGGGGGCAGATTGTATGAGTCTTTCTAATCTTCCGGGGATGACATTGGGCAACCTGAATTCCCTCTTGATTGGTGGTACGGCCACACTTCCATCAAAGGAAATGTTTCTGAACGCTTTATTTGCTGACGGGTATTACCCGCGGCAATGGGCGGCCGGTACACATGCACAGGGAGAGCTCATCTATTGTAAGACCAATATTGGCGGTCTGTTCTTCGATGCGGTTCTCAGTATTTCAACGGAACACGTGGCCACGATTACTCAACATCCTGTGCAAACAGGAGCCAATATCTCGGACCACATGTATCTGGAACCGGTACAAAT
>ERZ808240.5644-NODE-5644-length-10066-cov-142.394966_pt1 | contig 10066 bp, 10 predicted proteins | sample MGYA00521084_ERZ808240 | MGnify/ENA primary metagenome ERZ808240 (study PRJEB31516, sample SAMN03275571) | gut metagenome | biome: mammalia-associated habitat; material: feces | host: Papio cynocephalus | place: Kenya | collected 2012-08-06 ... | reverse complement strand
CGTATCAGATGAAGTCATAGAGAGTAGTGTAGCTGCGGCGGAAGGAACGCGGATGGAGAAGGCCGCGCGCAATGCATTTCATGGACGGCGTGGGCATGGCCCGCGCGACGGGCGTGCCGACCGTGACGCCGTCCCCCCCCCAGATAGCTTTGGCGGAGTGGGCGGTTTCGAGGACGGTCCATGGCGCGGATGGATTCCCGCGCCCGCGGCCTCCCGGGCCGCTGCAATGCGTAAGAGATGTGGAGATTCTCCCTTAAGGGTCATTTGGGGGAAACCGCGCTGTGTTGCGCCGATATCCGTTGTTAGACTGGCCGCGGGATAGAGATATTCAGGAGGAATTTGGTTCCATATGTGTGGTATCGCAGGATTCGTCAACGACATGCCCATCGATGTCAAGTGCCCGGTGCTCAAGCGCATGACCGACATCATCGCGCATCGCGGGCCGGATGACGAGGGCCATTACATCGACGAGCACGCCGCGTTGGGGCACCGGCGGTTGAGCATCATCGACCTCGGCGGCGGCAAGCAGCCCATCTACAACGAAGACGGCTCGCTGGTCATCACCTTCAACGGCGAGATCTACAATTACCAGCCTTTGCGTGAGGAACTGGTCGCGGCGGGCCACACCTTCACCACCAAAAGCGACACGGAAGTGCTGCTGCACGGCTATGAGCAGTGGGGCGTGGACCTGCTGCAGAAGATCCGCGGCATGTTCACGTTCGTGATCTGGGACAAGAACAGGCGCGAGCTGTTCGGAGCCCGCGACCATTTCGGCATCAAGCCCTTCTACTACGCCAAGATGAACGGCACGTTCATGTACGCGTCGGAGATCAAGAGCCTGCTGCAGCACCCCGACTTCGTCAAGGAGCTCAACGCCGAGGCGCTCAAACCGTACATGACGTTCCAGTACCCGGCGATGGGCGAGACCTTCTTCAAAGGCGTGTACAAGCTTCCGGAAGGGCATTACTTCATCTACCGCGACGGCAAGATGGACGTGCGTCGGTACTACGACGAGCGTTTCCGCGAAAGCGACCAGCGGCTCGACGAACTGGTCGGTTCGATCGACCGGACGGTGTGCGATTCCGTCAAGGCGCACCAGATCGCCGACGTCGAGGTGGGCTCGTTCCTGTCCAGCGGCGTCGATTCCAGCTATGTGGCCGCGGTGGCCCGCCCCGAGCACACGTATTCGATCGGCTTCGGCAAGGGCACGTACAACGAATCCCAGCAGGCCGGCGAGCTTGCCGAGTTGCTCAAGCTCAACAACACGGCCGAATCCCTGACCGACGAGGAGGCGTTCGCGGCGTTCCCGCGCATCCAATGGCATCTGGACGAGCCGGATTCCAATCCGAGCTGCGTGCCGCTGTACTTCCTGTCGGCGCTGGCCGCGAAGGACGTCAAGGTCGTGCTGAGCGGCGAGGGGGCCGACGAGCTGTTCGCCGGCTACATCGACTACGGCGTGCACACCAAGGTCAAGGCCATCAAGGTGGTCACGCGCTGGCTGCAGCATCTGCCGGCCGGCGCGCGCCACGCGATCGCCCGATTCTGCAAGGGCAAGACGTTCCATGGCGCATGGCACCTGTACTCCAACCTCGCCCCGGCCGAGGAAAGCTTCATCGGCCAGGCGCGCGTGTTCGAGGAATCCGAATCGGACAAGCTGCTCAAGCCCGAGTACCGCAAGGCGCCGAGCGTGCGGAGCATCGTCGACAAGACCTACGCCCGCGTCGAAGGCAAGGGATTGAGCGAACTGAAGAAGAAGCAGTACCTCGACATGCACCAGTGGATGCCGGGCGACATTCTGCTCAAGGCCGACAAGATGACCATGGCCCACTCTCTGGAGCTGCGCGTGCCGCTGCTCGACAAGGAGCTGATGGGCGTGGCCGAGAAGGTGCCCACCAAGTACCTGATCACCGACGAGAACACCAAATACGCGTTCCGCCAGGCCGCGGGCAAGCATCTGCCCAAGGAATGGTACGACCGCGAGAAGCTCGGATTCCCCGTGCCGATCAGGAAGTGGCTCCGCGAGGAGAAGTTCTACAAGTACGTGCGCTCCGTGTTCGAACGCGATTACGTGAGCCGCTTCTTCGACCAGGACGCACTGCTCAGAATGATCGACGACAACTACACGGGCAAGACGGACGACCGCCGCAAGATCTGGACGGTCTACTCCTTCCTCACCTGGTACGATGTGTACTTCGTGCACGACGGCACCAAGCCCGAGGTCATCGACATCGACTGACGGCGACGGACGCCATCCGGCTGGACGCGGGGCTTCCGGCCTCGCTGGTCCAGAATTGGCGCCGGACCGGAAACGCGCCCCGGGACCATGCGACACGCAATGGTCCCGGGGTGTGGTATTATCTACAAGGCTTGAGAAATCAAGAAAGCGGGACATCCCCACCTGGAAGCCTTTCATGGCCTCGGGTTCAGGCAGAAGCCTCCATCATCACAGATGGTGCAGGACGAAATCGAATTCGTCATACCGCCGCAACGTCGTGTTGCCGTGGCCTGCTTCGCCGTGAACATGCGAGACTCTGGAAAGCTGCCAATCCGGAGACGTTCCCACTGAACGGAACATGAGGATTGGAGTCATCATCAGCGACGAACCACGCATTAACGACGAGATTCGCGTCTCCCAGGTGCGTCTGATCGGCCCGAACGGCGAGCAGGTGGGAGTCATCGCGACTTCCGTCGCACTGAACCTGGCAAAGGAAGCGAACCTCGATCTCGTCGAGGTGGCGCCCAACGCGAAGCCTCCGGTCGCCAAGCTCATCGATTACGGCAAGTTCAAGTACAACGAGAAGATCAAGGCCCGTGAGGCCCGTCGCAATCAGAGCACCGCGGAAGTCAAGGAAATCCGCTTCCGTCTGAAGATCGACGACCACGACTTCGAGGTCAAGAAGGGGCACGTCGTGCGCTTTCTGACCGGCGGAGACAAGGTCAAGGTCACCATCATGCTGCGTGGCCGCGAGCAGTCCCGCCCGATCGGCGGCGTCGAGCTGCTGCGTCGTCTTGCCGGCGAAGTGGAGGAATACGGCACCATCGAATTCGCTCCGAAGCAGGAAGGCCGCAACATCATCATGACGCTTGCGCCCAAGGGCAAGAAGGTGCACACCCAGTCCGAGCAGCGCCGCCGCGGCAACCAGTCCCGCGCCGAGCGCCAGGCCCGGCAGGCTGCACGTCTGGCGGCCAAGCAGGAAGCCCAGGCGAAGGCCGCGGCCGAAGCCAAGGCTGCGGTGTCGGCCGACAAGAAGACTTCCGAATCGAAGTAACAAACAAGGAGGGCAGCAATGCCGAAGATGAAAACTAATTCCGCCGCTTCCAAGCGCGTCCGCGTGACCGGTTCCGGCAAGCTGATGCACGCCGGCTCCGCAATGCGCCACAACCTCGAGCACAAGTCCGCTCGTAAGCGCCGCGAGCTGAAGGCCGACGGTGTTCTGGCCACTTCCCAGAGCAAGAACATGAAGAAGCTGCTCGCCCGCTGAATTCGGCGAGAGCGGAACAACAAGACTTAATAGAAAGCTGAGGAATCAAATATGGCACGTGTCAAGCGCGCAGTGAACGCCCACAAGAAGCGTCGCGTCGTTCTCGAGAGGGCTTCCGGTTACCGTGGCCAGCGCTCCCGTCTGTACCGCAAGGCCAAGGAGCAGCTGCTTCACTCCTTTACCTACAACTTCCGCGACCGCAAGGCTCGCAAGGGCGACTTCCGCAAGCTGTGGATCCAGCGCATCAACGCTGCCGTCCGTGCTGAGGGCATCACCTACAACCGCTTCATCCAGGGCCTGCACCTCGCCGGCATCGAACTGGACCGTCGCGCCCTCGCCGAGCTGGCCGTCTCCGACCCGGAGACCTTCAAGGTCATCGTCGAGCAGGCCAAGGCCGCTCTTCCGGCTGACGTGAACGCTCCGAAGGAAGCCTGAGCTTCTTTTCGCTGAACAAGCGTGTTTGCATTGACCCCCGCCCTGCCTAGGAGCGGGGGTCAATTGCATTCCCGGCAGCGCGCCGGATGCTTCGGCACGAGCGGGACGCGGGCGACGGGAAGGAAACTGGACGAGGCGCAGAGCGGGCCAAGACGGGACAATGATGGACGAGGGCACGATGGACGATATGAAACGACTGGTCAAACAATATCTCGCGCATATCGACGTGGAACGGGGATTGTCGAAGGCCACGGTGTCGGCCTATGGCTCCGATCTGGGCAAATACACCGACTGGCTCGCCGAGCATGGCGTCTCGCGGCTGGAACAGGTGACCACGCAACGGGTCGAGGACTACATCGCCTTCCTCGACGCCTCGGGCGAGTCCGCGCGCAGCAAGGCGCGCAGGCTCGCCAGCATCCACGCGTTCCACCGTTTCGCGCTTGGCGAGCACGCCGTATCGGATGATGTGTCGTCACAGGTCAAGGCGCCCAAAGGGGCCGGCACGCTGCCCGAGGTGCTGACGGTGGATGAGGTCGCGCGGCTGCTCGACGCGATTCCCGTGTCGCAGAACCGCGCGCTTGGCGGCGCGTCCCAGGATGTTCCCGACGATCCGGCGATGCTTCGCGACAAGGCGCTGTTGGAATTCATGTACGCGACGGGATCGCGCGTGTCGGAGGCCTGCGGCGCGAATCTGAACGATATCGACCTCGACGGGAAGATCGTTCGGTTGACGGGCAAAGGTTCCAAACAGCGGTTGGTTCCGATCGGCGGCTGCGCCTGCGAGGCCGTCTCCAGATACCTGCGGGGCGGGCGTCCCGCGCTGGAGGCGAAATCGAAAGGCCCCGCAGAACGGCAGGCGCTGTTCCTCAACAAACGCGGACGCCGGCTGTCGAGGCAATCGGTGTGGGAGATCATCCGCGCGGCGGGGGAACGCGCGCATATCGGCAAGCCGTTGCACCCGCACATCCTGCGCCATTCCTTCGCCACCCATCTGATCCAAGGCGGCGCCGACGTGCGCACCGTGCAGGAGCTGCTGGGCCATGCCAGCGTCACCACGACGCAGATATACACGCATGTGAGCCCGGAAAACCTCATCGAAACGTATCTGACCTCCCATCCGCGCGCGAGATGACGGTGTTGCTGCCGCCATGTGCGGAGACCATGGGATAGCATGTACAACAGTGAACGATGACACGAGGATGTTGGTAAGGTAAACGGTATGCCTACGGATTTGCTTGGACGTGATTATGAGACTTTTCCCGCGCCGGAACCGTTGCGGACGCACGGTCCCGCGAGGGTCATCGCCATGTGCAATCAGAAAGGTGGCGTCGGCAAGACCACCAGTTCCATCAATATCGCCGGGGCGCTGAGCCAGTATGGACGACGCGTGCTGATCGTCGATTTCGACCCGCAGGGCGCGGCGACGGTGGGACTGGGCATCAACGCCAACACGGTGGAGGACACGGTGTACACGGCGCTGTTCAACCCGCGCATGGACGTGCATGACGTGATCCGCCACACGGATTTCGAGAACCTCGACATCATGCCGGCCAACATCGACCTGTCGGCCGCCGAGGTGCAGCTGGTCACCGAAGTGGGCCGCGAGCAGATACTCGCCGGCGTGCTTCGCCAGGTGAAGGACGAATACGACGTGATCATCGTCGATTGCCAGCCGTCCCTCGGCCTGCTGACGGTGAACGCGCTGACTGCCGCGGACGGCGTGATCATCCCGGTCGCCGCCGAATTCTTCGCGCTGCGCGGCGTCGCATTGCTGATGCAGTCGATCGAGAAGGTGCAGACCCGCATCAACCCCGGACTTGAGGTGTACGGCGTGCTGGTGACGATGTTCACGCACACCTTGCACTGCGACGAGGTGCTGCAGCGCATCTACGAGGCGTTCCAGAACAAGGTGTTCCATTCGGTGATCTCCCGTTCCATCAAACTGCCCGACGCCACCGTGGCGGCGGCCCCGATCACCATCTACGCGCCGAACCACAAGACGGCTAAGGAATACCGCGAGGTCTCCCGCGAACTGATCGCCAAGGGCATCGTCGCGTGAACGGCATCGGATGAATCCATGAATCGGCTCCCGGGAGGGAGCCGATTCCGTTTTTCGGCGTGGCCCGAAACCCACTTATAGTCATGTTGACTATAAGTGGTACACTCATACCTCGTAACCATTCGAACCGGTGGAACGAGGGCATGATGATCATGGGCAACGTTTCGGAGCGGCGCAGACAGCCCCCGCAGGTCGGCGTGTCCGTGGTGATTCTGGCCTTGGGGCCGGCATCCAGGGACAGCGCGACGACCGCGGACTCGGCCTGCGACGATGCCGGTTCGACGCTGTGGATGCCCTTGGTGAGGCGCGTGCGGCAGCCGTTCCTCGGGCAATGGGCGTTGCCCGGCGGAGACCTGCGGGCCGACCATTCGCTGGAGCAATCGGCCTATGCCGCATTGGAATCCACGACGTCGCTGCACCCACGGTATCTGGAACAGCTGTATACCTTCGGCGATCCCGCGCGTTCGCATGGCGGTCTGCCGATGGTGTCCATCGTGTATTGGGCGCTGGTGGGCTCCGTCGACGAACACGCCGGCCTCGTCGACGGCGACAACGTCAAATGGTTCCCGGTGGACCATCTGCCTCAACTGGCCTTCGACCATCGCGCGATCATCGATTACGCGCTGAGCAGGCTGCGGGGCAAAATCGAATATCCTCAGGTCGTCGCCCGATTGGTGGGCGATCGTTTCACGCTCAGCCAATTGCACGACGTCTACGAGGCGGTGGCCGGGCAGACCATCGATCTGGCGAATTTCCGCCGCAAGATGCTCGCATCCGGCCAATTGGAAGGCACCGGCGAGAAACTGAGGGTCGGGCGCAACCGTCCAGCCGCCGTGTATCGATACGCCAAAGACGCGCTCCGGCAGTCCGCGACGTGGACCTGCGCGCCGGTGGAACCCGCGGCCGTCGCAACGCCGGATGACGCGATCACGGCGCTCACCACGGTCTGAACCGCATCGGCGGAACCGCTGGCGACCGCTACTAGGTGATCGCCGTTAGTACGACTTACAAACACATCGTTTCAACAACCAACAGAAGGGGAGGCACGGTATGGCCGCGACACTGTCATCACCGTCCGTAGACGAAATCATCGCCCGGTTGGGCGCGCAAAGCACCTGTGACGCGGGTCTGACGCAGGATCCGTGGCACTTCGACACCACCAAGCCGAGCTACGGCCCCGGCGCATCCATGTTCGACCCGCTGCCGGGCAACGCGCCGCGCCAGCAGATGCTGCCGCAGGAATACCGCGACGCATCCGACGAGGAGCTCCAGGAACGCATCCGGGCCGCCAAATCCAGGCTCGGCAGCAAACTCCTGATCCTCGGGCACTTCTACCAGCGCGACGAGATCATCGTCCACGCCGATTTCGTGGGCGATTCCTTCCAGCTCGCCAAGAACGCGACCGAACGCCCCGACGCCGACCACATCGTCTTCTGCGGCGTGCACTTCATGGCCGAAACCGCCGACATCCTCTCCACACCCGAACAGACCGTGACGCTGCCGAACCTCTCCGCGGGTTGCTCGATGGCCGATATGGCGAACATCGACCAAGTGCAGGATTGCTGGGACCAGCTCGGCGAGATCTGCGGTACGAAGCCGGATGCCGACGGTCTCCAGCAGATCATTCCGGTCACCTACATGAACTCCTCGGCCGCTCTGAAGGCGTTCTGCGGACGCCACGGCGGCATCGTCTGCACCTCCTCGAACGCCCACGCGGTGCTCGAATGGGCGTTCGCCCGCGGCAAGCGCGTGCTGTTCTTCCCCGACCAGCACCTCGGCCGCAACACCGCGCTCGCCATGGGCATGAGCCTCGACCAGATGCCGGTGTGGAACCCGTACAAGCCGGCGGGCGGCGCAGAGGATCCCGCGGTGTACGCCAACGCGAAGATGATTCTATGGAAGGGCTTCTGCTCCGTGCACCAGCGCTTCACCGTCGAACAGGTGGAACGCGCCCGCAAGGCGTATCCGGGCGTCAAGGTGATCGTGCACCCCGAATGCTCGATGGACGTCGTCAACGCGGCGGACGGCACCGGCTCCACCGCATACATCGTCAAGGAGATCGCCAACGCGCCGGCCGGATCCGCGATTGCCGTCGGCACGGAGATCAACCTCGTCAACCGTCTGGCCGCGCAGTACCCGGACAAGACCGTTTTCTGCCTCGACCCCGTGGTCTGCCCATGCTCCACGATGTACCGCATCCACCCCGCATATCTGGCATGGGCGCTGGAGAACATCGAGCAGGGCAACATCGTCAACCGCATCACCGTGGACGACGACACCGCGCGTGACGCGAAAATCGCACTGCAGCGCATGCTGGAGGTACACCCATGATCGTCGTGGTCGGAGCCGGCATCGCCGGATTGAGCGCGGCGCTCGCGGCCGCGGGGGACGAACGCCTCGGCCAAGAGGGATTGCGCTTGGAAGGGCGGGCGGCGCTCGCGGACGGAGCGAAACGCCATCCCCAGGAAGTGCTGCTGGTCTGCAAGGACGAATTCGTGGAATCGAACACCTACCACGCGCAAGGCGGCGTGGCATCCGCGATCTTCGACGATGACGACCCCGCGTTGCACGCCGCCGACACCATGGCGGCGGGACACGGCCTGTGCGACCGCACGGCGGTCGACATCCTGACCGACGAAGGCGCGCGCCGCGTCCGCGAACTCATCGATGACGGATGGCGCGTCGACCGCGACGAACAGGGCCACGTGCTCCGCGGACTCGAAGCGGCGCACTGCCGCTCCCGCGTCGTGCACGCTGGCGGAGACGCCACCGGCAAGGTGCTGGAACTCGACGTGTCCGCCATGGTGAAGGCCAACCCGAACATCACCGTGCTGGAACATGCCTTCCTGAACGACGTGGTGGTGCGCGACGGCCATGTCGCCGGGGTACGGCTTTCGGTCCGCGACGCCAAGGGCGGCGTGCGGCCGCGCGTCGTCACCGCCGAACGCGTCATCCTCGCCACGGGGGGAGCGGGCAGACTCTATCCGTACACCACCAATCCATCGGTCGCCACCGGCGATGGACTCGCCGCGGCATTGCGGGCCGGAGCGCAGGTCGCCGATCTGGAGTTCTACCAGTTCCACCCTACGGCCATGGCCATCGGCGAGCATTTCCTCGTCTCCGAAGCCGTTCGCGGCGAAGGCGCGGTATTGCTCGACGAACACGGGCACCGCTTCATGACCGACATCGACCCGAAGGCCGAACTCGCGCCACGCGACGTGGTGGCGCGGGCCAACTTCCGCACCATGCAGGCGCAGGGCGGCAAACCGGTCATGCTCGACGTGTCGCCGATGGCCAAGGAAAACCCCGATCTGGCGGAATTCCTCCGCCACCGTTTCCCGACCATCGACGCCTACACGCGCGAACTCGGATTCGACTGGAGCAAGGAGCCCATTCCCGTCGCGCCGGCGGCGCACTACTGGATGGGCGGCATCCGCACCGACCTGTTCGGACGCTCAAGCATTCCCGGCCTGTATGCGGCGGGCGAATGCGCCCGCACCGGTGTGCAGGGCGCCAACCGCCTCGCCTCGAACTCCCTGCTCGAAGGCATGGTCTACGGATACCGCGCTGGCCTCGCCGCGGCCAGCGATCGAGCCGACGCCACATGGCGGCCACAGGACTTCGACAACAGCGAGATCCCCGGTCTGCCGGTCTGCCAGAAGCCGATGACCATCCATACGCCGGCCGCGCGCGACGCGATGGTGCGGCCATGGGACCGTACACATATCGAAAACACGATGTGGAGGCATGTGGGCGTGATCCGCACCGGCGAAAGCCTCGCCACGGCGGTCGCCGAACTCGGCGCCGGCCTCGCGGCCGCCAACGCCGAATACCACGACGGCACATCCGCGGCGGAATACGCGCAGGCGGTCACCGAATGGGAGAACCGCAATCTGCTCACCGTCGGATACGCGGCGGCCATCGCGGCGAACAACCGCTGCGAATCGCGCGGCGCGCACACCAGGCAGGATTATCCGACGCATAATCCGACCATCGCGCATTCCATCGCCTACGTCATGGCATAGCGTCATCAACGCGTCATCAACGAAAGGACCACAACCATGCTGACCCGCCAGGTCATCCGCAAGGC
>ERZ808240.5643-NODE-5643-length-10069-cov-3.680647_pt1 | contig 10069 bp, 9 predicted proteins | sample MGYA00521084_ERZ808240 | MGnify/ENA primary metagenome ERZ808240 (study PRJEB31516, sample SAMN03275571) | gut metagenome | biome: mammalia-associated habitat; material: feces | host: Papio cynocephalus | place: Kenya | collected 2012-08-06 ... | reverse complement strand
ATATTGATGATGCATTTATGGTTATAACTGCAACGGATAACAAATCTCTTAATGAAGAAATTTTCAGATTATGCACTGATAAAAAAATACTTGTAAACACTGTTGATGATATAGAAAAATGCGGATTTATTTTTCCGTCACTTGTACACAGAGACGATATTTCAATCGGAATTTCAACATCTGGAAAAAGTCCCGTATTTTCAAAGTTTATGCGTATAATAATTGATGATATGCTTAATGATGACTATATTGAAATTTTTCAGATTTTAAGCAGATTCCGTCCGTATGTAAAGGATATGTTTGATACTGAAAAACAACGAAGGGAGGCTCTTGAATCGATACTTGATTTCTGTCTTGCCTTTGATGAAAATATACCCTCTGATGATGAAATAAAAGATATGCTTGAAAGGATAAAGAAAGGATATGAAAATCAGAATAGCAACCCGTAAAAGCAGACTTGCACTTGCACAGACGGATTTGGTTATTGAATCGCTGAAAAAAGCATTTCCCGATATGGAAACAGAAATAATACATATAACAACAAAAGGTGACAGAATACTTGACAAATCGCTTGAAACTATCGGAGGAAAGGGAGTTTTTGTATCAGAAATAGAAAAATTTCTGATTGAAAACAAAGCAGATATAGCTGTACACAGTGCAAAGGATTTGCCGGCTGATGTTGCGGAGGGACTTGAAATATCAGGAGTTCTTGAACGTGGAAACTATCGTGACTGTATGGTTTTAAGAAAAGGTGAAAGTGTAAGAAATACTCCTGAATTTGTTTTCGGAACAGGAAGTAAAAGGCGTATTCTGAATATGCAGAAAAAATATCCTTTTGCAGAATTTAAAAATATTCGCGGAAATGTTGATACACGTCTTGAAAAGCTTAAAAACGGTGAATATGATGCACTGATACTTGCCGTTGCCGGTCTTGAACGTCTCGGACTTTATGAAAATAATTTCTATAATGTATATCCTTTTGATTACAGTGAATTTCTTCCGTCTGCCTGTCAGGGAATTATTGCAATTGAAAGCCGTAAGGATTTTTCAGAAATTATAAAAAGCATAAATAATACTGAAACATTTTTTCAGTTTGAAACAGAAAGATATGTTTTAAAACTTCTTGGTGCAGACTGCACTGTTCCGGTTGGAGCTTATTCTGAAATAAATGATAATAAAATAAGCCTTACAGTTTCAACTGATTTGAAAAAAACAGTTTCAGGAACGGCTGATATATCGGAACGTTTTGAGCTTGCAGAAAGGCTGGTAAACCAATTATGAAAAAATGCGGAAAAGTTTATCTTGTCGGAGCAGGGTGCGGAAAGTATGATTTGATAACAGTTCGTGGAATGAATATTCTTAAAGAATGTGAAGTTCTTGTATATGACAATCTTATTGATGACAACCTCCTTGATTTCGTACCGCATAGCTGTGAAAAAATATGTGTCGGAAAGCGTTCAGGAAATCACAGTGAATCGCAGGAAAACATAAATAAAATTCTTGCTGAAAAAGCTCTTGAGGGAAAAACAGTTGTAAGACTTAAAGGCGGTGACTCTTTTGTATTCGGCAGAGGGGGAGAAGAAATAATTTATCTGAAAGAAAATGATATTCCGTACAGCGTTGTGCCTGCTGTATCATCGTGTATAGCAGTTCCTGAACTTGCAGGAATACCTGTCACTCACCGCAGTTTAAGCAGAAGTTTTCACGTCATTACAGGTCACCCTCTCCCTGAAAATTTTGAATATTATGCAAAACTTGACGGCACACTTGTATTTCTTATGGGATTTAAAAATCTGAAAAAAATCTCAGACGGGCTTATAAAATGCGGAATGTCTGAAAAAATGCCGACAGCTGTTATTTCAGATAAAAAGGCAATAAAAGATACTCTGAAAAATATATCAGATACAGCAGAACGTGAAAAAATGTCAACTCCGGCTGTAATAGTAATCGGAAAAACCGTTGATTTTGATTTTTCACCAACTCTGAAAAATCCTCTTGAAAATGTAAGTATTACTGTTACAGGCACAGAAAGATTTACAGAAAGGCTTTTTTCAGAATTTGAAAAACTTGGTGCAGATATCAGAAAAATAACAACTCTTGAACTTAATGAATATGAAAATAACAAGGATTTTGACAAGGCACTGAATAAAATAAAAAAATATGATATGGTAATTCTCACAAGTATAAACGGTGCAGAAATATTTTTCAGACGAATGAAAAAACTTAAAATTGATATGCGTAATCTTAAAAAAATCAGATTTGCGGTAATCGGGAAAAATACATCTGAAGTACTTGAAAACTATGGAATATATCCTGATATTATTCCGAAAATCAACACATCATATGAACTTGCAAAAGCTGTATGCAAAGATAAACCTGACAGAGTTCTTATTTTAAGAGCCGAAAAGGGTTCAGAAATTCTTACGGATATGCTTGCTGAAAAGAAAATACGATATAATGATATAAGAACTTATGATACAGAATACATTATGAAAAATACTCATATAGATACTGATTATATCATATTCGGAAGTGCATCAGGTGCAGAGGGATTTTTTAAATATAACAATACAGTTTCAGAAAAAACAAAAATTGTCTGTATCGGCAATCTTACATCAGAATCAGTTCCCGGTAATATAAAAAATCCTGTTCTTATTGCTGAAACATTTGATTCAGAAGGAATAATAAATACAATTTTAACGGAGGAAAATAAAAAATGAAAAGATTCAGAAGACTGCGTTCAGATGAAAGAATAAGAAGTCTTGTCCGTGAAACATCAGTTGACAGAAAGGATTTGATTTATCCTATATTCGTAAAAGAGGGAACGAATATAAAAAATCCTGTTGAATCTATGCCGGAAGTATATCAGTATTCTGTTGATATGCTTGATGAAATACTTGAAAAAATCAGCCAAAGCGGAATATCAGGACTTCTTATATTCGGAATACCCTCTCATAAGGACGAAAAGGCAGGTTCTGCATATGATTCAAACGGCGTAACGCAGAAAGCAGTAAGATATATAAAAGAAAAATATCCTGAAATTCTTATAATTGCCGATGTATGCCTTTGTGAATATATGTCACATGGCCATTGCGGAATAGTATCAGGTGAAAAAATTCTTAATGATGAAACATTACCTCTTTTATGTAAAATGGCAGTAAGTCTTGCGGAGGCAGGAGCTGATATAATAGCACCGTCAGATATGATGGACGGCAGAGTGGGAGCTATAAGAAATGCTCTTGATTCAGCGGGATTATCAGATGTTCCGATAATGTCATACAGTGCAAAATTTGCATCATCATATTATTCTCCGTTCAGAGAGGCAGGACAATCCGCACCATGTTTTGGTGACAGAAAAACATATCAGATGGATTTTGCAAACGGCCGTGAGGCACTTCGTGAAATTGAAGATGATATTGATGAGGGTGCAGATATGGTAATGGTTAAACCGGCACTTGCATATCTTGATGTTGTGAAATCAGCCAGAGAACGTTTTGACCTCCCGATTGCCGTTTATAATGTAAGCGGTGAATATTCAATGGTAAAATCTGCATCACAGAACGGCTGGATTGATGAAAAATGCATAGTTATGGAAAATATGATTGCAATGAAACGTGCCGGAGCTGATATAATCATAACATATCATGCACTTGATGTTGCTGAATGGATAGGAGAATAAATATTATGAATCACGAAAATTCTGAAAAGCTTTATAAAAAGGCTCTCGAATTTATGCCTGCCGGAGTAAACAGTCCTGTAAGAGCTTTTAAAAATGTCGGAATGTCTCCTGTTTTTATAGAACGTGCAGAGGGAAGCAGAATATATGATGCGGACGGAAACAGCTATATTGATTATGTATGCTCATGGGGACCTTGCATACTCGGACATGCATATCCTGCTGTAATAAATGCAGTAAAAAAAGCCTGTGAATCAGGTCTTACATTCGGAGCTTGTCACAAAGGTGAAATTGAGCTTGCTGAACTCATAAAAAAGCATATTCCGGCAATAGAAATGCTGAGACTTGTAAATTCAGGAACAGAGGCAGTTATGAGTGCTGTAAGGGCATCAAGAGGATATACGCACAGAGATAAGATAATAAAATTTGAGGGCTGTTATCATGGCCATTCAGACGGACTTCTTGTCAAGGGCGGTTCAGGACTTCTTACAAATTCAATTCCTGACAGTGCAGGAGTTCCGAAGGATTTTACTAAAAACACACTTCTTGCAGTATATAACAATACAGAATCAGTTGAAAAACTGTTTGAACAATATGGTGATGAAATAGCATGTGTTATTGTTGAACCTTGTTCTGCAAATATGGGAGTAGTTCCGCCTGAAAAGAATTTTCTTAAATTTCTGCGTGAAATAACAGAAAGATATAATTCACTTCTGATTTTTGATGAAGTTATAACAGGTTTCCGGCTCAGCATAGGCGGAGCATCTGAATATTATGGTGTAAAGCCTGATTTAATCACGCTCGGAAAGATAGTCGGAGGAGGTATGCCTCTTGCAGTATACGGCGGAAAGCGTGAAATAATGGAATGTATAGCTCCTTTAGGTTCAGTTTATCAGGCGGGAACGCTTTCAGGAAATCCTGTTGCAGTTTCGGCAGGAATTGCAACGCTTAAAACTCTTGAAGAAAATCCGCAGATATATTCTGAACTTGAAAGAAAATCCGCAAAGCTTGAATCTGCAATGAAATCCGCAGGTCTTAATGTAAATCGTGCCGGTTCGCTTATGACAGTATTTTTCAGCAATGAAAGAATTGTTGATTATGATACCGCAAAAAAATGTGATACAAAGAGATATGCAGAGTATTTTAAATATCTTCTCGAAAACGGAATTTATACTGCTCCTTCACAGTTTGAGGCAATGTTTGTTTCCAATGCACATACTGATGATGATATAGAATATACCTGTGGAATAATAAAAAATTTCCGTTAAAGCTTTCGGGGCAACCGTAAAAAAGTTGCCCCGATAATTTATTCACTGTTTTCAGTTCTGTTGCATAATGTTCTTTGAAGTGCAATAGTTTCAAGAGTATCACCGAGCTGATTGAGTATTACGGCAAGCAGACCTATTTCATCATCATCAAGCTTGCAGGCTATTGCATTTGCAAGAGCTGTTACCGAAAAGGTAGTTCCAAGCGGATTCACAGTATCACCCCATTATCATATTATGCATTATATTTTTTTAGGTGAAAGCATTGACAATTTTTTGATATTGCATTAAAATATATATAAATAATAATTAGCGGAGGATTTTTTTATGATAAATATCAGAAAGGCTCTTGCTGTATGTTCAGCAATTGTTATAAGCGGACTTTCAACGGCTGTTCCGATATACAGTACAGCAGAAAGCGTTCCGGACGAATATCATGATGACTGGCTTCATGTTAATGAAAATGCTGAAATAGTTGATATGAACGGCAATCCCGTATGGCTTACAGGCTGTAACTGGTTCGGATATAATGTAGGAAGTCAGGTTTTTGACGGTGTATGGTCACAGAATATGCATGATATGTTAAGACAGATTGCAGACCACGGTTTTAATCTTCTCAGAGTTCCTATGTCAACACAGCTTCTTCTTCAGTGGAAAAACGGTGACCCTGACCCAGCAACACCAAAAGTAAATGAATATTCAAATCCGGAGCTTACTCTTGAAGGAATACAGGGCGGAACTGTTATGTACAGCTTTGATATATGGAACAAAGCTGTTGAATGGTGCAGAGAACTCGGAATAAAAATTATGATTGATATTCACTGTGCAGAAACTGCATCAGCAGGACATCAGGTAAGTCTCTGGTATACTGATAAATACAGTACAGAGGACTGGCTTGAGGCTCTTGAATGGGTATCAGATTATTATAAAGATGATGACACAATAATTGCAATGGATATTAAAAATGAACCGCATGGAACTGCTGATACACCTAATTTAATGGCAAAATGGGATAATTCAACAGACCTTAATAACTGGAAATATGCTGCTGAAAAAGGTGCGGCGGCTGTAATGAAAGGAAATCCTAATCTTCTTGTAATGGTTGAGGGTGTTGAAGTATATCCGAAATTTGAAGAAGGTGCAGACTGGACATCACAGAATATCGATTATTCACGTTACCCTTACAGCTATTATCATCATACATGGTGGGGCGGAAATTTCAGAGGTGTAAAGGATTATCCTCTTGATTTGGGAGAACATCAGAGTCAGCTTGTATATTCTCCTCACGATTATGGCCCTCTTGTATATGAACAGGAATGGTTCAAAAAGGATTTTGACAGCGATACGCTTATGGAGGACGTATGGCGTGACAACTGGTTTTTTATTATTGAAAATAAGACAGCTCCTTTGCTTATGGGAGAATGGGGAGGTTTTATTGATGAGGAACATGACCCTGACGGCTCTAATACAAAATGGCTGACATGTCTGCGTGACCTTATGATTGAAAACCGTATTCATCATACATTCTGGTGCTTTAATGAAAATTCAGGCGATACAGGCGGACTTGTATATGACAATTTCGGAAAATGGGACGAAGAAAAATATGCTCTTGTAAAACCGGCACTGTGGCAGAATGAATCCGGAAAATTTATAAGCCTTGACCATAAAATTGCACTCGGAGAGGCTGGAAACGGTATATCACTCGGCGAATATTATTCGGGCGGAAGTACCGAACCTTCAACAGAACCGACAGGAACAGCTTCATCAACAGCTTCCGGAGTTCTTAAAGGTGATGCAAACTGTGACGGCTCTGTGGATATTGCCGATGCAGTTGCAACAGCGTCATATGTAGGCAACAGCGAAAAAAATAAGCTCTCTGAACAGGGACTTATAAACGGTGATGTTCAGGGCAACGGAAACGGTATTAATGCCAATGATGCTCTTGCAATACAGCAGTATCTTGCAAATATAATAAAGGAGTTTGACAGCTAAGAGGAGATTTTTATGACTATATCAGTAAAATCCATAAATACTATGATTGGAGAGGATATTCATAAGTTTATGGAAAGTTCCGACAGACAGCTTTTTGGTCAGATAGAAAAAACAGCGAAAATGCTTTCTGAAAATCATATTCCTGTTGTACTGATTTCAGGGCCGTCCGGTTCGGGAAAAACTACATCTGCACATATTTTAAGAGATATTCTGTGTGATATGGGAATAAATTCACATTCAGTATCAATGGATAACTATTTTATACCTTTTACGGCTGAAGAACATCAGCTTCTTTCAAAGGGTAAAATTGATTTGGAATCCCCTTTAAGAATAGACAGTGAGCTTTTAAGTTCACAGATTGAAATGATTATTAAAGGCGAAAGAGTTGAAATTCCCGTTTATGATTTCAGAAAATCCGAAAGAATCTATAACGGAAATTTCATTCAGCTCAGGAAAAATGAAATTATTATATTTGAGGGAATACATGCTCTTAATAATGATGTAATAAAAATAGATGATGACAGCACATTCAGGATATATGTAAGTGTCAGAACAAGAGTCAAGAATGATGAAATTATTATGCACCCTTCAAAAATCAGACTGCTGAGAAGAATTATCCGTGACCATATAAACAGGGGACGTTCTGCTTCTGATACATTACAGCTGTTTGAATCCGTTCAGGAGGGGGAGCATAAATATATTATGCCCTATAAAAAGCGTGCAGACTGCAATATAGATACGTTTCTGCCCTATGAACTGAGCATATACAGGAATTTTCTTGAACGCAATGAAATGGCACTGAAAAAAAGTCCTATGACATCAGACCTTATTAAGATACTTGAAGATGTAAAACCTCTTGATAATAAATATCTTTCTGAAAATTCTCTGATACATGAATTTGTTGATGAATAAAAAAAGGAGTGATTTTGTGTCAGTAAAAGAAAATGTACTAAAAAAACTTATTGAATCAGACGGCTTTGTATCAGGGCAGGAACTTGCGGAATCGCTTAGTGTAAGCAGAAATGCTATATGGAAGGCTGTAAGGTCTCTTTCAAATGACGGTTATTCAATAGATGCTGTAAATAATAAAGGTTATAAGCTGAATAATCATTACAGAGTTCTTTCAGCAGAAAATATAAAAGCTAATCTTGATACAAATGTATATGGAAGAAAACTTATTGTACTTAGTGAAATTGATTCTACAAATAATTATGCAAAAAAACTTGCTGTAAATGGTGTGGAAAACGGTACGGCTGTTGTATCTGATTATCAGACGGCAGGAAAGGGACGTATGGGCAGGAGCTTTTTCTCTCCGAAAGGAGCAGGTCTTTATGTAAGTCTTGTTATCAGACCTGATATGGATATAATTTCTGCACAGCTTATAACTTCCTGTACAGCCGTTGCTGTTGCAGAGGCAATCGAAAAACTATGTGACTGTGAAATAAAAATAAAATGGGTAAATGACCTTTTTATTAATGATAAAAAGCTTTGCGGAATACTTACTGAGGCATCTATGAATTTTGAAGAAAGACATCTTGAATATGCCGTAATAGGTATAGGAATAAATATCTGTACTGCTGAAGATACTCCGTATGAGCTTAAAAAAATTATAACTTCAATAGAACAGGCAACAGGAATAGCTGTTGACAGAAATGTTCTTTGCGGTGAAGTTCTGAATAGTCTTGAAAGGCATATGCTTAATATTAAAAGCCGTGAATTTATAAACGAATACCGCAGACGTTCATTTATATTCGGAAAAAAGGTTGAAGTTGTCGGAAACGGTAAACTGAAAAAAGGAACTGCTGTCGGAATTGATGAAAATGCAAATCTTATAGTAAAACTTGATGAAGGTCAGAAAATAACAGTCAATTCAGGAGAGGCAAGAATTGTAAAGTAAAGGAGTGTTTGTTTATGTCCACACCTCATAACAGTGCAGAAAAAGGCGATATAGCTAAAACAGTACTTATGCCCGGAGACCCCCTCAGAGCAAAATTCATTGCTGAAAATTTTCTTGAAAATCCTGTGTGCTATAATCAGGTAAGAGGTATGTTAGGATATACAGGAATTTACAGGGGAGTCAGAATTTCTGTTCAGGGCAGTGGAATGGGTATGCCGTCAATGGCAATATATTCATATGAGCTTTTCAATGAATATGACGTTGATAACATAATAAGAATCGGAACAGCAGGAGCTTTGCCCGATAATGTCAATATCCGTGACATCGTTATAGCAATGTCTGCAAGTACAAATTCAAATTATGCAAGTCAGTACGGACTTCCGGGAACATATGCCCCTACTGCATCATACAGGCTTCTTTCAGAGGCAGTAAAGGCTGTTGAAAAACTTAAACTGCCTCATCACGTTGGAAATGTTCTTTCAAGCGACACTTTCTATGATGAAAGCGGAAGCCTTGCACAGTGGAGGAAAATGGGTGTTCTTGCTGTTGAAATGGAAACAGCCTCACTTTATATGAATGCTGTACGTTCAGGAAAAAATGCCCTCGGAATATTTACAGTTTCAGACTGCCCTTTCAGAAATCTTGAAACAACTGCTGAAGAACGTCAGACATCTTTCACTGATATGATGAAGATTGCTCTTGAAACAGCATATCAGATTGAATTATGATACTTGATATGTTCTTTGTGATTTAAACTGTTTTTTAAAATTATCTGTTATGCATAAAAAACAAATTTAAAATTTGTAAAAACTGTATAATCAGAAATATTTTGATAAATACTTGATTTTTTCGTCAAAGTATTGTATAATTAGTAATATATGATAAGGCTGTAAGTTTTATTTCTGTCAGCTCTTAAACATGAAAGGAGTATTTTGTTACTATGATTTATTCTAACGAAGTAGAAAAAATGTGTACCGTCAGACAGGGCGTTGCTCATGGTGCTGCTCCGATTCCGGAAGAAGCTAAGTGGGTTAAAGCTAAGGAAGTTACTGATATTTCAGGTCTTACTCACGGTGTAGGCTGGTGTGCTCCTCAGCAGGGTGCCTGTAAGCTTACTCTTAACGTTAAAGAGGGTATTATTCAGGAAGCTCTCGTTGAAACTATCGGCTGTTCAGGTATGACTCATTCAGCTGCTATGGCTGCTGAAATTCTCCCGGGCAGAACTGTTCTCGAAGCTCT
>ERZ808240.5642-NODE-5642-length-10069-cov-6.103954_pt1 | contig 10069 bp, 6 predicted proteins | sample MGYA00521084_ERZ808240 | MGnify/ENA primary metagenome ERZ808240 (study PRJEB31516, sample SAMN03275571) | gut metagenome | biome: mammalia-associated habitat; material: feces | host: Papio cynocephalus | place: Kenya | collected 2012-08-06 ... | reverse complement strand
GGGCCGGTGATAAAGCCGTTCACCGGCGTCACGCTCACCGTGCCGTCGGCATTCATCAGCTCGAGCCGGGCGTCGTACAGCCACGAGACCGGCAGCATATCGCCCGCGGGCGATGCGTTGCAGAGGTTGCCCGCCATCGTGCCCTTGGCGCGGATCTGCGGCGAGCCAACGTCGGACGCCGCGTCCGCAATGGCACAGAACGCCTTGTCGTCCTTGAGCGCGGCGGTGATGCCGTTCATCGGCACTGCCGCGCCAATGCGCAGCACGCCGTTTTCTTTTGTAATGGTGTTCAGCTCTGGGATGAAGCCGGGATAGATCAAAAGGTCGGGCGCGAATTTACCCGCGCGCTCCTTGATGACAAAATCCGTGCCGCCGGCGATGATCTTCGTCTTCTCCGTGGCGGCGGAAAGCGCCTGCGCAAGCTCGGCAAGCGTTCTCGGCGTTAAGCTCTGCACTGCGCTTCCCTCCTCTCCTTTGCGGCGCGCTTGACGGCGCGCACGATCTGCACATAGCCGCTGCACCGGCAGATGTTGCCGGAGAGCGCCAGACGGATCTCATCCTCGCTCGGGTCGGGATTCTTGCGCAGCAGCGCCTCGGCAGACATGATCATGCCGGGCGTGCAGTAGCCGCACTGGATGGCGAGCTCTTCGACAAAGCAAGTCTGGATGATGTCGAGCGAGCCCATTTCGGCAAGGCCCTCGATCGTCGTGACCTCGCGGCCCTCGAGCTGAATGGCAGTGGTCAGGCAGGAGTGAACGGCTTCGCCGTCGAGCAGCACCGTGCACGCGCCGCACTCGCCCTCCGCGCAGCCCTCCTTCGTGCCCGTGAGGTGCAGGTCCTCGCGCAGAATGTCGAGCAGGCGGCGGTCAGGCTCGGTCTCGAGCGTGACGGGGCGGTTATTCACGATAAAATTAAGCGTCATGGTTCTCTCTCACCTCCGCCAGATATTTGAGAATGCAGTCGGGGTCATACGGCAGCACCGAGAGGTTTGCGTGCAGCGCGTCATTCACCGCGCCGCACACTGCCGGAGCGACCGGCACATAACAGACCTCGCCGATGGACTTTGCGCCGAACGGGCCTTCTTTCGATTTCCCGTCTTGCAAAAGCTCCACGCGGATGTTCGGCAGGTCGTTTGCAAGGAATAAGTGGTATTTGGACAGGCTCTCCGTGCAGCGGCCGTCCTTCTGCATGGTCATCTTTTCGCGCAGCGCCGCGCCGCAGCCCATCTGCACCGCGCCCTGGATCTGTGCCTCGCAGAGGCCGGGGTTGATGGCCTGGCCGATATCGTGGACGGCGAGATAGTCGAGCACCTTCGTAAAGCCCATCCAGGTATCGACCTCGACATGGGCAAAGTGTGCGCCGGTCACGCCGGGATTCGTCACGTTCGAATAGCTGGCATAAGCTGTCAGGTTGCCGGCGTGGGTGTGCATGCTCTTTTTGGCGAGCTCGGCAAACGAAAGGAGCGGCTCATCCTGCCCCACGCGATAGATGTGGCTGTCGTTTAGAAACAGCTCGTCCTCGGGAAGGTCTAAAAGCTGCGACGCCGCGTGCAGCATCTTCTTTCTCAGCGCGTTTGCCGCATCCTGCACGGCGCGGCCGACCACATAGGTCGTGCGGCTGGCAAAGCAGCCGTAGTCGATGGGCGTGACCGCAGTGTCGCCCTCGGTCATATAAATTTTATCCTCGGGCACTTTCAGCACTTCGGCGGCGATCATACGCATGGCCGTCACCGTGCCGCAGCCGTGGTCGTGCAGGGTGAAGTTCGCCTGCATCGAGCCGTCGGCATTTAAGCTGATGCTGCCCTCGCCGTAGTCGTTGAAGCGCGGGAAATACGTGTTGCCGTGACCGCCGATGCCGATGCCGACGCCCCTACGGTAGCGCTGCTGTGAGGCGTTAAACGCTTTGTCCTCTGCTTTCAGCTTGTCCCAGCCAAACTTTTCGCTGCCGAGTGTGATCGCATCGCCGATGCGGATGTCTTCAAGCGACAGGTGCAGCTTCTTGTCCTCTTCGCCGCTGCGCGCCACATTCTTGAGGCGGATCGTGAGGCGGTCGATGCCGAGCTTTTCCGCCGCGGCGTCGATCTGGCGCTCCATCATCAGCGCCTCTTCCGCCGCCGACCAGCTGCGGAACGCGCCGGAGACCGGCGAATTCGAACTGATGACCTGCCCGTGATAGTGCATATACGGGATGCGGTAGCAGCGCGTCGGTTTACCGGCCAGCGCACGGACATAGTCGCCCGCGTTGCCGATGTAAGCGCCCGCGTCGAGCGTCACATCGCAGTAGATCTCTTTCATTTCGCCGTCGGGTGTGTAGTAGCCACGCGCGCTCATGCGCATCGCGCCGCGCACGATCGTGTCGGTCATGGCCTCGCCGCGGGAGTAGACGAGCTTGACGGGACGGCAGAGCTTTTTGGCGACGAGCGCCGCGACAGGCTCCAAAAACCACTCCTGCTTGGCGCCGAACGAGCCGCCCATCGTCGCCTTGACGACGCGGACGTGGCTCTCCGGCATCTCCAGATAGTCTGCGAGCACGGTGCGGATACCGTGCACGGCCTGGTTCGGGCAGTAGACGGTCAGCATGTCGCTATACGGATCATAGTCGGCGATGCAGGCGTGCGTCTCCATCGTGGCGTGGTGCAGGCGCGGCAGCTCCATCGTGCTGCACACCTCAATGAGCCCTTCGGTGCTCTCCTGCTTTTCGCCGACCTCCAGCGTGTACTCGTCGCGGACGGGTGTTTCGCCCTCCAGACAGTTCTTGCCCGCGAGCGTATCGTCAAAGCCGATGGAAAACGGCAGCTCTTCATATTCTACTTCCACAAGGCGCGCGGCCTTTTCCGCCGTCTCCTGGTCGCAGGCCGCGACCACGCCGATCTTGTCGCCCACAAAGCGCACGTAATCGTTGAACGCTCGCTCTTCGTTCGGCAGCGACGCCTGGTCAAAGCTCGAGCGGTAGCGGTTATACTTGCGGTCGGTGGTGTTCAGGCAATGGAAAACGCCGTAAACGCCCGGCAGAGCCAGCGCCTTTTCCGCGTGGACCGCCTTGACATAGCCGTGCGGGATGGTGCTGTGGAGCATGCGGAGATACGCCATATTGGGCAGCGAGAAATCGCCGGCGTACTTGGTATACCCCGTGGCCTTGCCCTTGGCGTCGTGGATCGGACGCGCTGTTCCAACGTAATTCAAATGGATGCCTCCTAAACGGGCGTGCAGCGGCATGCCCGTACTATTTTGATGCTACACTTATATCATACATGCGTTGAATTAGCGTTGAGTTATTTGACCATTTCGTTATTCTTTACTTAACATACCGCACTTTCGTCGAAGCACTTGCTATTTTTCAACGGTTTGGGTATACTTATTTTATTTATTACACTAACGTGATATCTTGTCTGGAGGCCTTGACAATGCCTGAATTGAAAGCAAAACTATTCGGTACGCCCGCCGTTTCCGTTGACGGGCGCGAGATCACGCTGCCGTATAAAAAGGCGGACGCGCTTTTATATTATCTCATCTTGAAGCGCAAGGCTACCCGCAGCGAGCTCATCGGCCTTCTCTACGAGGACGCCGACTCTGCCACCGCGCTCAAAAATCTGCGCCACGCGATCTATTCGATCCGCAAGGCGTTCGCTTTCGACCCCTTTGTCCCCGGTCAGCGCTCGATCGTTGAATTTTCTCCCGAGGTTAAGATCTCCTGCGATGTGCAGGATTTTGAGCGGGGCAATATGCTCAGCGCCTATCACGGAGACTTTCTCAAGGATTTCAACATCTCCCACTCCTCTGCCTTCGACGCATGGCTGAGCGATGAGCGCAACCTCTATCAGTCGCAGTATCTCCACCAGCTTCTGGCAGCGGAAAAGGAGGCTTATTACGCCGGCAAGCTCGACCTTGCCGAAAAATACGGCACAGAGTACATCGCCATCGATCCGCTGGAGGAAAGCGCGTTTTCAACGCTCATGCAGGTCTACCGCGACCAGAAGAAATTCCGTAAAGCGCTCGGCCTTTACCACACGCTCTGCAAGAATCTTTCTGACGAATTCAGCATCTCGCCGCTCAAGGAGACCTCCGCGCTGTACTATCAGATCGTCGACGCGTGGAACACCTCGACCTACAAGCTCGAAGAGGGCAGCGACCAGCAGCTCATCGGAAAAGACGCGGTGCTGCACAAGCTTGTGGCGCTGTGCAACGGCTCGCGCCTCGAGAGCGACAAGATCTGCGCGCTCATTCAGGGCAAGGCGGGCGTCGGCAAGACGTATCTCATCAACTACATCCTGCACCAGTATGATTTTTCCGGCTGGGCGATCTGTCAGGCCTCGTGCTACCAGTCCGAGATGAACACCGTACTTGCCCCCTGGAACACGATCATGCTCCAGCTCATCCCGAAGTTCGAATCCGAAAACATCCGCATTCCGGACGTCTACATCAAGACCGCGGCGGGCCTTTTCCCCTGCCTGTCCGTCGAGTGCCAGCACAATTTCTCCGGCATTTCGAGCGACTATCCCGCGGGCGCGGACTATCTCGCCGCGCTCGAGAGCACGCTGCTCATTTTGTCGACCGTCGCGAAAAAGGTGCCGGTGCTGCTCATCTTAGAAGACATTCACTGGATCGACAACAACAGCGCCGATTTGCTTTCGATGCTGCTGCACCGCCTGCGCAGCACGAACATCACGATCATCTGCACGAGCCGCGACATTTTGCAGCCCTACGCCCAGCAGGTGCTCAACAACGCCGTGCGCGACAAGCTGCTCGACGTGTACAACATCGACGCCTTTTCGCAGGAAGAGACGACGCGCTTCGTCAACTTCTACGCGCCCGGGCGCTACTCGCAAAGGGAGATCGACAACCTTTACCAGAGCACGGAAGGCAACGGCCTCTTCCTCGTGCAGCTGCTCGACTCGATGCGCGAGTCGAACGGTCTCAAAAATATCCCCGCCAGCGCGGACAGCATCATCCAGATGCGCCTCGCGGGCCTTTCGTCCGATGAATTGCAGGTGCTCGACGTCATCTCGGTCTTCCGCGACTGGGCGCCGTTCGACATTCTCACTTCCCTTCTGACAAAGACGCCGCTTGAACTTTTATACCTCTGCGATCAGCTCAAGCAGAAGAACCTGCTCACTGAATCCACGCGCGGCAAGGTGCTCGGCTACTCGTTCACGCACGAGCGCGTGAAGGCCATGCTCTCGCAGCGTCAGTCGGAGTCCGCGCGCCGCATTCTGCATCTGCGCGCCGCGCAGTATATCGAAGCGCAGCTCGACAACAACGGCTCGGTCGACCTTTACGATCAGCTGGTGCAGCACTTCACCGCAGGCGGCGATATGTTCAAGGCCTTCAAGTACAAGGTGCTCTCGCTCGATGTGTTCGCCGGCATGTGCTACGAGCTCATGCCGATCCTGACCGATGGCGCGTCCGCGCTGACGGTCAAGGAGGAGGGCTTGACCGGTTACTTCCAGCTCCTCGAGCGCGAGCTTGCCTCGCTGCGCTCCACGCAGTTCGGCGCAAACGCCAAGGAGCTCGACCGGCTCGAGCGTCAGCTCTTATATGTCGAGAGCCGCTACTACATCCACGGCGGCGAGTACGACGCGGGTCTCCCCGTCGTCGGCCAGCTTCTCAAGCTCAGCACTGCTGCGGGCGACTGGCAGATGGCTGCCAACGCACACTTACAGTTCATCTATTATGCCATCCAGACCTACGACCTGCCCGTCATGCGCGAGCATCTGCGCCTTGGCATGCAGTATAAGTCCCGCTTGGAAAATACGCCGGACTGGGGCAAGTTCCTGCGTTTGCAGGGCCTTATGTGCCTGATGATCGGCGAATACGACGAGTGCCGCAGCTGGCTCGAACGCTCCATCAGCTTCTTCGAATCGCTCGACACCGACGGCGAGGGCCGCTATGTCATCAGCATCGCGGGCGCGTACAACTACATCGCCGAAACGTACCGCCTCGAGCGCAGCTTCGACAAGGCGCTTGAATACTACGACAAGGCCATCCTCTTCAACCAGCGCCGCGGCTCGTATCCCGGCGCGGCCATCATCTACACCGACTACGGCGTCGCCGCCTATCAGAGCGGCGAGACGGAGGTCGCGCGCGAGCTGCTCTCCTACGCCGAAGAGCTCTACCAGTCCTTCCACGAATACAGCCAGATGCCGATCGCGCTGTCGTATCTGGCGCTGTTCGACGTGGAAGACGGGCAGTATGTTTCCGCTGCTGCACGGTTGAGCAGGGCGCTCGACGTCGGGCACAAAATGGGCTCCCCATGGTGGAATGGCATTACCCTTTACATTATGTGGAAAATCAGGCTTCTTTTGGAAAAGCGGCAGGCCGATGCGCCGGAGATCGCTGCGCTGTGGCCGCAGGACAAGCGCAAGCACTGCATCCAGTGCCTTGAGTATCTCCACCGCCTTGAGCCGCGCATCGAGACGACCGAAATGGAGCAGGCGCTTGAAGCGCTGAACGCCGAAAAGGCAGAATCGTGACAATTTCTTATAATAGGAAGACCCGCCTCAGTAAGGCGGGTCTTTTTGATTGAGTTCGGCCAGAAATCGCCCCAGTGCGGGGTTCTGGTTGCCGGTCTGCCACGCGGCGATGATCTCTTCCTCCTCCCCCTCGCCCACGAGCGGGACAAAGACAAGGTTGTCGGCGTTGTAGAGACGGTCGGTGCAGTAGTCGGGCAGGAGCGAGATGCCCTCCTCCGCCGCGACCATCATTAAAATGCTCTCGGTGTCCGCCGAGCGGAAGAGAATGTTCGGCTTGTAGCCCGCCTCGGCGTAACGCTGCATGAAAAAGGCGTCGCCGTAGGAATCGGGCGCGGCGTCGGGCGACATATATAAGATATTCTCCCCGCGCAGCTCCTGCCGCGTGAGCTGGCGGCGCTGCGCGAGCGGATGGCCCGCATAGAGCGCGACGACGAGCCGCGCTTTTTCGACCGTCTGGAACGCAATGCCCTCCTGCGTGCGCAGGTTCGTCGAGTCCCAGGTGAAGACAATGTCGTACTCTTGATGGAGTAGACCCGCGGCCAGCACATCCGTCGAGCAGCGGTAGAACGAGATGAGCACGTTTCCGTTCTTTTGATGGAAGTGGCGCATCAGGACCGAGAGGTCGCTGCGCTCATAGCCGCGCACGTAGCCCACGCGCAGCGTGCCGGTCAGGCCGGTCGCCGCGTCGTGCACGCGCTCCTGCGCGCGGCTCATGCGCTCCAGGATCGCTTTCGCGTCCAAAAGGAACGACTTTCCCGCGCTCGTCAGACTCACAGGCCGCGTGCTGCGGTCGAAAAGCTCGCAGCCAAGTGTCTGCTCAAGCTGCTGGATCTGCTGCGTCACGGCGGTCTGCGAGATGTAATACTGCTCCGCCGCCTTCGTGAAGCTCCGGTGCTCCGCGGCGGAGACAAAATAGCGCAGCTGATTGCGATTCATGCACTCCATTCTCCATAACATAAGTTTTACTTATTATATCATCTGATAATCGCTCTTGTAAAGCCCATCTGCCTGCGGTAGGATAAGTATATCGTTCATAAATCTTTTACAAATGAGAGGTCAATCAACATGAAACGCGAATCGTTCCGCTCCCGCCTGGGCTTCCTGCTCGTCAGCGCGGGCTGCGCCATCGGCATCGGCAATGTCTGGCGCTTTCCCTATATCACAGGCAAAAACGGCGGCGGCTATTTTGTTCTTTTTTACATTCTGTGCCTGCTCATCATGGGCGTTCCCGTGCTGACGATGGAGCTCGCCGTCGGCCGCGCGAGCCGCAAGAGCGCGATTCTCGCCTACAAGACGCTCGAAAAGCCGAAGTCCAAGTGGCACATCCACGGCTGGTTCTGCCTGATCGGCTGCTACCTTTTAATGATGTACTACACGACCGTTTCCGGCTGGATGGTGAGCTACTTTGGCCGCTTCCTGACCGGCAAATTCTACTCCGGCATGCCCGCGGAGGAGGCCTCCGCCGTGTTCGGTCAGCTGCTGTCCGATCCTGTCGAAATGGGCATTCTGGCGGTCGCCATCGTCATCGTCGGCTTCATCGTCTGCTCGTTCGGCCTACAGAAGGGGCTTGAGCGCGTGTCCAAGGTCATGATGCTCGCGCTGCTGTTCCTCATTCTCGTGCTCGCCGTTCACAGCCTGACGCTCTCCGGCGCGGCAGAGGGCATGAAGTTCTACCTGCTCCCCTCGATGGATTCCATCCGTGAAAACGGCCTGCGCAGCCTCATCACCGACGCGATGAACCAGGCGTTCTTCACGCTGTCGCTCGGCATCGCCGCGATGGAGATCTTCGGCAGCTACATGTCCGACGACCACACGCTCACCGGTGAGTCCATCCGCATCTGCGCACTCGACACGTTCGTCGCGCTCATGGCCGGCACGATCATCTTCCCCGCCTGTTTCTCCTACGGCGTCGCGCCCGAGCAGGGCCCGTCCCTCCTCTTCGTCACGCTGCCGCAGGTGTTCGTCAATATGTCCGGCGGCCGCTTCTGGGGCACGCTGTTCTTCCTCTTTATGATGTTTGCGAGCATGTCCACGGTGCTGGCGGTGTTTGAAAACATCCTCGCCATCTGCATGGATACGTTCGGCTGGAGCCGCAAGAAGGCCGTTCTCATCAACGGCGTTCTGCTGATGCTCCTGAGCCTGCCCTGCGTGTTTGGCTACAACATCTGGAGCGACTTCCACCCCATCCCCGGCAAGGACGTGCTCGACAGCGAGGACTTCCTCGTGAGCAACCTCCTGCTCCCCATCGGCTCTCTCGTGTATCTGCTGTTCTGCGTCACGAAGTGGGGCTGGGGCTTTGACAAATACCTTGCCGAGGCCAACAAGGGCACGGGCATCAAGCTCTCGCCCAAGCTCAAGCCCTATTTCCAGTGGGTGCTGCCGGTCCTGATCGTCATCATTCTGCTTCAGGGCCTGCTGTAAATCTGTGATTCTCTCATCTCTCATATCTCTCAAAAGGGAAAAGCCGCAGTGAAATTCACTGCGGCTTTTCCCTTTTTCCGCGTTCTTTGCAATTATGAACTCCGTGTAAATTCGCATATAACTCGTAAATATATTTATATAAATCTATTGACAAAATTTGTTCTCGTGCTATGATAACATCCAGAAAGAAAAAGGACCCCAAGGAGGCGCATGATGAAAAAGAACCTGTACAGTCTGACGCTGTCAGACGATGTGGTGCGCGAGGTCGACGCGCTGGCCCACCGGATGGGCACGAACCGTTCGGCGCTCGTCAACCAAATTCTGGCCGAGTACGTCTCCGTGCCGACGCCCGAGCGCCGCTGGAACGATATCTTCGAGGCCATCGAAGAGCTGATGACGCCCACGCGCGAGCTGGTGCCGTTCTTCGCCCCCGGCTCGTCCACGATGTCGCTCAAGTCGAGCTTATCGTATAAGTACCGCCCGACGGTCAAGTACGAGGTCGACCTCAGCAATGGCGACGGCCAGACGATGGGCACGCTGAACGTCGTGTTCCGCACGCAGTCGGCGGCGCTGATCTCCGCGATGACGAGCTTCTTCCGGCTCTGGGTGCAGATCGAGGACAAATGCCTTGCTCCCCTGCTTGGAAGCTCCATCTCCTGCGCGCTGTACGACGGGCGCTTCGTCCGTCCGCTTGCGATGCCGCGCGGCAAGGCGCTGACAGCGGACGACGTCGCCGGTGCGATCAGCGCTTATGTCCAGCTCTTCGACCGGCTGCTCAAGGGCTATCTCGACGGCTCGCTTTCCGCGAGCGACGTTGAAATGGCCTACCGCGGCGATCTGAGAAGCAGAACGCTGCTGATTTAATCACTTAATTGTAAAAAACACGAATTTGAGGTGAACTTGAATGAATGCTGAAAAATATACGCAAAAGGCTTTGGAAGCCATCAAGACTGCGCAGAACATGGCGCAGGAAAACGGAAACCAGTATCTGACGACCGAGCATCTGCTCTACGCCCTGCTCGATCAGGACGGCGGACTCATCGGGTCGCTGTTCGGTAAGATGGGCGTCGACTGCGACGGTCTGCTCTCCGAGCTCGACACGCTCATCCGCAAGCTGCCCCGCATCTCCGGCGGCAGCGGCGAGGTCTACGCCTCGCCCGAGGTCGGCAAGATCCTGAA
>ERZ808240.5641-NODE-5641-length-10071-cov-2.856629_pt1 | contig 10071 bp, 10 predicted proteins | sample MGYA00521084_ERZ808240 | MGnify/ENA primary metagenome ERZ808240 (study PRJEB31516, sample SAMN03275571) | gut metagenome | biome: mammalia-associated habitat; material: feces | host: Papio cynocephalus | place: Kenya | collected 2012-08-06 ... | reverse complement strand
CAAAAATGTACGTTTTGCTTGACGACGAAATGACGACAAAATCTCTCGGACACGGTAATTATTCCCCGTTATTTTCTCAAAAATCGGCGCAAATCGGACGATACGGTATAGTTTATCACAGAAAAACACCTTCAAAACAATCATTTGACTCGAGTGGGAATGATCACAGAAAGCCTAAAAAACCGGTAATATCAAGGGCTCTCGGACTTCGTCCACCCCTTTTGATAACGATTTGATAACAACCTTTGAAACGACCATTATTCTATATCCCGAATGGCTTGCAGGTTATCAGAATAATTACTAAGTGGTTGTTGTCAGCAATTAAATCTGTATTAGACGATTAAAAAGCCCTTAACTGTGGATTACCGCAGTTAAGGGCTTTTTGTCGTCTTTTTTATTAGTTCGATTCCTGTACCTAAATCAAACCACCTAAGAGCGTGGGAAACGCTCAAAAAATAACAATATTGAAAGGTAGGAACTCATTATGAAACAACATTTCACAGACGAAAAAACGGGCATCAGTTACACCTTGCAGGGAGATTATTATCTGCCCGACCTCGAATTACCCGCTGAAGAACAACAGCCAATCGGCGTATGTGAACAGCGACACTTACGGTATATCAAGCAGCACAGAAAGGCGTTTTATACCAACCTGCTCACAAGCGGCAAGTTAAACAGTTACCTTGCTGATATTGACCGATAGGCGGAAGAAATGTTTTCTCGGCTGGGAAAACAATTATCAGAGCGCGAGGGGGTGACAGAAAAGCTAAAAGCAGATAATCAAATGAAATGGGTTGCTCAGATGAACAGCATCCGTAACCAAATCACCGAAATTGTCAATAGTAAATTGATTTGTAAATAAGCAAAAGGCACAGCTTTCGGCAAAAAACTGTTGGTTGTGCCTTTATATACTTCTACATAATTTTATCAAATAATATTTGTGCTATAATGCCAGCGAGACATTTTGTTAATAATAAGACCAATATGTGTAAGTCCCAATATAAAAAGACTGTTACTAATATTTAATGCAAGCAAGAGAGATTTTCAAGTTTCAATGTGTTGATCAATTTGCTAATTATATTATGTTTGAATGTCTGCAAACGAATCATCCACTCCATAAATATCAATTAAATTGTTTAGTTCATCTGCATCGAATTTTGATATTAAACTTTTTGATAACAATATTTTGACATGTTTCTTTGTTAAGCATCTATATTTTTCACAAATATTCTTAAACCTGTCGAATGAAATAACGCCACGGGATATACAGGCTGTATAAAAATCATCAATCGCTTTTGAAGAACCGTGATGTATTAAGGAATGGTTTTGTGGCCCCAAACAAATTAAATTATCTGTAATGTCTGGGCCGTTATCACCATTAAATTCAATGATATGATGTGCTTCAACATAGTTCTTGCCATTTTTTCCTTCAAATGAGGGAGCTTTTGTTAACTCGTCCAAATAGTTTGCTTTAATTTTCGCAACTTCACTAATAAGGCGGTTCCTAGTTCGTTTTCCATTTTTAATTATTGGATTTTTTATATTACGTAAATTTAATTTGTAAACTAAATCACCATCTTCTTTAATAGCTTTCGTAATAGCATCAGTTCGCTTATGTATAATTATATCGGCCAATTGACTATCTTGATAATTTTCATCATCAATTTTAGATAGAAGTTTTTGCAAATCTATCATTTCCATAGGTATGTCTTCAGATATGATTTCTTTGGCATATTTAGTTATTGAAACCGTATGCGGTGTGCTTCTTGTATAATCGTACGAAATCAAACCGAAGGTATCCATCAAAATTAAATAAGGTTTGAATTTAAATTCCGGATTTTGTGATGGAGTGTATTCAAATTTATTTTTTTCGTCTGTTTTCCAACCCATACAACCAAAGAAATATTTTTCTTGATCTTCTCTAGTTGAGGGCATACTTTTCCCAATATTTAGTGCACGTGATAATATTTCATCCTCTTTTTGTAGGGCATCAATCCGACCCAAAAGTATCGCCAATTCAAAATCTGTAGCTTGTCTATCTAACTCATTGCAATATCGTAGTATTGCTCTGCAAGGTCTATAGTCTGCATCTTTTTTTATATTTACGCTTCTCATCAGAGATATGAACGGATTATTAGAAATATTATCATTAAGCAGTCTGCTACGCAAAACATCAAATAGTATTTCATCGGAAGAAAGAACCAATTCTTCAAGTGCTTCTATATCAATAATTCTATGACCTCTTGTTCGTTTAATAATTTTTGAATATTAAATATCGTAGTATCCTTATTAGGACAATCTTTCCATTTCCTTATTATATCAAGTAACGATTTATTATTTAACATATATTCCTTTATATCAGCCGGAATATCATTCCTGTCTTTAGCTGCTAAATCAAATAAAGTATTTTTTATGTCTGGAAAATCGTCAATATCCTAACGATGTTCCTCAAAAACAAGTCCGTATTTTTTTACCGTTTACATATTTTTCAAGATCAGAAAGATAAGAAAGCAAATTACCCGTGTTCTCATCCTGCGGAGCACCAGCAATATAATTGCGGATTTCTTTGATTTTATTCAGCAAGTCCTGCCACTTTTGTTTTGATATATTAGTGCTCATATGTTTTCCTAAAATTCATTTGGTATATTCTTATGGAAAGAAATACGATACCGTTTTTCTATAGATTCAATTTCCTGTTTGAATGAATTTCTAAATTGCTTCATTGCCTTATCAAATTGCAAATCGCACCACGAGCCTTCTTGTGCATGACTTTTGTATATTATATTTGGCAAATCAAGCGGTGAAACAGTATCTAAATACTGATTGCAAGCTTTAATCATGTTACGAATAATAGAAAGATCATCCTTCTTAAAAGCGATGTCTTCAGTAATGGAAACAAGTTGTTTCTTTATTTCTAAAACCGACTCTATACACCATTCTTTCTTTTCCATCTCAATAGGATTAACTAATATTCTTTTTGATTCCAAATAAAACAATAAAAAAGAAAATTTATCTTTTACAGAATTGGTCTTGTTCCACGAAACTCCGCCAAAAGGCGTACTGATACCATTAAGTTCATATTTCATTTTAACACCCCTTGTTATATCCATCTGCCGTTTTGAGCATTCCATTTATCCATAAATATCGTGCCTTCTACCGCTGCCACAAACGGCTTGACCAAAAATACTTTTATTGTTTTTAGCACAGTGCTGTAATTATCAGTTTTAGTGTCAATCTTATTGCAGAACGCTTTCCATTTTTTCTGCATAGCGTCATTTTTAGCAAAAGCCATAACCTGTTCAAACTGTTCAACCGTAAAGGCGTGTCCACGATTTTCAAAAGTCTTTTTAAGTGCTTTTGTCAGCGTTGCACCGTCAAAATCGAACTTGTTGGCAAGATAATAAATATCATAATAATCTTTCATTCGGCTTGAAAATTCCATTAAATCGAGAATTGCATCAAGCTTTTCGGCAATCGTCGTTTCCAACGAATATGTATTTACCGTCGGAGAAGCGAAATCGTCAAGCTGTGTAGGAATTTTTCGTTTTTCCTGCTTTGGGACAATTACATCGCCAACGCCGAAATCAATACTGAAAGGCGTTCTTGTATTCTTGATGTGTGCAACAAGCGATGCACCGATACCGGCGTATTTCTTTGCAACAGCAATAGGAAAAACATCTGTTATCTCAAATGTAACAAATTCATTTTCAGTAGGTGCTGCGATAATTTCTTTAAGCACAGCTCGCAGTTGTTCAGGAGTGTTTGGCATTTGTCGAAGCAAAAAATCAACATCGACTGTAACTCTGCTGTCAAATTCGGTAAGCGAATAGATAAACAATCCGCCTTTGAGCACAAAATTTTCTGCGTATTTTGACTTTTCAAGTCTGCACAAAAATTCTTCCTGACAAAAAAGTTGTAAGCAAAGTTGATAACTTCTTCCACTTGCCTGCGCCTTATTCTTTAATCGAGTAAGCACAGATGCTGCAATATCAGCCATTCAGCAACACCTCCATCAGCTCGGTAACTTTTTTATACACACGCAATTTTTGGGAATAAGCAGAAAGATTATTCAGATTCTTTTTGTCGTCGTTTACATAAGCGTTAATAGCCTTGTTAAAAATTTCGTTATCTAATCTTGAACGATATTTAAAACAATCACATATTGTTCGCTCACGGTCATATACAGGCAGCTTAACTCCATTGAAGTTGTCGGTGATTTTTCCGAGTTCGTACAACTCAGGCTGCATATAATAAGGTTGAATAGCAAGCAAATCGACTTTTAGCTTTGTTCTTGACATTGAACGAGGCACAGCTATTGACCATTTTCGTGGTGCAAAGTCGCTGTAACCATAGTGAAACAATGCAGATTCAACACAAACTATTCCTTTTGGGATGAGTGTTGCAAGCAATTGTTCTTCTGAAGAAACACATTGTTCGGCAAGCTGATAGTATCCGTGTCGTACACGATTAAGAAAGCCTGCGTTACACAGGTTTACGACATCAACAGCTCTGATCCCGGCAGCAACAAAGTCGGCAGATTTTGCAATGCCATTATTGTCTGTAACCACTTCTTTTGCTCGCTCTTGAAGATTCACTCATTCACCATCTTCCTTAAAAAATTCACGCACAGTGAACACGTAATTGTGTGCTGATTTTATTATACCTGAGACAACTAAAAAAATCAATTAAATTTTAAGCACATTTTTTGAAATGTGTGCGTAAAATTAAAATGCATCTTGCAAAACAAAAAGAAATCAAGTATAATATGAATTGTAAAGCCAATCCGGTTGCGATTATTTTTTTCTTGTGACCATCGGTTTTATCGCACCTGATAAGAAAATGATAAATTCTCGTCATACAGGTATGATAATATGGATTATCAAAATACTGCGAAGACTACACGATACGTTTTATAAACAAAATGCGTTAAGTTTAGCCTTTCGGTAGCGAGTGGGAATGATGTACGAAACGCCGCAAACCCGCATAAATACTGGGTTTTGGCTTTTCAAAAGTGCTTCGTGACAACAAAATGACAACATTTTAAGATTATCCAAGAATAAAGAGCTATCAGATTTTTTGAAAGTCTGATAGCTCTTTTTAAGTTTAAATTTATATCATAAAAATTCTCAAAGAAAAATGCACTGCCGCGAGGGGGCGGTCTTATTCCCGTGCAGCATCAATTATTTTTTGCGCGAGAGCCGCGGGAACTTCTTCATAGCGGGTGGGCGTCAGGGTAAATACGGCGGTGCCCTGGGTTATAGAGCGCATTGCGGTAGAGAAATCGGACATTTCCGCCATAGGCACTTCGCCTATTATTTCCTGCATTTTGTTCTCTGCCGGGTTCATGCCTATAATGCGCCCGCGCCGCTTGTTTATATCGCCGATAACGTCGCCAAGCATTTCATCGGGCACTAAAACTTTCAGCGTACCGATAGGCTCAAGCAGAACGGGGGACGCCTGCGGTATACCGTCCTTAAAGGCTACCGCCGCCGCCATTTTAAAGGACATTTCCGAGGAGTCTACCGGGTGATACGAGCCGTCCACCAGCGTTGCCTTTATGCCCACCATGGGGTAGCCTGCCAAAACGCCCTTTGCGGTGCAATCGCGCAGTCCCTTTTCAACTGCGGGGAAGAAGTTTTTCGGTACGGCACCGCCGAATACCTTTTCTTCAAACACCAGCTCATCCGAATCGCAGGGCTCAAACTCAATCCATACATCGCCGAACTGACCGTGACCGCCCGACTGCTTTTTATGCCGCCCCTGTACCTTTACAGGCTTTCTTATAGTCTCGCGGTAGGCAATTTTCGGCTTTTTAAGCTCAACCTCCGCGCCGAATTTGGATTTTAAGCGGGATATTATAACGTCAATATGCTGTTCGCCGAGGGCGGAGAGTATTTGCTCGTGGGTTTCGTTATCGGTATATACCTTAATGGTGGGGTCTTCTTCGCAAAGGCGGCTGAACGCCTGGGTTATCTTTTCTTCATCACCCTTTGCCTTGGGGTAAACCGCAACCGAAATTGTGGGGGCGGGGAAGTCAACCGCCGCCGCAGCAAGCTTGCCCGAAGCGGACAGTGTATCGCCCGTGAGTACATTGCCGAGCTTTGATACCGAGCCTATATCGCCCGCGATAATTTCGCCCGCGTCCTCCTGTTTGCCGCCCTTGAGCCACATTATTTTTGAGAGTCGCTCTTCGCCGCCCGTGCGGTTGTTTATAAGGCGGGTATCATTCTTAATTTTACCCGAAAGCACGCGGAAGTATGAGAGTTTGCCCACAAACGGGTCGGCAATGGTTTTGAAAACAAAAAGCGCGTTTTCGCCGTTTTCGTCAAAGGCTTTTTCTTCGCCGTCTTCAAAGCGGCAAACGGCGTCCGCCGCGGAGGGCAGGATTTGAAGCAGTGTATCCACCATAAGCGGAACCGCCGCGCCCGTTTGCTGAACACCCGCGAAAACAGGGCATATTTCGCCTGCGGTAACGCCTTTTTTAAGCCCTGCAATTATTTCCTCGGGGGTAAACTCCTCGCCGCCGAAATATTTTTCCATAAGCGCGTCGTCCGCCGTGGCAATTGCCTCTAAAAGCATACTGCGCATTTCGTCCGCCTCGTTGCTTACGGGCATACGCAGCTCTTTAAGCTCTAAGCCGTCGCAGGCGTAGGCTTTGTTGGTTATAAGGTCGATATATGATTTAACCTCGTCGTTTTCAATATAGGGAATTACAACCGGGCAGATAACCGCGCCGTAATTCGCCACAAGAGAGGATATTACGCGGTAAAAATGCGCGTGGGTGGAATCAAGCTTGCCCACAAAGAAAGCAACCGCTTTTTTCAGCGCACGCGCCCTTTGAAAGCTCTGCTTAGCACCCGTGGTAAGTCCCGATTTACCCGAGACGGCTATAACCGCGCTGTCTGCCGCGGCAAGCGCCTCGCTTACTCCGCCGGCAAAATCGAAAAGACCCGGCGCGTCTATTATATTAAGCTTATGCCCGCCAAGCTCCAGAGCATAAACAGATGTTGAAACCGAAGTTTTACGTTTTTTCTCTTCGGGGTCAAAATCCATAACGGTGGTACTGTCCGCAATCTTACCTATGCGCTCAGTCGCCTTTCCGTAGCACAGAACGGCGTCTGCAAGGGTGGTTTTGCCCGAACCGCCGTGACCCAAAAGGGCTACGTTATGTATTGATTGCTGAGAATACTGTTTCAATATAATGCACTCCTTTGAAAAATCGACCGACGCCGATTTATGTTATGAAATGATTATAACACATTACGTTAGCGAATACAACCAATATTTATACATATGTTAAAATAAATTTATAGAAATGTCATAATGGGGTATTTTTTAGCATTTTTTTGTATAAAAGGTAAAAAAAGATAGCGTGCAGTTGAAACAAAAAGCTTGTATCAACTGCACGCTGTTTCAGTGTTAAATTTTCTCTTTTAAAAATTCCACTGCCGCGCCTATATCCTTTGCAGGGTCTGCGCCCGCTTCTCTTTCAACGGTTAAAAATCCGTTATAGCCTATGTCGTCAAGTGCCTTTAAGTACCTTTCAAACGGCACCTTACCCAGTCCCAGCGGCACTTCCTTAAAGTATTCGTCAAGCCTTAAATCGCCTATTCCGCCCTCGGCAAAAAAATCGTAAATTACTTTCGGGTCGGTCTTTTTAAGCAGAATACCGTCCTTTGCGTGGGTGTGTACTATGTAATCCTTAAGGGTATACACCGCCTCTACCGGGTCGTCGTCCGTCACCATAACAAGGTTTGCAGGGTCAAGGTTTACCGCAACACCGCGCGACAGCAGGCTATCGAGAAACCTTTTTAAGCGTGCGGCGGGCTCGGGACCTGTTTCCACTGCGAAAAACGCGCCGCTTTTATGGGCGTATTCCGCCAGTGCGTCGCACGCCTCGTGCAGCGCGGCGTATTCGCGGGAGCTTTCGTCCTCGGGAACAACACCTATATGCGTTGTTACAATATTAGTGCCTATTTCCAGCGCAAGATCTACTATTCTTTTGGATTTTTCAATTTTGCGCGGGTTATCCTCGGCGCGTGTAAAGCCGTGCCCGCCTAAATCTCCGCAAACAGCAGAAACACAAAGCCCGTTATCCTCAATAAAGCGCCGGCGCTCTTTTATTACGGCGGCTGTAATGTTTTCAGGAGCCATTTCGCCCTCTACGGCGTAAAGCTGAATACCGTCAGCACCGAGCTGCGCGCATTTCATTATGCTTTCCTTAAACGGCAGGCGCAGCATATCGGAAATAATTCCTATTTTAAATTCAGCAGGCATTATTCACCCTCCCGGGCTGCAGGCAGGAAAATCCATTCGCCGGGATTTTTTTGTGCCTGCTTTCCGTATTCAAGCACGGTCATAACCGCCAGGGTTTCCTGGTGGGGAACGCGTATCCTGCCATCGCGGAAAAAGCCGACAAGCTCTTTTATAAACTCGGCGTAAAAATTATCGCCCGCGTCAAAAAGTGCGGCGTGACCGTTTGAATAATTTACAGCCATATTAAAGGGGCACTCCCACCCAAGCTGAGAAATTACCGCGGTTCTTCCGTCACGATAGCCGAAAATCAGCGAGGGTGTGTTTTTAGTGCCGATATACATAATTTTTTCAATATCCGCGCCCATCATACAAACAACCGGCTCTATGTGGTGTATTGCATAGTTTGAAAAAAGCCCCGGTCCGCGCTCGGCAATATACTCTATACCCTCGCGCTTTACAGCCGCATAGCCCGGCGCATACCTCAGTGCAGAGGTTGAGAAAAACGGCGTGCCGCTTTTCTCGGCAAGCTCTGTTATGCGCAATGCCGTTTCTCTGTCGGGGGCAAAGGTTTTATCAACATAGGTGGGTTTTCCGCTTGAAAGCGCCTGTTTGCAAAGCTCCTCGTGCCGCTCGGGGTTATCGGGCGACATTACTATAAGGCAATCGCTTTTTTCAATTACCTCTTCGGGGGAATTAAGCCACGTAACGCCGTGCTCGGCGCAGCATTCCGCATTGCTTTTTCCGCCCTCATGCTCGGTTTCAGCCCAGGCGTAGGTTATTTGCATTTCGCCGTTTGAGGCATTTTTTATCCAGTCGGGATAATTATGAAAATGATACTGGTCAAGAAAATGATCAATAACTCCGATTTTTTTCATAGCGCCGAGCCTCCTTTATTTCATACTTATTTCGCAGGCTTTTTCCGATGAATCATATATCGCCTGCAAAATCTGGGAGGTTATTACGGCGTTATCTATATCAGCGGCGTTGGTTTTACCCTCTAAAATGCAGTCAAGAAAGCTGTCAATTTCGTTTTCGTAATGATTGCTCATTTTAAACTGCGGCTTGGTTTCTATAAGCGCGCCGTCCTTTGCGGACCACATGGTAAAGCCTGCGCCGTAATCAAGGCGTATGCCCGCCTTATCACCCAGAAAATCCACATACATTTCGCTTTTTCCTATATTCTGCGCCCATGCTCCGTTGAGGGTTACGGTGGGTCCTTCTGTTCTTATAAGGGCGGTTACCGAATCGTCAACATCGTATGTTCCGTTTTCAACGGGGGGACCCGCCCACATTTCGGTATATGTGTAGCCCTTTATATCCTTGCCGAGCTTTGAAAATGCCTGACCGGAAACGGTAAGGGGCTTGGGGTCGCCCATGCAGTACATTACCAAATCAAGAAAATGCACGCCCCAGTCTATAAGCGCGCCGCCGCCCGCTATTGCCTTGGTGGTAAATGCACCGCCCAGACCCGGTATTGACCTGTGCGCGCGGAAGCTGATATAAATATGGTATATTTCGCCCAGCTCGCCCGCGTCTATCAGGTTTTTAATGCGGTTTACCGAGGTGTTGAATCTGTTGCATACGCCTATATTGAGCAGCCTGCCGGTTTCGCGGCGCACCTTTTGCATTTCAAGCGCCTCGCTGTATATTCTTGCCGCGGGCTTTTCGCATAAAACATCCTTGCCGGCGCGCATAAAGTCGATTGATATGGTTGAGTGAACCTTGTTGGGCGTGCACACCGAAACCGCGTCAATCTCCGAGTCGTTCAGCAGCTCGTGATAGTCTGTTACCGCTCTGCCTACGCCGTATTGCTTT
>ERZ808240.5640-NODE-5640-length-10071-cov-180.627396_pt1 | contig 10071 bp, 8 predicted proteins | sample MGYA00521084_ERZ808240 | MGnify/ENA primary metagenome ERZ808240 (study PRJEB31516, sample SAMN03275571) | gut metagenome | biome: mammalia-associated habitat; material: feces | host: Papio cynocephalus | place: Kenya | collected 2012-08-06 ... | reverse complement strand
ATAAATGCCGTATAGATGCCGCACGATTTTGATTTTGGTGACCAATTTTGAATCGTGCGGTGTTTTGTATCCCCCAAGTGTAGAAAACGGCAAGGAAACCATGCTTAGGGGGCATGTATGCATGGTTTGATGTCGCATGATTCCATTTTTTGCCTGAAAATCGAAATCGTGCGGTATTCTGCCATGATTCGGCGGCAATGCACGGCACCGCGCACGGTACAGTGATAACTATGCAGGGCATGTTTATTTCGTTTGAAGGCGTTGACGGTGTGGGCAAGACCACGCAGGTCGAGCGGTTGCGCGCGTATGTTGAGTCGCAGGGGCGCGAATGCGTCGTGACGCGCGAGCCCGGCGGCACCGCATTGGGCGTCGCCATCCGCAGGATGTTGCTGCATGGCGTGCCATCCGGGGACGGCGCGGATGGTTCCGCCGTCCAGGGCGCGGACATCGCTCCACGTGCCGAGGCGCTGTTGTTCGCGGCCGACCGTGCCCAGCACGTCGACGAGGTGATTCGTCCCGCCTTGCGACGCGGCGCCGTGGTGATCACCGACCGCTATCTGGACTCCTCGCTCGCGTATCAGGCCGGAGGGCGTGAGCTTACGGTCGATGAGGTGCGGAATCTGAGCATGTGGGCCACCGATGGCCTGTTGCCCGACCGCACCTACCTGCTTGATCTGGACCCTGTGGAATCACACGAGCGGCTGCAGCATGACGAGGATCGGATGGAGGCCGCGGGCGATGATTTCCAACGTCGCACGCGCGCCGCGTTCCTTGATCTGGCCGAGGCCGAGCCTATGCGTTTCCGCGTGATCGACGCCGGGCGGTCCATCGACGATGTCTGGACGCAAATAAAGGATGATTTCTCCACGCTGTCTGCCGACGGCGTGACTTGCGCGGAAGCCGTTTCGTCGGAACACGCGGGAAAGGGGACCGTCCGATGAGCGTATGGGATTCGATAGTCGGCCAGAACCGCGTGGTCGAACAGTTGCGGGCCATCGCCGATGGCGATCCGAAGGCCATCGCGCAGTCGTGGCTGATTTGCGGTCCTCCGGGATCCGGCCGTTCCAATGTGGCGCGCGCCTTCGCCGCGGCGTTGGAAAGTCCCGACCACGGCGCCGATGACGAACCGACCAAAGTCACTCAGCAGGTGCTGGCCGGCACACATCCCGATGTGACCGTGTTGTCCACCAACAAGGTGACCATCGGCATCGACGAGGTGCGCGACATCATCGCGACTTCGGAACAGATGCCGAGCACCGCGCCTTGGCGGATCATCATCATCGAAGACGTGGACCGCATGCTCGAACGCACCACCAACGTGCTGCTGAAGGAAATCGAGGAACCGAGCGCGCACACCATCTGGCTGCTCTGCGCGCCCAGTGCGCAGGACGTGCTGCCCACCATCCGTTCGCGCACCCGCATCGTCAATCTCGCCGTTCCATCGAACCGTGCCGTGGCGCGATTCCTGGAAGGCGAGGGATTCGATACGAACATCGCGGCGCGCGCGGCCCGCTTGTCGGAGGGGCATATCGGCATCGCTCGATTGTATGCGGGCACCGAGCGCGTCATGACGGATCGCGACGAGCTGATCGTCGGCGTATTGGGATTGCGCCGCGCATCCAACGCGGTGCTGCTCGCCGGCAATCTCATCGACAACGCCAAAGGGCAGGCCGAGGAGGAAGTGCGCAAGCGCGCCACGAAGGCGGAGGCCGATTTCCGGCGGATTAATGGCCTTGGTCCCAAGGACCGCATTCCGCCGAAGCTCCGCGGCGCGTACAATGCGATCGCGAAGAAGGACGAGTTGAAGCGGCAGACGACCCGACTCACCCGCGATGTGCTCGACCGCGCGCTGAACTCGATCGCCAGCATCTACCGTGACGTGGCGGTGCTGCAGAACAACGCCGAGGATTCGGTCGGTCTGATCAATCTGGAGAACCGTTCGGCGATCACGGAGCTTTCGGTGAAGCTCGACCGCACGGCCGCAGTGCGGCGTTTGGAAAGCATTGCGACCGCGCGTCGCAGGCTCAATGGGAACGGCGCGCCCGCGTTGGTGTTCGAAGCGTTGTTCTGCTCGCTGATTCCATAGGCGTTCGCCGCCATGCCCGATGGCGACTGGTGCCAAGTATGGGCCGGCGGCGATTCAGCGGCGGACCACCGATGAATCACGCACGATCAGCTGCGGTGTCAACATGATGCGCGCCGCGACATGCTGACGCATCGGCCGTGCCGCCGGTTTTCGACCGGTTTCCGCCGTGGCGGATCGCATGACGTCGGCTTCCGCGATGGCATCGCCATGTTCTTGGATGTTGTCATCGGCCGTGCCGCAGCCCAGCAATCGTAGGGATTCCGAGACGATTTGCCGGAACGGCGGCCGCACGGAAGTCAGCTTCGGCAGGGCGGTGGCCGCGATGGGGGAGTCGTTGAAACCGACGACCAGCACATCCTCCGGAACGCGGATCTCCAACGCATGCAACGCCATCATCGCGCCGAACGCGATCGCGTCGTCGGCGCAGACCACGGCCTCCGGCTGCACCAATGGTCCGTGGAACAGCCGCATCGCGCAGGCGTAGCCGCGTTGCACGCTGCGCTCGCCGAATTGGTTCCAATCCTGCTCGGTGCGCAATCCGTAGGTGCGCAGATGCGTGTGGAACATCGAGAACAGTTCCGCCGATTCGAAGGAAAGCTCGTTGCCGGCCATATACGCCGCGGAGGCGATGCGCTGTTCTGCCAGATGCCGGATGACCATTTCCATCGCGGCGTCCTCGTTGATGCCGACCAATGATGTGCGGAACGAGGTCTGCCGGCCTCCGATCTGCACGATCGGCAGGGCTTCGGCGTGGCGGTCGAGGCATTCCGCCAGATCGGCGCCCGCGGCGGGGACGACGATCAGCCCGTCGACGTTGCGTCCGGCCAGCGATTCGATGCGGTTCTCTTGCTGTTGCCGCGTGCCGCCAATGCCAAGCAGCAGCTGCCGGGAGTCGTTGTCGATGATCGGTTCGATCTCATCGAGCAGCTGCGCGCTGAAGGGTTCCGTGGCGCTGGGAATGACCAGTCCGATGGTTTTGGTGGTGTCGCTGCGCAGGGAACTGGCCGCGTAGTTGACGGCGTAGCCGAGCTGTTTGGCCGCCGCGCGCACGCGTCGGGCGATGTCGTCGTCCTTGGCGCGTTTGCCGGAAAGCACACGCGAGACGGTGGCGATGGACACATCCGCCAGCGCCGCGACATTGGTGATCGAGCTGGAGCCGTCGTTTCTTCCCGCCATGTCGGTTCCTTTCCCTCGTGATGCGCCTGCTGCCATGATGTTTTCGCGCATTCAAGAATAGAACAGCCGCCTGCCGATTGCGGCAGGCGGCCATGTTCATTGGAATCCCTGGAATCGCGGTTCGATGCCGCGCATGCTGGATGGATTCACTCGGCGCTGACGAGGATCTTCGCCAGATCGTCGGCCACGGCTTCGGCGTTGTCGCCCTCGACGTCGAGCACGACGGTGTCGCCCTGCTTGATGCCCAGGCCCATGATGGACAGGATGGATCCGGCCGGGACGGCGTTGCCGCCTTCCTTGGCGATGGTGACGGTCTGGCCGGACGTGGTGACGGCCTGGGCGAACATCGCCGCCGGACGGGCGTGGATGCCGGAAGGATCGTTGATGACGAGGTTGCGGGTTGCCATGTGACACTCCTTTGAGTCGTATTGCGATGGTTGCGTTGTTTGGTTGTTCATGATTTCGTCGCGATGCCCCAATGCGCTTCGCTGGTACAGACTATACCACATTTTTCAGAAAATCGGAAAACGTTTACCGTTTGTATTTATTGGAAAATTGTGTATACTGACATGCAGGCTGAAAATGATTTACCGGCGATGACGGTGGGAATCATTGCAGTAACGAATCCACGCGGAACCACTTTGCAGACGAACATCCGTCTCCGCGTGCAGTGGCCTTCCAAGGAAACGAAAGGGAGTTTCTATGAACATCAAAGGTGTTGGCATCGGTCGTGGCGTCGCTGTCGGTCCGGTCATCCGCATGGCCGCTCCATTGCCGGAACCATCGGACGCCCCACGCGCCGAAAACATCGCGGCGGAAACCGAAATCGCGCGTGCCAAGCACTCGCTCGCCTTGGTGAACGCCGACCTGAACCGTCGCGCCGACGAAGCCGCCAACGGTGATGAGGGAGCCAAGCAGGCCGCGCCGATTCTGCAGGCGATCGCCATGTTCGCGTCGGATCCGTCGTTGGCGCAATCCATCGCGGATCTCATCGATCAGGGAAAGACCGCCGAACGCGCGGTGCTGGAAGGTTTCGCCGCGGTGGAGGACATGTTCCGTGCGATCGGCGGATACCAGGCCGAACGCGCCGCCGACCTGCACGACGTCGGCCAGCGCGTCATCGCCGATCTGATGGGCGTGCCGGCCCCGGGCCTGCCGGCCAGCGAGACCCCGTTCGTACTCGTCGCCGAAGACCTGTCTCCCGCCGACACCGCGGCCTTGGACATGGGCAAAACCCTCGCCATCGTCACCTCGCAGGGCGGCCCGACCTCGCATACCGCCATCCTCGCCCGTGCGCGCGGCATCGTCGCGGTGGTATCCGCAACGGAGGCGGAGCACCTGAAGGACGGCGAGAACGTCATCGTCAACGCCGCCAAGGGCGAAATCGTCGTCGATCCAACCGACGAGGAAATCGCGGACGCCGAGGCCGCGCGTTCCCGTGCCGCGGCCGCCAAGGAGTTGCGTGGCAACCCTGGCGCCACCAAAGACGGCCATCCCATTCCGCTGCTCGCGAACGTGGGCAAGCCGGCCGATGCGGCCAAGGCACTGGAATACGGCGCCGAAGGCGTGGGGCTGTTCCGCACGGAATTCCTGTTCATCGGCAACACCGAACCGCCGAGCGTCGAAGAGCAGACCAAGGCCTACACCGAACTGCTCGGCCAGTTCCCGGGCAAGAAGGTCGTGATCCGCATGCTCGACGCCGGAGCCGACAAGCCATTGCCGTTCCTCACGCCGGAAGACGAGCCGAACCCCGCGTTGGGCCTGCGCGGCCTGCGCACCCTGCGCGCCCACATGGATGTGCTCGAAGGCCAGCTGAAGGCCCTCGCAGCGGCGGACGCGGCCACCGACGCGAACCTGTGGGTCATGGCGCCGATGGTCGCCGACCAGCATGAGGCCGATTACTTCGTCAAACTCGGCAAAAGCTTCGGACTGAAGTTCGTAGGCGCCATGGCCGAAGTGCCCTCGATCGCGCTGATGGCCGACAAGGTCGCCGAAGTGGCCGACTTCGTATCCATCGGCACCAACGACCTGACCCAGTACACGCTCGCCGCCGACCGTACCCTCGGTTCCGTGGCCAACTACCAGACCGCATGGCATCCGGCGGTGCTGCGCGCCATCAAGATGATCTGCGACGCGGGCAACGCCAAGGGCATGCCGGTGGGTGTGTGCGGCGAGGCCGCCGCCGATCCGGACCTGGCCGTCGTGCTGGCCGGCCTCGGCGTCAACTCGCTGTCCATGACGCCGGTCGCGCTGGATGACGTGCGCGCCGCGCTCGCCGAGGTCACCTTCGAGGAAGCCAAGGCCAAGGCGGCCGCGGCCCTCAACGGCGACTTCTACCAGCCGGCCGAATAATCGCGGTCATCGTCCGCGCGCACGCCTATGCGCATACGCCTATGAGGTGATTTGATGCCTCGATAGGCCCTGTTTCCCTGAAGAGGCCCCGTTCGTATGTTCGTGCGAACGGGACCTCTTCGGTTGCGGCGCATTCCATCATCTTCCGCCATCGATTCGTCGTATGGCTGCGCTTTCGGCACATCGGCCCCATGATGCATCGAGATCGCGCAGACGCCTGTTTCCGGGGAATCATGCGCGCGACTGGCCGGCATCGCGCCGCCGATTCGCGTTTGCGTGGCGTCACGCGCATGCGCGATACTGGAGCCATGAAGATTTCCGCAGATTTCACCGTCATTCCTGACGCGTTCGCCAAGGCGGCGCCGCCTGAGAACCGCATCGACGGCACGCCGATCGTCTCCTTCCCCTTCTACATCGACGAGCTCGACCCATCGGTGCAATACCTGCATTGGGAATTCGTCGATCCCGATTCGATTCCGGTGTGCGGCTTCCAATGGAACCACTGGTCGCTCGCCAATCTTCCGGTGGATGCGCTGATGTACGACTTCAACGACTCCCATGCGCTGGCCATTCCGGCCGATTTCTCCCGCACGGTGTCCGCGATGATTCCCGAAACGCTGCAGGGCCGCACGTCCGCGGCTTCGCCGCTGTTGCAAGGCCGCAGCGCCGATCCGGCCGTCACGATGCGCTACAACGGGCCATATCCGCCGGACAAGGACCACGAGTATTTCCTGCATGTGTGGGGCACCACGGCACCGCTCGCCGGCCTCAACCAGGGATTCTGGCTCAATGAGTTGGAGCACGCGCTGCGTGACTCCCGGTCCATCGCCGACCAAGGCGGCATCTTCCTGACCGGCAAGGCCTGAGCCGGTCCTCGTCGCGCGGACGGACGATGGACGCGAAAGCGCCGAAATCCGAAATGATCTGCGACGCGAATGCCGCAAAGGCGTGAATATCCGTATAAAAACGGATGGGCAATCATCCGAAACCTACGAACGAAAGGACAACAACACAATATGGCGTGCACCACAATTCTGGTCGGCAAGGACGCGAGCTACGACGGGTCGACCATCATCGCCCGCAACGAAGACAGCGCGAACGGCGAGTTCAATCCCAAGCGCTTCATCGTCGTCAAGCCGGAGGAACAGCCGCGCAAGTATACAAGCGTGATCTCCCACGTCGAAGTCGACCTGCCGGAGGAGCCGCTGCAGTACACCGCCGTGCCGAACGCCGACCTCAAGGAAGGCATCTGGGGCGAAGCCGGCGTGAACGAGGCCAATGTGGCCATGAGCGCCACCGAAACCCTCACCACGAACGAGCGCGTGCTCGGCGCCGACCCGTTCGTCGAACTCGTGCCGGCCAAGGGCGACGAGCCGGAAACGCCCGGCGGCATCGGCGAGGAGGATTTCCTCACCCTCGTGCTGCCGTACATCAAAACCGCTCGTGAGGGCGTGGAGCGTCTGGGCGCGCTGCTTGAGGAATACGGCACCTACGAGATGAACGGCGTCGCGTTCTCCGACGTGAACGAGATCTGGTGGCTGGAAACCGTCGGCGGCCATCATTGGATCGCCAAGCGTGTGCCGGACGAAGCGTATGTGACGATGCCGAACCAGCTCGGCATCGACGAATTCGACCTCGATGACGCTCTGGGCGACCAGGAGGACCACATGTGCTCCGCTGACCTCGGCGAGTTCATCGAAAACAACCATCTGGACCTGTCGGTGGAAAGCACCACGCCGTTCAATCCGCGCGACGCGTTCGGCTCCCACTCCGATTCCGACCACGTGTACAACACGCCGCGCGCCTGGTACATGCAGCGCTTCCTCAACCCGTACGACGAGGTGTGGGACGGCCAGGACGCCGACCATCGCCCGACCTCGGACGACATTCCGTGGGCGCGCCAGCCGGAACGCAAGATCACCATCGAGGACGTGAAGTACGTGCTGAGCTCCCACTACCAGGGCACGCCGTACGATCCGTACGGCAAGCTCGGCGACCAGCATACCCGCCACCTGTTCCGCCCGATCGGCATCAACCGTCAGAGCCAGCTCGCCGTCATGCAGATCCGCCCGTACCGTCCGCAGGTGAGCCGCGCCATCCAATGGCTCGCATACGGCTCCAACCCGTTCAACACGCTGGTTCCGTTCTTCCCGAACGTCGACTCCACCCCGAAGTACCTCGAAGACACCACCACGCGCGTCACCTCCGAGAACTTCTACTGGGAGAACCGCATCATCGCGGCGCTGTGCGACGCGAGCTTCGCCGACACCGCCAACGCGGTGGAGCGCTACCAGGAGAAGACCGGCGCGATGGGCCACCGTCTGGTCGCCGATACCGATGAGCGGATCGGACGTCTGGCGGAAGGCGTCGCCGACGAGTTCGACGCGGCCGACGCGAACGGCGACGTGCAGCCGATGGAACCCGATGAGGTCATCGAAGCCACACGCGACGACGAGGCCCGGCGGATTCTCGCCGCGGCCAACGAGACCATGGCCGCGCGGCTCAAGGAGGAGACCGACAAGCTGCTCGACTCCGTGCTGTACACCACCAGCATGAACATGAAGAACGGCTTCCATATGTCCGACTTCTGATCTGCCCCGCCGCCGCGAACCCGTGCCGTCGTCACGACGGCGTTGTGGCGGGTCCCGCGGATGTTTCGGACGAATGGAAACAGCATGGATTCACATTCGGTGTGATTTGACGCACAGTGCATGCGGAACCGCCGCCTGTTTCCCTTGACTGGACTATGATTTCGGCTCCCATATCAACGGATTCCGCCGTTTTGCGGCGGCGTCCGCTGTACGGGAGCCGATTTTCGTAGATGATGGCGGCTCATTACAATATCGTGTGTCTTGCTTTCCGAGCCGTCTTTTCGGAAGGCTCTTCCAAGAAAGGAACCCAGTGACCAGCATTGAGGATTTCACCAGCCAGTACGGTCTGGTGCAGAAGATTGACGCATTCGGTTATCTCGATTACCTGAAGAACAATCCGGATGCTCCGCGCAAGCACGGCAAGGTCGTGCTTGTCACCGCAGACACCCCGCTGAAGGCGTCCCGCGGCGAAGGCAAGACCACCACCACGATCGCGCTGATCGACGCGCTCCGCAAGCGCGGTATCGACGCGGCCGCCGTGCTGCGTCAGCCGAGCATGGGCATCACCGCGGCTGGATCCAAGGGCGGTGCTTCCGGCGGCGGCAAGGCCTCGCTGACCCATCCGGAACTGATCGACTGGGGTCTGTGCGGAGAGATGGGCGCCATCGAGGCGGCTCAGAACCTGCTGGTCTCTTTCGCTGAAAAGGCCGTTGACGAAGGCAAGCTCGATACGATTCTTGTGCCGCGCGTCTCCGAGGTGCCGTCGCGTTCGCTGCGTCAGATCGCGGTCGACCGCGGCAAGGGCAACGTCGCGGAGCGCGTCGTGCTCACGCCGACCTGCGAGCTGATGCAGATCGTCGTGCTGTCTCGTTCCATGGACGAGATTTCGGAACGTGTTTCCAAGATGATCGCCGGCACGAAGGACGGCAAGGCCGTCACCTTCGGCGAATTCGTCGACCTGTGGCGCATCACCGGCATTTTGGGCGATGCCGTGAAGCCTGCCAAGACCGAGACCGTGAACGGCTCTCCGGTATACGTGCACGGCGGCCCGTTCGCCAACGTCTCCATCGGCATCCCGACGCTGGTCTCCGTGGAGATGGCGTGCGCTCTGCACGATGTGGTCATCGTCGAAGCCGGATACGGCACCGATGCCGGCGCGCAGAAGTGGCTCGACATCGCCTGCCGCGAATACGGCGCGCAGTGGCCGTCCGCGGCGATCGTCGTGACCCGCGCCTCCACGTGGCGTGACGACCCGACGCTGTCCTGGCGCTACCCGTTCCACGTGCAGCGACTCGAAGGTCTCGACATTCCGACCTTCCCGCTGGTCAACCTGTGGGACGGCGAGGACGATCAGATTCCGGCGCTCAAGAACACCGCCAAGGAACTGGAGTTCCGCGAGCCGATCATCGGCAACCTGTACCGCGATGGCGGCGAGGCGCTCGCCCCGCAGCTGGACGCGTTCGTGGACGCGGTGACGAACGGCTCCATGCCGGCCGAACCGCACAGCCACAAGGGCATGGCTCTGGTGGAGAACGTGCGCTGGGTCGCCGAACATGCGTATGGCGTTCCCGCTGACCGCGTGGTGCTCAAGGACGGTTTCGCCGAATCCCTGCAGTCCGCGATCGATCTGTGCGCCAGCGCGAACATCGACTTCGGCTCCCTCGCGCTCGTCGCGGTGAAGTCGCCCGCGACCATGACCGACAACGATTCCGCTCCGGAGGACGAGCGCACCGTCACGTTGAAGAAGGTCGAAGTGCATACCGGCGCCGGACTGGTGCATGTGAACCTCACCACGTCGCTGACCACGCCGATGCCGAAGATCGTCTGATGCCTTGCGTCCGCCGGCCGTTCGCCGGCTGATACGGC
>ERZ808240.5636-NODE-5636-length-10078-cov-6.782600_pt1 | contig 10078 bp, 10 predicted proteins | sample MGYA00521084_ERZ808240 | MGnify/ENA primary metagenome ERZ808240 (study PRJEB31516, sample SAMN03275571) | gut metagenome | biome: mammalia-associated habitat; material: feces | host: Papio cynocephalus | place: Kenya | collected 2012-08-06 ... | reverse complement strand
ATCGTCGTTTAATACAGAACCCGGCTTACGGTCTATCTCGTTTTCCATTTTTCAGCCTTCAGGAGCTGCTGCGGTTTCGCGGCGGCTCTTTTGTTTTTGCTCCGATTATGGTATACTATCCTCACCCCGGGATGCCGGGCTAAAAACGCACAATAAATTAAGACAGGATGTGAAATCCTCCGATGAAAGATGGTTTTTTGAAAGCAGCTGCTCTCTCGCCTGCTCTGCGCGTCGCAGACTGCGTCTATAACACCCAGCAGATCCTGCAAGACCTGCAGAAGGCCGCTGCGCGTGGCGTCAAGCTGGCAGTGTTCCCGGAGTTTTGTCTCACGGGATACACCTGCGGCGACCTGTTTTTGCAGCACACTCTCCAGCAGGGCGCACTTACTGGTTTACAGACACTGCTCGATGGCAGCCGTGAGCTGGACATCCTCGCCCTCGTCGGCCTGCCTCTGATGGTGCGCGGCAAGCTCTACAACTGCGCCGCCGTGTTCTGCCACGGGAAGCTTCTGGGCATCGTTCCCAAGACCTACCTGCCCAACTATGGCGAATTCTACGAGAAGCGTCAGTTCACGCCGGGCAGCACCGAGATCGAAACGGTCACGGTCTGCGGTCAGGAAGTGCCGTTCGGAACTTCGCTTCTCTTCGCCTGCCGCCAGATGCCGAGCTTCGTTCTGGGCGTTGAGCTGTGCGAAGACCTGTGGAGCGCGCTTCCGCCCTCCACTTTCCATGCTCTTGCCGGTGCGACGGTCATTGCGAACCTGTCGGCCAGCGATGAAACGGTCGGCAAGGCGGAGTACCGCCGGGCTCTGGTCGAGAATCAGTCCGCCCGTCTGCTCTGCGGCTATCTGTATGCCTCCGCCGCCCACGGCGAAAGCACACAGGACATGGTCTTCGCCGGCCATGACCTCATCGCCGAAAACGGCACTCTTCTCTCCGAAGCAAAGCCTTTTGAGGGCGGCATCGCCGAAACCGAGCTGGACTGCCAGCGGATGGAATCCGAACGCGCACGGAATACCAGTTTTGAGCCGAGCGCAGAAGGTTATCTGACCGTCAGCTTCGATCTGGAACCGGTCGAGACAGAACTGACCCGTTGGGTCGACCCGACGCCGTTCATTCCGCACAATGCTCAGAAGCGTGCCGAACGCTGTGAATTGATTTTAAAGATGCAGGCCGATGGTCTGGCAAAACGTCTCGAACACGCCCATGCAAAAACGGCTGTCATCGGCATCTCGGGCGGTCTGGACAGCTGCCTCGCTCTATTGGTGGCCGTCCGTGCCATGAAACAGCTGGGTCGTCCGACTACCGATGTTCTGGCCGTCACCATGCCCTGCTTCGGCACCACCAAGCGCACCCGTTCCAACGCCGAGATTTTGTGCGACGAGCTGGGCGTTTCCTTCACCGAGATCGACATTGCGAATACCGTCCACAGCCACTTTGCTGATATCGGTCAGGACGAAAGTGTGCTGGACGTCACCTTTGAAAACGGTCAGGCTCGTGTCCGCACTCTGGAACTGATGGACACCGCCAACCGCACCGGCGGTCTGGTGGTCGGCACCGGCGACCTGTCCGAGCTGGCTCTGGGCTGGGCGACCTACAACGGCGACCACATGAGCATGTACGGCGTCAATGCTGGCGTTCCCAAAACGCTGGTGCGGCATCTCGTCCGGTACGAAGCCGACATTGCCGCCACCGAGACGCTGAAAAATGTTCTATTGGATATTCTGGACACCCCCGTTTCGCCCGAACTCCTGCCGGCCAAAGATGGCGAGATTGCGCAGAAGACCGAAGACCTTGTCGGCCCCTATGAGCTGCACGACTTCTATCTTTACCACGTTCTCCGCTTCGGATTTGGCCCGGCGAAGATCTTCCGCCTTGCAAAAGCCGCTTTCGCAGGCCGTCCGGAGTACCCGGACGATGTGCTGTACAAGTGGCTGCGGAACTTCTATTGGAGGTTCTTCGCCCAGCAGTTCAAGCGCAGCTGCCTGCCCGACGGCCCTAAGATCGGCAGCGTGACCCTCTCGCCTCGCGGTGACTGGCGGATGCCCAGCGATGCCTGCGCCGCTCTCTGGCTGGCCGAGCTGGAACAGATCCCTCTCAAAGGATAAACTATGAAGCAACACAAAAAATTACTCATCAACCTGATTTTTGCCGTCGTCATCCTCGCAGCGGCCGGTGTGCTTTTCGCACTCCGCTCCGCAAACAAAACGCCCGGCGCAGCCCTTGCCGCTGAGCTGACTTACGGCGACAACAACACCGTCATGTCCATTCCGCTCACGCAGAATAAGACCTACGATGTCGACACCGGTTATCTGACCGTCCACGTCGAGGTCAAGGACGGTGCCGTCCGCTTCATCGACTCTCCCTGCCCGGACCATATCTGTGAAACGTTCGGCTGGCTGACTGAGGAAGACCAGACGGCGACCTGTCTGCCTGCCCGTGCGGTGCTGACTGTCGTTCCCGTGTCCTGAGACATCTTTAAAAGGAGTAACTTCCATGTCTGACGAAAAACGTTCTCGTTCCCGTGCCGATGAAGACACTTCCCGGCATATCCATCGCGGTGCGCGGCGTCCGGACCGGGGTACGGTCGAAGTAGACAGCGCGGATTTCTTTTCTCCGCGTTCCCCGTCCAACTCGACCCCTCCGCCAAGACCGCCCCGAAACAACAACCGCAATTATCACAGTGAGCCGCCGAAGCGTCCTGTATCCAGATCTTCTGCAACGGCTGCCAAGGCCTCAAAGCTGGGAAAGCCTTTGCTCGTCCTTCAGGCCATTCTGAGTGTTGCCGCATTGATTCAGCTCTGGCGCACTCAGATGCTTCCGGCACTCTACCTTGTCATTATTACCGCTCTGCTGGCTCTGCTCTGGCTGCTGGTAAAGCGGTGTCAGGAATACAAAGTTCCCGGCACTGTTTCCCGGGTGTTTTCCATCTTCCTCTGTGCTGCAATGGCATTAGGCTGTATCTGGGCACAGCAGGGTCTGTCTGCCCTCGGCAGTGTAACTTCCGGCCTGCTGACCGGCGCAGAGGCAAATCAGATCACAAAAGAGCCTTTCGTCGTTTATCTGAGCGGCGTTGACAACCGCGGTGAGCTGACCGAAAAGGCACGCAGCGATGTGAACATCCTCGCTGTCGTCAATCCGAAGACCAAACGGGTCGCACTCATCAACACACCTCGCGATTACTATGTCGACCTCGCCGGTACGTCCAGCAAGGACAAGCTGACCCATGCCGGACTATATGGTGTCGAGACCAGCATGGCGACCCTCGGCAACCTGTACGGCATCAATGTTGACCATTACATCCGCATCAACTTTGCCGGTTTCATTAACATCATCGACGCCATCGGCGGTGTGGATGTCTACTCCGACCAGGCGTTCACCTCGGTCGGCAGCCCGGGATACTACGACCCGACCACCTTTGCTGAGGGCTGGAACCACCTCGACGGCAAATCCGCTCTGGCCTTTGCCCGTGAGCGTCACGCCTTTGCTTCGGGTGATATCCAGCGCGGCATCAATCAGATGAAGGTCATCGACGCGATGGTGAACAAGCTGAAGTCCCCTGCCCTGCTGATGAGCTTTTCCAAACTGATGGATGCGGCAGCGGACTGCTTCGTTACCAGCCTGTCGCAGGATCAGATCACTGCGCTCGTCCGAATGCAGCTGAGCGACCTCGCCAGCTGGGATATCCAGAGCTACTCCGTGACCGGCACCAGCGGCAAGAGCAGCCAGTGCTACTCCGCAAAGGGACAGAGCCTGTACGTCATGAAGCCGGATGAGAACTCGGTCAATGAGGCAAAAGCTCTGATTGCATCTGTCCTTGACGGTGAGGGCACCGTCAGCGACACTACCCAGACCCCGGAAAAGACGGACGTCTTTACTCCGACCGCTGACCCCAACGCAGGCACCTCGGTACCTGAAACACCTGCGGAAAGCGTCATCATTGAAGAACCTGCCGAGAGCATCCCGGAAGAAACTCCGACCGAGACGCCTGCGGAGCAGCCCACAGAACCCAGTGAGCCGAACGCCTCGACGGAGGCGCCCACAGAGCCGGAAACTCCGGCTGAAACGCCTGCAGAAACTCCCAGTGAGTCGTCTTCCATCTCTCTGCCTTCGCAGGAAGAGCTTGAACAGGCTGCGTCCTCTATCCAGCAGGCTGCTTCGACCATTCTCGACGCCATCTTCAACGCTGCATCCAGCAGTACCAATGAGGCGGTGTGATAGCTGATTTGCTCTAAAATAAGAAAACGGCAGCTTCTCAAAATCAGAAGCTGCCGCACAAAAAATGTCCTCGAGGTGATTTGAACACCCGGCCTACTGCTTAGGAGGCAGTCGCTCTATCCAGCTGAGCTACGAAGACGCAAACCGTATTTGTGATGTAGTTATTATAATAACTCTTTTTCGGATAAAAATCAAGGCCGGGGTTTGAGTCCTCTCGACCAGAAAAGAGGATTCCATGCCTAAAACGAAAAACAGAAGACCCACCGCCCGGAAGCGGAAGGGCGGCTGGCTGGCCGGAAGCAGCGCAACACAGATCATCTGTGTCAGCTTTCTGCTCCTCATCGCAGTCGGAACCCTTTTGCTGACTCTGCCGATCTCCAGCAAAAACGGGCGGCTTGGCGTTATTGACGCCATGTTCACCGCAACCAGTGCGACCTGTGTGACCGGCCTGATCGTCCGAGATACATGGACGCAGTTTTCCGGGTTCGGGCAGGCGGTCATCCTGCTCCTCATTCAGGTCGGCGGTCTGGGTCTGGTAACTCTTACCAGCTTTTTCGCACTGGCGGCACGACGGCGGATGGGATTCCGTGACCTGCGGCTTCTGGGCGAAAGCGTCTCGGCAAGCGGTCTGGCGCAGGCGACCGAAGTCCTGAAGATCGTCATTTCACTGGCAGCCCTGTTCGAGGCCATCGGCATCGTGCTGCTCTCCTTCGCTTTCGTTCCGCAGTTCGGCTTAGAGGGCATCTGGGTCAGCATTTTTACTGCTATTTCCGCTTTCTGCAACGCCGGTTTCGACCTGTTCGGGCGGTTCGGGCAGTATTCCTCGCTGGTGCCCTACGTCAATAATTATTACGTTCAGGCTGTCGTTATGTTCATGATCATGGCCGGCGGTCTGGGCTTTATGGTTTGGGTCGAGATCGGCGAGTACCGCAAAAAGCGGCGGCTTTCGCTCAATGCGCAGGTCGTGCTGGCATTCTCGGCCATCCTCTGGATCGGCGGAGCGGTGTTGTTCGGCCTGATGGAGTGGAACAATCCCTCCACACTGGGCGGGTTATCTGTTTCGGGAAAAGTCATGGCATCCATCTTCCAGTCTGTCTCGACCCGTACCGCCGGTATGAACACGGTCGACCTTGCGGCCTGCGGCCCCATCACCAAGCTGATGATGAGCCTTTTGCAGTTCATTGGTGCGGCTCCCGGCTCTACGGGCGGCGGCGTTAAGGTGACGACCTTTGCCGTCGTTATCCTGACGATCCGGAGCGTTGCGCAGGGCCGTGACGACTGTGTGATCGGCGAACATCACATCGAGTCCAAAACGGTTTACCGTGCGCTGACGATTATCGTTCTGGGTGCTGTGGCGGCTCTGGGTTCGGCTGTCGTGGTCTACTACAACACCTCTGACGCTGTTTCGGTCGTTGACTCCATCTTTGAGTCCTTCTCGGCATTTGGCACCGTCGGCCTGTCGGTAGGCGTTACTGCACAGCTGAACAACGGCGCAAAGCTGCTTTACATGCTGGTAATGTTTATGGGACGTGTCGGCCCGGTCGCTCTGGCGATCAGCCTGACTGCCAAACCTGATGACAACAAGCGCAAGATCTTGCCGGTCGGTCAAATCAACGTAGGTTAATTCAAAAGCACAAAAGGGAGGCTCCGTGCGGAGTCTCCCTTTTCGTTGCGTTTTATTTAGAATACAGGCTGATGATATTCAGCAGGATCTCGGTGGCCTTATCCATCCGCTCGACCGTGGTGCATTCACAGACACCATGGAAATTGAAGCCGCCGGTGCCGAGGTTCGGGCAAGGCAGACCCTTCCAGCTCAGGACTGCGCCATCCGTACCGCCGCGAACTGGCACTTCCTCAGGCTCCAGACCTGCCATTGTGATAGCTTTGCGTGCCGTCTCAACAAGATGGAAGTGGGGTTTGATTTTTTCGATCATGTTCCGATAGCTGTCCTTGATCTCGACCTCGACCGTGCCTGCGCCGTACTTGCCATTCAGGTAATCGGCGATATGGCGCAGATTATCCTTCTTGTACTGCAGCTTTTCCGCATCGTGGTCACGAAGGATATAGCCCAGTTTTGCATCGGTAACGTCGCCGTACATCTGGCAGAGATGATAGAATCCCTGACGACCCTCGGTCGTCTCCGGACGTGCCATGATGGGCAGAGCCATATGGAACTCCATTGCAACGTTGGAAGCGTTGATCATTGCATCCTTTGCGCTGCCGGGATGAACGGAGAAGCCGTGAATCGTCACCGTTGCAGAAGCTGCGTTGAAGTTCTCATACTCGATGCCGCCCACATCGCCGCCGTCAACGGTATAGGCGAAGTCTGCGCCGAATCCCTTGATATCAAACAGCGATGCGCCCTCACCGATCTCCTCATCCGGAGTGAAAGCAATGCAGAGCTTGCCGTGCGGACGACCCTCTGCCTGCAGAGTTTCAACAGCAGTCAAAATTTCTGCAACGCCGGATTTATCATCTGCGCCCAGCAGAGTAGTACCGTCGCTCGTGATAAGCGTCTCACCTTTCAACTTTTCAAGGAACGGGAAAGTCGAGGTCTTCATGACCATGCCGGTAGCAGGCAGGGTCACATCATGGCCGTCGTAGTTCTCATGCAAAACGGGGTTGACATTCTCACCGCTGGCATCCGGTGCAGTGTCCATGTGGGCGATCAGGCCCAGCGCAGGCTTACCCTCGCAGCCGGGCGTTGCCGGGATACTGCCGTAGACGTAGCAATGCTCATCCACGAAGGCGTTTTCGATGCCGACAGCCTTCATATCCTCGACCAAGATATGAGCCAGATCAAACTCCCGTTCTGCCGAAGGATGGGTGCCGGAATTGGGGTCGGATGTGGTATACACCCGTGCATATTTTAACAGTCGCTCGTAAGCACGCATAAGTAAATGCTCCTTTGCTTTTTTCTCTATCATACCCTCTTTCGGGGGATTTTACAAGAGGAAAAGTACATCTGTAAATATTCCTGAAACGGCATCACTGGCAATGAGGGAGCTTTTCACGCAAATGGAGTCCGGAACCCGCGGTTCCGCCCCAGCGTTTACAACACCGGGGCCCCACTTCCCCGGACATTTGCTTAGAAAACTCCCTCATTGCCGGAAGAGAAGGTTCTTTACTCAATCTCTTTCCGGAATGTCAGGTTCACAAACTCCTGTCCATTCTTGCCACGGCGGAAGGCTCCATTTTCAGCACCGGTAAATCCCAATGCGTGCATTACACCGCAGGAACCTGCATTCTCCGCTGCAACATCGGCAGTAAATTTCTTCACGTCGCTCTTCCTGCCAAACTCGACCAGTGCGCCAACCATTTCTTTCGCATAGCCCTTTCGCCAGCAGGTCGGATGAATACAGTAACCGATATCCCAGCGGTTTCCGTCTTCTTCCACCACCGCACAACAAGTTCCGACCGGCTGGCAGGTCATCTTATCTTCTGCAATTATGTAATAACAATCATCGCTGTCACTCAAATGACGGAGCAGTTCCATGTAAGAATTCAGGTCTTCGATTTCGTCCAATGGTGGGTCGCTGAGATATTTTCCAGTCACCGGGTCGCCCCAGATGCAAAGCGCAAAGCCTGCATCTTTTGTCTCCATTGGCCGCAGGCGCAGACGGGAAGTTTCAAATGATTCAAAAAGCATTACATCTCTCTCCTTCTAATTCATAACTACCACTGTTCTATGTTGACAAATCACACGATTGCGTTATAATAGTTATAGAAAGGGTGCTGTCCGCATAGGTCAGCTTCCGTATCCTACGCAATCAAAGAGATTGACCGTGTACTTGGAAGGTTGGCGGTCAATCTCTTTTGTTTTGCTTTTCATCAATGTACTGCAGGATTTTTAAAGTGATGTCAACAGTTTCGTAAATCACAGTGGATACGAGTGTCAGCAACGCCAGAACTTCCAGCAGAGTCATTGTGCATCCCCCTTTGCCTTCCGGTTCCGGGAAGATTCGCTTTTCAAAAAAGTTCCTTTCCCGGTTTACCGGTTCATTCCGTGGAATGGTTCAGTAAACGGGTACAGAAGCATGACCACCTGCAATGCAGACAGCACCTAATACCGCTTTTGAGTGGCATTTTCAGTTTAACATATTTTCGACAAAAGCGCAATCAACAAACGCACTTTTACTCCGTTGACAAAACCAAGTAAGGTCAATTTTCAAAAAACAGTTGACAACTCCCCAAAGCTATGGTAAGATACAGTCACGTTAGAGGTAGCTAACCGACAGGCGGCAGGAACTATAATGGGTTCCACAGGCCGCTTCATTTTAGAAGTTTTAGTTAGAATTGTCTAACCAAAATTTCCCGTATAAGACAACTTCTTTGGGGAACGCTATTTCAAACAATTTCAAATCAGACAGACGGAGGGAACCGGCCATGGAACGCAATTTTGAAACGGTCATGATCGAGCAATGCTCGCCGGTGCTGGCCGGTCTGAAACCTGCCGGGTTATTCCGCTACGAGACGAGCGACAGTTCCGACCTTGCAAAACGTGTCCGAAACTGGAATGCTCAACTGTCTGGCAAAGGGCTGCGAGTACAGGTGCTGAAAGGCTGTATCCGGACACACCAGTATCTCATCTATGTCTACCGAGAATCCCGTCTTCGCACAGTTCTGGCCAAGTGTTCCGTTCGGGAATTTCTGGCACAGGAAGGTTACACGCTTCCAGCCTCTCCCGACGATTACAGCACACTCCTCCGCCAGCTCTCCCGACGGCTCTGCTGTGCGGCCGATTTTCCGCATGAGATCGGCATCTTTCTGGGTTATCCTTTGACCGACGTTGTGGGATTCATCCAGAATCAGGGGCGCAATTTCACCTGCTGCGGCTGCTGGAAAGCCTATGGCGACCCGGAAACAGCCCGTCGGCATTTTGCCCAGCTGAACAAGTGTACCGCTGTTTATCTTCGTTTGTTCCACAGCGGTACTCCCATCACTCGTCTTGCTGTGGCAGCATAAATTTTGACATTCTCTTCAAATACTCTCTTTTTATCCTGGCACCTGTCAGGCACCTCCATGTCTGACGGGTAGAAATCCTCCTTTTGACACGCGGCCGCCCGATGTAGAATGACCACTGCATCGGGCGGCTGTGTCATATCAGTTTGTTTGTTGAAACTGTCTAAATTTCGTTTTAAATTTGGGCGGAATTTCTGTTTGTTTCTACGAACTAACTTTGAATTGTGAAAAAACTATTGACAAATCAGGGTTAGTAAGTATAAACTATCCACACTGATAGTTGCCGCTGACTAACTGTCACGGGAATTCTTTCCAGCGATATCAAATACAGGGAGTGGAATGGTACATGATGCCTTTAACAATGGCAAAGGCGGGCGAAACCGTCACGATCCGTAAGATCACCGGCAAGGATGAGATCCGTCAGCATCTGGCGGAACTGGGTTTCGTCGTCGGCAGTGAGGTTACTGTCGTCAACGAGATCGCAGGCAACCTGATCCTGCAGGTCAAGGAGAGCCGCATCGCTCTGGACAAGACGATGGCGAACCGCATTATGATTGGCTGAACAGCGGTAATACGCTGTTTGAGGGTGGCCGGTGAACCGAAGGCCACCCCGATAGTATAAGACAAGTAGAGGAGGATTTTTCAATGAAGACTCTGAAAGACGTCAAGGTTGGCGAAACCGCCACGGTCGCTCGTCTGCACGGCGAGGGCCCGGTGAAACGCCGCATCATGGACATGGGTATTACCAAGGGTGTCCAGATCTATGTCCGCAAGGTCGCTCCGCTGGGCGACCCGATGGAGCTGACCGTACGCAACTACGAACTGAGTGTGCGCAAGGCCGACGCTGAAATGATCGAAGTGGTTTGATTCCAAAGAGAGGAAAGGACACGCAATGAGT
>ERZ808240.5635-NODE-5635-length-10079-cov-4.499202_pt1 | contig 10079 bp, 8 predicted proteins | sample MGYA00521084_ERZ808240 | MGnify/ENA primary metagenome ERZ808240 (study PRJEB31516, sample SAMN03275571) | gut metagenome | biome: mammalia-associated habitat; material: feces | host: Papio cynocephalus | place: Kenya | collected 2012-08-06 ... | reverse complement strand
TCTGCCGCAGCGCCAGATTGACGGCTTCTGTCGTGCCGGTCACCGCGCCGGACAGCCCGGATATCGTCTGCGTGATCTGCTGCAGATCTTTTTGCGCCTTGCCTGCCTTGCCGACCGCCGCGTCCAGCATCTCCGCGGAGCTGTCGGTCACACGGCTCAGAGAGGAAACGATCGATGCGAACGTATCAACCAGATCGGCGGAATCATCCAGTTCCCCTGCCAGCTCCTGCAGGTTCACCGTAAAGTTTTCCATCGTTTCCTTGCCATCGGTTTCATTAAGAACCTGCGTCAGGCCATCCAGAATATCCAAGCCGATCTCCGAGACCGTCTGCGCGAAGACCTGATCGATCTGTTTCTGCACCGCGCTGGCGCCCTTATCTGTGATCTTCGGCGCAATCGCGTTCTCTTTCTCGTTCAGATAATATAGGATATCCGACCGCTGGATCCGGTCTTTTGAAAACAGGCTCATGATGTCACGGCTGAAAGATTCCGGCAGAACGATCGCCGCGTAATATTTGCCCGACTTGACCCCCCGGATCGCCGCTTTTTCATCCGTAAAGATCCAGTTCAGCTGGTTGTTCTCGCGCAGGTTCATCTCGACTTGATCGCCGACATTCAGCGTGATCGGGAACAGACTTCCCCGATAACCCTCGTCCATATTGGCGACCGCGACCTTGAGGTTTCCGGTGTTGCCGTAAGGATCCCAACTGGCGGCGATATTGAACCAGGCGTACAGAGACGGAACGATCGTCAGGCCCATGACCACGATCCAGGCGATCGTATTGTTGCGGATCTGTTTCAGATCACCGGTAAAGATCTTACCGATATTGCGCAGTGTCTTCATGGCTTTTCCTCTCCTTTCAGCTCCTGCAGCAGATCCTCTTTGGACTTCTTCGCGTAGCGCATCTTGCTCTGCAGATTTTCATGCACAAATTCCAGAATGATCAGGAAGGTGGAAATGGCAATGATTGCGCAGATCCACAGCACCAGAAAGACCATCTTGGAAGACACGCTGAACATCAGGATCAAAAAGACAGTCGGCAGCAGAAGGATCAGCAGGAACCCCAGCTTGATCCATTTTTTATAATTTTCTTCAAAATGCAGTGTCTTCTCCACCATTTTTTTGTGAAAGACTTCCTGATCGGCCAAAATGTTGATCGCCGTCGAAAGCTTTACCCGCTCGCGCGTCATTCCGCTTTCCTCGCAGATCATCAGCCCGGTCTCTTCCAGCTTTTTGTCAAACATACGGTTCAGATTGAGCATCAAAAGCCGCACCCCCAGACCGATCAAAAGAGCGATCGGCAGATACAGCGCCAGAATCGCGATGTTTTTCCAGTACAAATGATCGTACATCCCTGCGATCGCTTCCCGCATGGCGTTGATCCCATAGGTAAACGGCAGCAGCGGATGCAGATTGCGGAAAAAGGCCGGCGTCATTTCGATCGGATAGGTGCCCGCGGAACCCGGGATCTGCAGAATGACCAGGATCACACAGACCGCCTTGCCGATATGCTTAAATGTGAGCGAAAGCGCGTAGATCAGGTTTACGTAAACAAAGGAAATGAATATGCCCGCGCCGATAAACGCCAGCGGATGCTCACACTGCGTCTTGAGCAGGAAAATATCCCCCAGGCAGATGATCACGGCCTGGATCAAACCGACCGCGATAAACAGCAGCCAGCGTCCGAAATACGCCTGTGTCGGCGTGATCTTTTTTAATTTTTTATCACGATCCACTTCCAGCTTGAAAATGGCGATCAGCACAATGCCGCTGACCCAGATGGCCAGATTCGTATAGAACGGCGTCATCGCCGAACCGTAGTTTTTTACCGGGAAAAGGCTGACCGTTGTCAGCTGTACCGGTGAAGAGATAAAGTCCGCCACGACTTGCGCATTCAGTCCGCGATCCTGCAGAAATTCTTCATAAGCGGAATAGGAATCGGCGCTACGCAGCGCGCTGATCTCATCTGCCACATGATCGACCCGTCCGCTCACGCGCTTCAGCGCGGACGCTGTTGCCGAAAGCGCGTTCCGTGTCTCGTCCACACAGTTGTCAAGCTCATCGAGGATCGTCTGCAACTGCACGATCGTCGGTTCCATGGACGATAAGATGCCGGAAAGCGTTCCGCCCTGTATCGACAGGACATCTAGCGTCTGGTTCAGAACCGGGAAAACATCGGCGTTGAGAATGTCCTTCGCGTCGCTGAGGCTCTTTCGTTCGGCCTGTAAAGCCCCATAAACGCTGGTCTGGGTATTCAAAAGCAGCTCCGACGCGTCTTCCAGACGTTTCAGCGTCTTTTCCAGACTTTGTAGAACCGCCTGATATCTTTGGTTTTGTTTTTCCAGCGCCGAAATAGCGGTTTCCAAAGCGACGTTCGGGTACAGGCTGTTCAGACGCTTCAGTTCCTCCAGATTCGCTTCGTTGCGGTCGATCACCGCCTGTGTTTTGGTGATCAGCCGTGTCATCTGCGCCTCGGCCTTGGCAATCTCGTTCTGCAGATCGCTCAGACCCTCCCACGCGGCGGTTTCGATCTCCGACAAATGCCGGTCGCCCTGTGCGATCGCTCCCTCAAGCTGGATTGAGAACAGATTGACGGACTGTCTTACCGCGGTCAGCGTGTCCAGCGACAGGTCGATTGTTCCTGCGCCCTCATCCGCGATCCGTTCAGTCTTCTTCAAGGTCTTGCGCGCTCCGCGGATGACTTCTTTGCTATCCTTGGCGATCTTGTCCAGACCCTTGAGGACATCCTGCTGCGCGTTCAACTCCTGCGCCGCTTTGTGGACTGCGCTCGCCGACTTACGGTTGACCGCCCCGATGCTTTCGGACGCGGACAGGATCGTTTCATCCAGGATTTTGGACACGGCCTCTGAAGCGACCGAAACAAAGGTCTGGTTGACCTGCTGCTGCACCGTCGTGGCTCCGGTATCCGTGACCTTCGGCGCGATGGCGTTCTTTTTTTCATTTACAAAATATTCGATTTCCGGCGCGTGGATATTGCCGGACAGCACACTGACCATGCTCTGACTGAAATCCTCCGGGATCACGATCGCCGCGTAGTAATCTCCGGCCTCCACGCCGTCGATCGCGCTCTGACGGTCCAAAAAAGTCCAGCCCAGCGAATCATTTTCTTTTAAATTCTTGACGATCTCATCACCGACGTTCAGCTTGCCGACCATTTCCTGCTCGGTGCCCTTGTCGCAGTTCGCCACCGCGATAAGAATCCCTTGCGTGTTGCTGTAAGGATCCATGTTTGCGGCAATGTTAAACCAGGCATACAGCGATGGTATGACGCAGACGCCCAAGAGCACGATCACCGCCACCCAATTGGAAAGCAGCCGTTTCAAATCTCTGAAAAATATCTGAAAAATTATTTTCATCTCTTCCTTATTTCCCCCTGCGAAGCCGTAGTGTAGAAATTCCTATTATTAATTTAACGTTTCTTGCAAAAAAGTCAATGGACATATTTTTCTCGTGGGTAAATTTTTATTTTTTTGCTTTCTTATCGGATTCTGTGCATATTTTTTCTTTTCATTGCGGGCAGTTTCATGTATAATAGAAGCAGAAAATTCTGATGAAAACTTAGTGCCGCGCGTCTTTGCTGCACGGCAGAACGGAGATCTCAAATGAAACTGATTACAGCAATCATCAATAAAAAAGACGCAGCCTGTGTCTGCGATTCTTTAACCGAAGCAGGTTTCTTCTTTACCAAACTCGCGACATCCGGCGGTTTCCTCAAAGAGGGCAATCTGACGCTGCTGATCGGCGTAGACGACGAAAAGGTTCATGCTGCGCTCGAAGTCATCCGCCTGCACTGTCTGAAGCGCACAGAAGAAGCGCCGATCATGATCGGCGCCGATACCAACGTTTCCACGTTCAGCTACGCTGCGCCGCAGGTCATTGTCGGCGGCGCGACTGTCTTTGTCACCAATGTCGAGCAGTTCGAGAAATACTGATCACAAAGCGCACCACACCAAGGATACAAAAAAGCGTCCGCAGAGTTCTCATCTTCGCTCTGCGGACGCTTTTTTGTATCCTTGCATTGTATGATTTTATATATGATTACGCATTCGCCGCGGCGTGACTGTCCAGTACATTCTTCAAAGCTGCCATGGAACTGGACGGACAACGCGCAATGCGGATATTTCTTTTTTTCGCCTGTTCATTCGCGTGATGCAGCATCTTGTGCGACATCGTGCTCGTGAACAGGATCAGAAGATCCGGATTCCCGAAATTCTGCAGACCCTTTTCAGTCTTGGCAAAGACCTTCGCGCTGCAATCGTAAGATTTGCACAAGTCCTCATATCTTCTGACCATTCTTTCGTTCCCGCCGATAATTACAACACTCATATCGCTTTCTACTCCCTCTTTGATTTTTTCGTTACGCTTATTTTCTTTGATATCATTCTATTTTCTTTTTTGTTTTGGTTAGCACCGGCTAACCACCGACTAAAAGAGAAATGCCCTTCGGCATTCACTTTTGCTTCAGCTTTTGCCGGGAGCCGCAGACTGTATGCCTGCCGCTCCCGCTTTTCGCTGCTGTTATGTTTTGATTTATTTTGTCTTGTGGCAGGACCCCGCCATTGCACAATGCGCGCAGTTACAGCCACAGGAGGATTTTCCTTTTTTCTTGTTCTTGACAAGATGACAAATAATCGCTACTACGATCAGCACCAACACCAACGATATAATGATGGTACTCAAATTCTCTGTGATCCAGTTTAACATATTGACCGACTCCCTTCACTTGAATTGTTCTTTGTCTCCTCTCTTCTATCATACACCGGCCAGCCCGGTTTCAAACAGGATTATTTTATCTTTGCTTCCAGTCTGGTCGCTTCTTTGTAAGGGCGAACCAGCATGTAGATGATCAGTGCCAGTGCCGCAAGGGCAAAGATCAAGCCGATGACGTTCATGTGACCGGTAAACGCGTTGCCGAACTGATTGATCATCAATGCAACGATATACGCGAATCCACACTGATAGCCGATCGCGAACCAGGTCCATTTTGCGTTGTTCATTTCACGCTTGATGGCTCCGATCGCTGCAAAGCAAGGCGCGCACAGCAGGTTGAATACCAGGAAGGAATAACCGCTGATCGGAGTGAATACAGATGCCAGAGTTTCGTAAACATTTCCGGACGCACCGTAGAGGATACCCATCGTGCCAACAATATTTTCCTTCGCGACCAGACCGGTAATGGAAGCAACCGTTGCTTCCCAAGTGCCAAAGCCCAATGGAATGAAGATCCAGCAGATCGCGTTACCGATGGCCGCCAAAATGGACTGATCCAGTTCGTCTTCTGTCAGCATTCTGAAGCCTTCGTCTGTAAATCCGAAGTAGGAGGTGAACCATACCAGGATCGTAGACAGCAGGATGATGGTACCTGCTTTTTTGATGAAGGACCAGCCACGTTCCCACATGGAACGCAGTACGTTGCCTAATGTCGGCATGTGGTAAGCCGGGAGTTCCATAACGAACGGAGCCGGGTCACCTGCGAACATCTTTGTCTTTTTCAGCATGATACCGGAAATGATGATCGCCGCCATACCTACGAAGTATGCACTGGTCGCTACCCAAGCGGATCCATGGAAAATCGCGCCTGCGATCATCCCAATGAACGGAACTTTCGCGCCGCAAGGGATGAAAGTGGTCGTCATGATAGTCATACGACGGTCGCGTTCATTCTCGATTGTACGAGAAGCCATGATTCCCGGGATACCGCAGCCTGTACCGATCAGCATCGGAATGAAGGACTTGCCGGATAAACCAAACTTACGGAAGATACGGTCGAGTACGAATGCGATACGAGCCATGTAGCCGCAGGCTTCCAGGAAAGCAAGCAGCAAGAACAGTACCAGCATCTGCGGAACGAATCCAAGCACCGCGCCGACACCGGCGACGATACCGTCAAGCAGCAGTCCGGACAGCCATTCTGCTGCACCTGCCGCTTCGAGTGCGTTACCGATCAAAACCGGGATACCAGGTACCCAAATACCATAGGTGGAAGTATCCGGCGCGCCGTAAGCATCTTTGTAATCGGTATTGAGGTATTCGTCAACCGCTGCCTCATAGTCGGATTTGGTTACACCATCTACGGTTTCAACTGCCAGAGTTTCTTCATCTTCTACTTCATAGGAAACGCTGGCATCCGCCGGAATCAGAGTATCCAACTCTTCCAGGGCTGTTTTTGCCGCACCTTCAGAATAGTCTTCGCTCTCCATATCCAACGCTTCTGTAATCGCGTCATTACCGTATTCATCCGCAAACGCGCCGATGATCAGGTCGGTATCGCCGTATCGTTCTGCTGCTTCTTCATACTGCGCGGTACCGTCTCCGAAGAGATGCCAACCGTCGCCGAACAGTCCATCGTTTGCCCAGTCCGTCGCCGACGCGCCGACGGTTACCATCGAAATGTAATAAACAAGGAACATGATCAACGCGAAGATCGGCAGACCCAGCCAGCGATTGGTTACCACCTTGTCGATCTTATCAGATGTCGAAAGCTGACCCTTGTTCTGTTTTTTATAGCATGCCTTGATGATGGATGCGATGTAGATATATCTTTCGTTGGTGATGATAGATTCCGCGTCATCATCCATTTCTTTTTCAGCTGCTTTGATATCTTCTTCGATGTGTGCCATTACATCTGCGTCAATGTGCAGATTTTCAAGAACCTTATCATCTCGTTCAAAGATCTTGATCGCGTACCATCTCTGCTGTTCTTCCGGCATATTATGTACCGCTGCCTCTTCGATGTGTGCCAGCGCATGCTCTACAACGCCCGCGAACGTGTGCATCGGAACCGTTTTTCCGTTCTTTGCCGCCTCAATTGCCGCCTCTGCTGCCTCCATAATGCCGGTTCCCTTTAACGCAGAGATTTCAACGATCTTACAGCCAAGCTGTCTGGAAAGTTCCTCGGTATTGATCTTGTCGCCGTTCTTTTTTACGATATCCATCATGTTGATGGCAACAACGACCGGAATACCCAGTTCGGTCAGCTGTGTGGTCAGGTACAGGTTTCTCTCCAGGTTGGTACCATCGATGATATTCAGGATCGCGTCCGGACGTTCACCGATCAGGTAGTTTCTCGCAACAACTTCTTCCAATGTATAGGGAGAAAGGGAGTAAATACCCGGAAGGTCGGTGATGATAACATCCTCATGCTTCTTTAATTTACCTTCCTTTTTCTCAACGGTTACGCCGGGCCAGTTGCCGACAAACTGGTTGGAACCGGTGAGCGCATTGAACAGTGTGGTCTTACCACAGTTCGGGTTACCCGCAAGGGCAATTCTGATACTCATTTTTAAATTCCTCTCTTTCTGTCGATCCGCAATCACCGATCATCCAATGTCTTTTCATCAAATTAGCGATTGCTAACCGAAAAACTGAAAATCAGGGGAATCACTTCCCCTCTGTTTTTGTCCTATTTTGCTTCAACTTCGATCATACTGGCGTCTTCTTTTCTGAGCGACAGTTCATAGCCGCGAACAGTGACTTCGACCGGATCGCCGAGCGGTGCAACTTTACGGATGTACACTTCTACGCCTTTTGTCAGACCCATATCCATGATACGACGCTTGACAGCACCTTCGCCATGAAGCTTTACGACCTTGACGGTTTCACCGATCTTCGCATCTCTGAGCGTTTTCATTGTCTATTTCCTCCTTGCATGAAATTACTTTTTGAATGGTAATAAATAATTGAACGGTTCTTTCGACCGCCTTTATTTTAAGAGCGCATTCACGCGGAATGTTCTCTTTCTATCATGTTATATCATGATCTTTCTGGCCATTTCCTGGTCGATAGCGACTCTGGCCTCTTTCACGTTGACAATCAGGTTGCCTGCCACTGCAGCAACCACGGTTACCGTACCGCCGACTACAAATCCCAAATTTTCAAGATGCTTTTTCACCTCAGGACTACCCCCGATTTTTTTTATGATGTTTTCAGTTCCCGTATCTGCAAGATTTAACGGCATCATGTTCATCCCCTCGCTTCTCGTTTTCGGATTAGCTTTCGCTAACTTCAACGCCAAAATTTAGTTAGCTCTCGCTAACCACATCTTATAATACACATAACCTTGTGGTTTGTCAATAGTCTTTTAAGAAAAATTTAGAATTTTTGAGGAATTTTTCGGCGAAAAATCGCAAAGAATGCAAAAAGACGAGGTGTCTCCTCGTCTTCTGATCCTGTCGGATTGTCGAAACTTTCTCTCACGCTTTTAGTTGCTCGATGTCGGAATGAATTCTCTGATTGCATCCGCTACGCTTGAGATCGGCATTGTCTGCAGCCAGACCTTGCCCGGCCCTGTCAGCAAAGTATTAAAAAATCCTTCGCCGCCGAGCAGCTTGTTTTTGAGTCCTGCGACCTGCCGGATCTCCATACTCACGCTTGTTTCAAATCCCGCGACATTTCCGGTATCTACCAGCAGCTGCTGCCCCGGCGCCAGATCATATTCCATCAGATCGCCGTCGATCTCCACAAAAGCCGTTCCGTTTCCGGAAAGCCTCTGCATAATGAAGCCCTCACCGCCAAAGAAACCGGCTCCCAACTTCTTATTAAAATGAATGTCTAGCTTCACCCCCGCGGTTGACGCCAGAAACGCGCGTTTCTGCAGGATAAACTCTTTACCTGCCATAATTTCCATTGGCAAGATTTTTCCCGGAAAGCTGGAGCCAAACGCGATCATGGCGTCATTCGCCTCTGCGGTATAAATGTTCTGGAACATCGACTCGCCCGAAAAAGCCTTGGAAAACATTTTTCCCAAGCCTCCGCCGCTTGTCTCCATCCTGATATTCGGTGTCTGCCAGACCATGGAGCCTTTCTCCGTGATCATCTGCTCGCCCCGGTTCAGATAGCAGACCACTACCGGAAACGCGCCGCCTTTGATCTCGTATTTCATTCCTTTCCCCTTTCTCGCGGAACAATAGCCTGCCCGCGTCTGAAACTTGTTTTATCTTCTGATTTGATTGTACTCGATTTTTTAGGAAAGCGCAAGCGTCCTGCATCACTTTTTTCGTTTTCGTCGTCCTTCGCCGTCTGTTGCTCACCGTCATTCGTCATAAGGCTCGTCGCCGTCGTCGTACCACTCGTCCCAAGCCTCGTCCTCGTCCTCGTAGTCTCCCGGATTGTCCTCCCAGAGATCTTCCGGATTATCGTAATCTTCGCGCACTCCGCCCCACGGTATGGTGCCGCCGTTTCCGTTGCTCTCGCCGTTCTTGTCATCTCTGCTCGACTTTTTCGGATCAAAATAGCCGAAAGAATACAGCATGTACTCGCTGTCGCTCTTGTGTTTGAAGCATAGCCCGGACGCGAGCAATTTATGCTCATCGGTATACCAGTAAAGCCTGATGGAACGATGGTCTTCCTCTAGCCGGTCAAAATCCAGACACTTGACCTCCTCATCCGGTTCCCCCAGCGAAGTATATTTCAAACAGCTCACCGGCATGCCCTCGACCGGCAGCTTCCCGCCGTACAGCTTCTTGAGACGTTTCTTTTCCTCCGCGGCCAACCTGCGCTGTTCTGCGCGCGCCGCCGCATCCCGGTCCGCCTTGTACTTTGCGACCTGCTTGCGCAGCGTATTGACCGCGTCCTGCCAGTCGGTATCGTACCGCAGATCGATCTCGCGAAGTTCCTCACTGCCGCCCACATATTCCTCTACGTTTTCATAGGTCCCGGCATATTCGCAGAACACCGCCAGCCCCTGTGCGTCCCGGTAATCCGGTACTTTCTCAAAAAGCTTCTCCGCCGTCGCGTAATCCCCTCCGGCCAGCGCCCGCAACGCCTTTTCATATTCCTGCGCCTGCTGCTGTTGATGCTCCACAGCTCCCAGCACGAGCAGCCCGCCAAACAAGAGCAGCACAAGCAAAAGACGTAGCACCGGCTTCTTATCAAACCGCCGCTTCGCTCGTTGCCCCACGACCGGCCGCGCGGTCTGCTTTGCTCGCACTGCCGCCGGCTGCCCCACGCTCGCTGTTGGCGCACCTGTGCCCTGCTCCGCTTGCTGTTTCCTTATTTTCGTATCCCACTGCGCAGGCTTCTCCACCCTCGCAAGGACGTGCTTCGTCCGCTCCGGCGG
>ERZ808240.5634-NODE-5634-length-10079-cov-13.682562_pt1 | contig 10079 bp, 10 predicted proteins | sample MGYA00521084_ERZ808240 | MGnify/ENA primary metagenome ERZ808240 (study PRJEB31516, sample SAMN03275571) | gut metagenome | biome: mammalia-associated habitat; material: feces | host: Papio cynocephalus | place: Kenya | collected 2012-08-06 ... | reverse complement strand
CCCAAGTGTCACCTGCCGCGGTGACAGTTTGACCCCGTCCCCAAGTGTCACCATTCGTTTGCTGGCCCCATGATAGGACTGTGCGCGAGGCGTGCGGCGAGAACCTAACGATTTGTCTGACGTGCGCCGCTGCTCAAGCGTTGTAATTTTCGCGAACAACGCTTTCTCGCAAAATAACCGCTGGCCGAACGTTGTTCTCGTTTGCATGCAACGCACCCAAACAATTAGTTAGCATCATGGCCAACGAGCCCCGGCCGCAGACGGCGCGCCATGGGGCAACAGACACGCCGTGGGCGGGGACCCGCGACGCGTCTCGCAGAAGAAGGAGAGAGCCATGGCAGACGAAGAGCAGTACGACTATCACCCGATGTGGGAGTCGCTCGGCATGAACCTCGAGGACCACGACATGCTGCTGGGCGCCGTGGGCCAGATGTACGCAGACATGTTCCTCACGCAGAGCAACCGTCCCAAGTCCACGAGCTACCTGGACTTTGTTGCCACGAACATCCACTCGGGCCGCATAAAGGAGATGCTCGACAAGAAGGCCGCCGGGCAGGCCACCAAGATCGTGGGTTCGTTCTGCCTCTACGTGCCCGAGGAGATCGTCCTTGCCGTGGACGGCATTCCCGTGGGCCTGTGCTCGGGTGCCGACTGGGCCACCGACAAGGTCGAGGAGCACCTGCCGAGAAACACCTGCCCGCTCATCAAGAGCTTCGCCGGCTTCAAGCTGGGCCAGGTCTGCCCCTACATCGAGTCGAGCGACCTCGTGGTGGGCGAGAACACCTGCGACGGCAAGAAGAAGGCCTACGAGTTCTTCGCCACGCAGAAGGACATGTACGTCGTCGATATCCCCAACGTCCACAACGAGCGCACGCTCGAGGACTGGAAGGCCGAGGTCAGAAAGCTCGCCGCCAAGCTCGAGGAGGAGTGCGGCGTTGCGCTCACGCCCGAGCGCCTCGCGGCAGCCATCCACGAAGTGAACGAGAAGCGCCTCGCCCTGCGGCGCCTCTCGGCCACCCGCGCCGCCGACCCCGCTCCCATCAGTGGCCTCGACAGCCTGCTCACGGTGCAGGCAGCCTTCATGGACGACACCCCGCGTCTCACGGGCGCCATCAACGCCATGGCGCAGGAGTGCGAGGAGCGCGTGGCGGCCGGCGAGGGTGTGGCGCCTGCGGGCACCAAGCGCATCCTCTACACCGGCACGCCCATGGCCGTCCCCAACTGGAAGCTCTACAACATCATCGAGAAGGCCGGCGGCATCGTGGTGGGCGAGGAGTGCTGCACGGGCTCGCGCTACTACCGCGACCTCGTTGACGAGGGCGGCACCACGGTCGACGAGATGCTCGACGCCATCGCGGAGCGCTACTTCAAGATCAGCTGCGCGGTGTTCACGCCCAACGACCAGCGCATGGAAGACATCGTGACCATGGCGCGTGAGCTTCACGCCGACGGCATCATCGACTGCTCGCTGCAGTTCTGCACGCTCTACGAGATGGAGGCCTTCAACGTGGAGAAGGCCGCCGAGCGGGCCGGCATCCCGTTCATGCACCTCACCACCGACTACGCCGGCGAGGACGCCGGCCAGCTCCAGACCCGCATCGAGGCCTTCCTCGAGACCATCTAGTGACCCCCGGGTGCCCAAAGGTGTCAGTCACTTTTGGGCACCGTGGGCACCCTTCGACAACCCATCGCGACCGGAGGAACAATCATGACCGACATCGACGAGCAGCCGCTGCCGCGCACGTTCGAGGAGTTCAACGAGCAGCGCCGCGCGAGCTTCATCCGCGTCAAGGACTACAAGCAGGCGGGCAACCGCCTCGTGGGCTACCTGTGCAGCTATACCCCGCTGGAGATCATCGACGCTGCCGGAGCCTCTGCCGTGGCCCTGTGCGGCACCTCAGACGAGGTGATCCCGGAGGCCGAGAAGGTCCTGCCGGCCAACCTCTGCCCGCTCATCAAGTCCACCTACGGCTTCGCCTACTCGCAGAAGTGCCCGTTCACCTACTTCAGCGACCTGATCATCGGTGAGACCACCTGCGACGGCAAGAAGAAGATGTTCGAGCTGCTCGGCGAGCTCAAGCCCGTGCACGTGCTGCACCTGCCGCAGGGCCGCGACCGCGCCTACGAGCGCGAGGGCTGGCGCGAGGAGTGCCGCCTGCTCAAGGAGCGCCTCGAGCGGCTCTACGGCATCACCATCACCGACGACGACCTGCGTGCGGCGGCCCGTCGTCGCAACCGCCTGCGCGCCGCGCAGCTCTCGATGTTCGAGCTGCAGGCTGCCGAGCCTCCCGTCATGGGCGGCGTCGAGCTCATGAGCACGATGTTCGCGGGCACGTTCAACTTCGACGTCGAGGACTTCACGGGCAAGGTGGAGTCTACGGTGGCCGCGCGCCGCTCCGCCTACGAGGCCGGCGAGCGTCCCATCCCCGCGAGCGCCAAGCGCATCCTCATCACGGGCTGCCCCGTGGGCGGCGTCATCAACAAGATCGGCCGCACCATCGAGGCAAACGGCGGCGTGGTCGTGTGCATGGACGACTGCTCCGGCGAGCGCACGGCGTCCATGATGGTCGATGCCGAGGCAGACGACATCCTCGGCGCCATCGCCGACCGCTACCTGGGAATCAACTGCTCGGTCATGACGCCCAACGACGGCCGCATGGACAACACGCTCGCCATGTGCGAGAAGTACCACGTGGACGGCGTCATTGAGAGCGTGCTCACGGCGTGCCACACCTTCAACGTGGAGAGCGCGCGCATGCAGGCGGCCGTGGAGGGCGCCGGCATCCCCTACATGAAGATCGAGACGGACTACAGCGCCGGCGACCAGGGCCAGATCGACACGCGCATCGCCGCGTTCATCGAGACCCTCTGAGGCCACCAGACACCCCATCTGGGGCACCTGGCAGCCTGTCGGGGTGGGGTGCCCAAAAGTCTTTGACACCTTTGGGCATGCGGGTAGAAAGGTTGCACATGCTCGGCATCGGAATCGACATAGGGTCCACGGCCACGAAGGTCGCGGTGCTGGACGGGGCGGGCGAGCTTCTCGCGAGCGAGGTCATGCCCACGGGGTTCTCGTCCGTGGACGCGGCCGAGCGGGCGCGTGCGTGGCTGGCAGCCCACGACATCGACGTGGCCTCGCCCGAGGCGCGCGTCGTGGCCACGGGCTACGGGCGCGTCGCCGTGCCCTTCGCGGACAAGGTCGTGACCGAGATCACGTGCCACGGCGTGGGCGCCGTGCGGCTGTTTGGCCCGGACGGCACCGTCATCGACGTGGGCGGCCAGGACACGAAGGTCATCCAGCTGCGGGCGGGGCGCGTGGCCAAGTTCCAGATGAACGACAAGTGCGCCGCGGGCACCGGGCGCTTCCTCGAGGTCATGGCCGATCGGCTGGGCGTATCCCAGGGGCAGCTCGCGGAGCTGGCGCGGGCGGGCTCGGGGTCGGGCGTCAAGATCTCCAGCATGTGCACGGTGTTCGCGGAGTCCGAGGTCATCAGCCTCGTGGGCGCCGGCAAGCCGCGGGCAGACATCGCGCACGGCATCATCGAGTCCGTGGTGGCGCGCGTGGCCACGCTCGCGGGACAGGGCGCGGCGCCGTACCATCTCACGGGCGGCCTGTGCGAGAACGGCTACGTGGTGGAGCGCCTGGGCGCGCTTCTCGGCTCGCCGGTCTCCACGTGCGCGCTCGCGCGCTATGCCGGCGCGCTCGGGGCCGCCGAGCGCGCGCTGGCGCTCGTGGGGTAGAACGGAAGCATGGACGATTGCGCGCGGGCCCGTGGCCGAGCGCGCGGGGAGGGGAGTCGCATGGACATGACGGGCGTCAAGCTCACGGAGCTCGTGGAGGCGGCCGGGTGCGCGGCAAAGCTCGCGCCGGGCTACCTCTCGCAGGTGCTCGCGGACCTGCCTCGCCTCGATGACCCGCGCCTGCTCGTGGGCTTCGACGCCTCGGACGACGCCTACGTCTACGACCTGGGCGACGGCCGGGGCCTCGTGGGAACGACGGACTTCTTTCCGCCCATGGTGGACGACCCGTTCCTGTTTGGCCAGGTGGCGGCCGCAAACGCCCTCTCGGACGTCTGGGCCATGGGAGGGCGTCCGGCGCTGGCGCTGAACCTGCTGTGCTTCCCCAACTGCCTGGGTCTCGAGGTGGCCGGCCAGATCCTGGCGGGCGGCGCAGACAAGTGCCGCGAGGCGGGCGTCATCGTGGCGGGCGGCCACTCCATCAACGACCACGAGCCCAAGTTCGGCCTCGCCGTCACGGGCTTCGTGGAACTCGACCACATGCTCGCCAACGGCGGCGCGCGCGAGGGCGACGCGCTCGTGCTCACGAAGGCGCTCGGCACGGGCGTCCTCACGACGGCCCACAAGGCCGAGCTCCTCGACGACGCTGGCGTGCGCGTGGCCACTGACTCGATGATCACGCTCAACAAGTACGGCGCCGAGGCGCTCCATGGCCTGCATGCCCACGCGGCCACCGACGTCACGGGGTTCTCGCTCATGGGCCACGGCTGCGAGATGGCCGAGGCGAGCGGCGTCACGCTCGAGATCTGCGCGGCGAGCGTGCCCGTCATGGCGCGCGCCCGCGAGATGGCGGCCATGGGCCTCATCCCGGCCGGCGCCTATCGCAACCGCGACTTCTTTGGCCCGCGCGTGAGCGTGGCGGCAGACGTCCCGCTCGACCTGTCAGACGTGCTCTTTGACCCCCAGACCTCTGGCGGCCTTCTCGTGGCCCTGCCGGCGGACGAGGCCGAGGAGTACGTCTCGCGCCTGGTCGATCTGGGCCAGCCCGCCGCGCAGGTGGGCCAGGCCGTGTCCCTCGGAGCCCATTCCGTGCACGTGACGATGTAGATAGACCGCAGGCTCCCTGTGGGAACGAGAAATAACCTGCAGGCTCCCTGTGGGAACGAGAAAGGAACTCGAATGTCTGAGAACAAGCTGGTCATCGACGCGCGCGGCGACGCGTGCCCCATCCCCGTCGTGAAGACGCTCAAGGCACTCGGCGCGCTTGCCGGCCCCGGCGAGGTCGAGACGCTCGTGGACAACAAGGTGGCCGTCGAGAACCTCACGCGCATGGCCGCCTCCAAGGGCTGCGCGAGCGCCGCCGAGCAGACGGCCGAGAAGGAGTGGCACGTCACGACGACGGCCACCGAGGCCGTCGAGGTCGCGGCCGGCGAGCCCGAGGCCGCCCAGTGCGTCGTGCCCGCCAAGAGAAACGTCGTGGTGCAGATCAGTGCCGCCACGATGGGCACGGGCGACGACGTCCTGGGCAAGAAGCTCATGAAGGCGTTCATCTTCTCGCTCACGCAGCTGCCCGAGCTGCCCCAGACCATCCTGTTCTACAACGGCGGCGCTCACCTCACCTGCGAGGGCTCCGACTCGCTCGAGGACCTGCGGAACCTCGCGGACGCCGGCGTGGAGATCCTCACGTGCGGCACGTGCACCGACTTCTACGGCATCACGGACAAGCTTGCCGTGGGCGAGCTCACGAACATGTACGTCATCGCCGAGAAGCTCTCGGGCGCCTCGGTCGTCGTGAGGCCGTAGCGTGCCCCGCGTTCGCAGGCCCGTGCTCGTCCTCACGTTTCCCACAACGGCCGCGGCCATGGCCTGCGAGGAGCTGTGCGAGCGAGACGGGCTGCCGGGCCGCATGATTCCCGTGCCCGGCCAGATCAGCGCCGGCTGCGGCCTGGCCTGGAAGGCGGCGCCCGAGGACCGCGACGAGCTCGTCTCTGCCCTGGCCGAGGCGGGCATCGCGGTGGAGGGCGCCGACGTCATCGAGATGCTCGAGTTCGTGCGAGCGGAATGAGACAAGGGGACAGTCCCCTTGTCTCATTCCGCGCTTGGGGGATGCCATGATCTACCTGGACAATGCCGCCACGACGATGCGCAAGCCGCAGGCGGTCATCGACGCGGTCGTTGCGGCCATGGGCTCGCTCGGCAACGCCGGGCGCGGCGCGGGCGCGGGCGCCATGGGCGCGGCTCGCGTCATCCACGGCTGCCGCGAGCAGGTCGCCGAGCTTCTCGGCTGCCCGAGCGCGGACCACGTGGCGTTCGCCCCCAACTCCACCGAGGCACTCAACTGCGTCATCAACGGAATCGTGGGCGCCGGCGACCGCGTGGTCACCACGGTGCTCGAGCACAACTCGGTGCTGCGGCCGCTCAACCGGCTCGCGGCCGAGCGCGGAGTTGCCGTGGAGCACGCGGGCTGCGACGCGCTGGGCCGCCTCGACATGGACGAGCTCGCGCGCCTCGTGACCCCCGGTACGCGCGCCGTCATCGTGACGGGGGCGTCCAACGTCACGGGAAACGTCGTGGACGTGGCCGCGGTGGCCCGCATCGCGCACGCGGCGGGCGCGCTGTGCGTCGTGGACGCGTCGCAGAGCGCGGGCCTCGTGCCCATCGACATGGCGGCGCAAGGGCTCGACGCCGTGTGCTTCACCGGGCACAAGGCGCTCATGGGCCCGCAGGGCACGGGTGGCGTGGCCGTGATGCCGGGCGTGGACGTGGCCCCGTGGAACGTGGGCGGCACGGGCGTCCACAGCTTTGACGAGTTGCAGCCGAGCGGCTGGCCCACGCGCCTGGAGGCGGGCACGCTCAACGGGCACGGAGTCGCCGGCCTCGCCGCTGGCCTGCGGTTTATTGCCGAGAACGGCGGCGTTGAGGCCATGGGCGCGCACGAGCTCGCCATGGCGCGGCGCCTGTACGAGGGCGTGGCGGGGCTGCCCGGCGTCAGCGTCTATGGCGATTGGCCGGCATATGTGGCGGGCGAGGCGGGCACGCGCACGGGCGTCGTTGCGCTCAACGTGGCGGGCCTCGACTCCGCCGAGGTGTCCGACGCCCTCATGGACGGCTGGGGCATCGCGACGCGTCCCGGCGCCCACTGCGCCCCGCTCATGCACCGTGCGCTCGGCACGGAGCGCCAGGGCATCGTGCGCCTCTCGACCAGCTGGTTCACCACGCCCGAGGAGATCGACGTGGCCGTGGGCGCCATCCGCGAGATTGCTGCCGGGTAGCTTCGGGGAGCTATCGGGGTCGGTGTCCGTTTGGTCCCTACGGCTTCGGCCCGTTTGTGCAAAACGGGCGCAAAACGTATCTATTCGCGGCTATTTCCCAAGTGGCAACAGCGGTTATGTCGATAACAACGGGAGAAGATCATCGATTGTCGACATTTTCGGCCCGTTTTGTACAAACGGGCTCGATTGGTTTGGAGACATGGCGCGCATGGGCAGGCCGGCCCCAGCCCATGGGACCTGCTTGCGAGAAAAACACACGAAGTGGGTATCCTGCCCTGCCGAGGCCGAGCAGGAAGTGACTTGCGGCATATTAAGTGCTGTTGCGGTGCTGCTGGAAATCCGGTTACTCGTGCGGAGCGGACGAGGACGCCCACTTCGCACGAATTATCGGCAGTCCACCCGCTCCAACTTGCCGCTGCGGACGCTGCCGAGGAAAACGGGCCGCTCGCAGCCCCGCTCGCGCAGCGCGATGGCAAAGCGGCGGGCGTCGCGGCGGCGATCGCCCGTCTCGGCCTGGTTCACGATGATGACGTCTGGCGCGATGAGCCCGCGTGCCATCTCGTCGGCCATGACACGGGCCACGAGCTCGGGCGTTGCCGGGTCATCCGGGCTGCAGCCCACGCGCTCGCACGCGAGCTCGCAGCGGTGCATGGCGTCTGCGAGCCGCCTCCCAAAGCCGCTCGCCCCCACGACGGCCACCGTGGACGTGGCCTCGGGCGGGACCACGGGCTCGTGCGCGCCGTGTGCCTTGAGCGGCAAGCGCCTGGAGCCGTCCGCCTCCACCACCACGAGGCCGGCCACGCGCGCGAGCTCCTCGAGTGGCATCGTCGGCGCCGCGAGCCTGCCCAGCGCGTCTCCGGTTGGCGTGCCCGCGCACGCGATGCCGCCCCGCCCGAGCGCATCTCGCACGTCTCTCATATCGCCCGAGGTCACGAGCTCGATTCCCTCAAACGGGAGGAAGTGCGTCGTCGTGGCGAGCGCCGCGCTGCCGCCGCGTTCGACCTCGCGCGTGCCGAGTGCGCGCAGCAGCGTGGACTTGCCGCCGCTGCCGATGACCGCGATGATGCGCGCGCTGCCGGAGGCGATGCTTCCGTTCACGGGCTCGAGCAGAGAATCAAGACAATTCATCAGGCAACCAAACTTATAGTTAGGGTCAGGTTGGCTCAGGCGTTATTCTCGTGAATGTACTACGCTGAGCCCACAAGCTATTCTGACGCACGCCAGGGATGGGAGAGACCATGCTCGTAGAGATTCGGGGAGCGGGCGACATCGCGACGGGCATCGCCCTGCGCCTACATCGCGCCGGCTGCAAGATCGTCATGTGCGACCTGCCCACGCCCACGTCGATCCGCCGCACCGTGTGCTTCTCCGAGGCGATCCGCCTGGGGGAGTGCGAGGTCGAGGGGGTCCGCGCCCGCCTTGCCCACTCGCTTGCCGAGGCGCGCACCATCGTCGTGGCTGGGGACGTCGCCGTGCTCGTGGACCCGGAGGGAGCGAGCGCCCGCGAGCTCAAGCCCGCAGTTCTCGTGGACGCCATTCTCGCCAAGAAGAACCTCGGCACCACGATGGACATGGCGCCCGTCGTCATCGGCGTGGGCCCGGGCTTCACGGCCGGCAAGGACTGCCATGCCGTGGTGGAGACCAAGCGCGGCCACTACCTGGGGCAGGTCATCCTCGACGGCCCCGCCGCGCCCAACACGGGCATTCCCGGCGTCATCGCCGGCCACTCGGCGGACCGCGTGCTGCGCGCGCCCGCGGACGGCGTCTTTGAGCCGGTGCTCGAGATAGGCGACGTCGTGCGTGCGGGCCAGGTGGCGGCCACGGTGGCCGGTGTGCCCATGACCTGCACGATCGATGGCGTGCTGCGCGGGCTTCTCCAGGCCGGCGTCGAGGTCACGAGTGGCATGAAGTCCGGCGACATCGACCCGCGCTGCGAGCGCGCCCACTGCTTCACCGCCTCGGACAAGGCACGCGCCGTTGGCGGCGGCGTACTCGAGGCCATCTGCATGTTCACGTCTCGTCTGGAGGGATAGCCATGGAGGGAATCTCCCTGCTTCGACGCGCGGCCGAGGAGCTGCGGGCCGGCCGCAAGGTCGTGGAGTGCGTCGTGCTCGCCTCGCGCGGGTCTGCGGCGCGTCACGCCGGCGCGCGCATGCTCACGCTCGAGGACGGCGCGCTGCTGGGCACCGTGGGTGGCGGCTCGCCCGAGCTCAGGTGTCAGCGCATGAGCCGAGAGTCGCTCGCGGACGGGCACCCGCGCCGCGTCACCATGGAGCGCGGCGTCGTTGACATCGCGTGCGGCGGGGCCCAGGACCTGGGGATTCGTGCCCTGAGCCAGGCAGACCTCGTCGCGCTCGATGCCGCGCTCGCTGCCGCGGACGCCGGCGAGCCGGGCTGCCTTTCCGTTGACTGGTCCGCGCCCGAGCCCGTGGCGAGTTTTGTGCCGGCGAGTGCCGCGGACGCGGGCGCGGCGCCGCTCGCCCCGCGCATGGAGGGCGACGTCTGGGTGGAGCCCGTTGTGGCGGCCGAGCGCGTCGTCATCTTTGGCGGCGGCCACGTGGGGCGCGCCTGCGTGCCGGCGCTTGCCGCCATCGACTTCGAGGTCACGGTGTTCGATGACCGCCCGGACGTGGCGCAGCCCGAGAACTTCCCGGACGCGGCGCACGTCATTCTCGGAGACTTTGGGGACATTGCCGCAGGCATTACGCTTGGGCCCCGCGACTACGTCATCGTCATGACGCACGGCCACGTGGCCGACGAGGACGTCGTGGCCCAGGCCGTCGGCGCGCACCCGCGCTATCTGGGCTGCATGGGCAGCCGCCACAAGCGCGCGGTCCTCGAGCGGGTCGTGGCGGAGCGCGGTGCCACGCCCGATCAGATCGCCGCCGTGGACCTGCCGATCGGCCTGTCGCTCGGTGCCGTGACACCGGCCGAGATTGCCGTGAGCATCGCTGCCAAGCTCGTCGAGGTGCGCCACGCTCACGACGCCGACGCGCCTCACGCCTGCCCAAGCCACTAGCTGATGCCGAGGACCGGCGGGGTGCCCAAAAGTCTTTGACACCTTTGGGC
>ERZ808240.5632-NODE-5632-length-10080-cov-6.110424_pt1 | contig 10080 bp, 13 predicted proteins | sample MGYA00521084_ERZ808240 | MGnify/ENA primary metagenome ERZ808240 (study PRJEB31516, sample SAMN03275571) | gut metagenome | biome: mammalia-associated habitat; material: feces | host: Papio cynocephalus | place: Kenya | collected 2012-08-06 ... | reverse complement strand
CGCCCGCCAACGAGGATAACGAAGCCAGCGGTTGTCCAGGCCCGGGAAAACCATGTGGGCTCTTGTCAACTGACGCTATCTTTGATATTGCATTTCAAGCCGCTGTTTTCCTTTTGAAAAAAGGATCAACGAGGGGGGTGGTAAGGCCGACCTTTTTTAAGGGTACAGCGGGCGCCGAGGAGCTTTTTGACCGCCTGCAGCAGCGGCTTTCCATTCAGGAGCAGCAGCAGCGCCAGGCAGACGGCCTGCGCGGGCAGCCAGCCGGGGAGCTGCAGCGTGAGAAATACGGCCTGCGCCGAAAGCAGCACACTGTCCGCCAGAACGGTCGGCACGGCCAGCGAAAACGGGAGCAGCGTCCGGATGCTGACCGCCCGGACGAGGAACACCAGCACATAGCTCAGAAGCGTTGCAATTGCCGCGCCAAGAACGCCGATGCGCGGGATCAGCAGCGGATTCATGGCCACATTGCTCCCCGCGCCGAGCAGCGCCGTCCAGAACGACAGGCTGCTCTTCTTCGAGACCACATAGACGCTGCTGAGGAAGGTGGAAAACGCAGCGAACACCATCGCCAGGCACAAGACCGGCACGTACTGCCACGCCTCGTAGAACCCCTCCTCCGCCAGTAGCCGCACGGCCAGCCGCGCGAACGCGATCACGCCCGACGCGCTCAGCACCATCCCGGCCACGAACGTCCGCCAGACCGAGGCGTAGAACTGCAGATGCGCCGCCTCGCCGTCCTGCCGCTCCGTAACGGCGGAGAAGAGCCACGCCTCCATGAACACGGAGGATAAGACCGTCAGGATCGTCGGCAGCTTGGCGGCGACCGCGTAGATGCCGTTCGCCGCCGTCCCGAGCCAGGCCGTGATCATATACCGGTCGGAGACGCTCGTCACCCACCAGAACGCCGCCGTCGGGATGAGCGGCACGCAGTACCGCAGCATCCGGCCAAGCGTCCCCGCTGCGGGCCGCTTGAAAAACCGCCAGAGCCGCGCGCGGAAGACGAGATACAGCGTCGTCAGCACATCGGCCGCGGCTGTGGACAGCACATACCCCGTCACGCCCAGCCGGAACACCGCCAGAAACAGAATATTCAGCCCGATCACCAGCGCCGTATTGATCAGCCCCTGCACGGCGAACAGCGTCATCTCGCCGCGCGCGCGGATCAGTTGCGCGCAGAGCGTGTGGAAGTTGGACGCGACGATGAAGACCGCGATGAGCCACGCGCTGCCGTCCAGCGCGCGGCTCCCGGCCAGCGCCAGCGCCGCCAGCGGCACGCACCCCGCGGCGATGACGCAGAAGCCGGCCGTAAATACGCCGCCCGCGTCCTCCGCCGCATCCATGGCAAAGCGGAAGACCGCGTCGGTGATCCCGAGCGAGACCAGCGGGATGAGCAGATTTGCCGTCTGCGTGATGAGATCCGCCGTGCCGTAGTCGGCAGGGGAGAGATATTCGGTGTAAAACCGCACCATGAGAAATACGAGGACCTTGGACCCGAACGTCCCGAGCCCGAGCTTCACCGTATTTCCCGCCAGAGTCTGATACTTATTCTTCATACCCGTCTGTTCCCATCCCCCTGCGGTCCTTCTCCGGCAAGACCGGACCGCCGTTTCTCAAAAACAGACCTATTATAACCACGTGTTCCGGCAACTGTGTAAACAGATTTAAAACAGAATGAAAACAGCGGCCCGATTCCCGCCCCGGCCCAACGCCCCGGTTCCGCATGTTACTGGAATCTGAGGATCTGCAGATACCCTTTTGCTTTCCACGCATGTGTGCTATAATCACATATAGAGCAAGCTGCACCGCAGAAAGACAAGGACCGCCCGCTGCCGCAAAGGGCTGCGGGAGCATTGTTCTGCCGGTCAGCGAAGTGGAAACCGCGGGATCGTGAGGAAAAACCATGGATATCGAATTATTTTATCGGGAAAAGGGGAGCGGCGAGCCGCTGGTCCTGCTGCATGGCAACGGGGAGGACGGCTCCTATTTTGTGCACCAGATCGGGCATTTTCAGAGCCGCTACCGCGTGCTCGCGCTCGATACGCGCGGCCACGGAAGGTCCCCGCGGGGCAGCGCGCCGTTTACGCTCCGGCAGTTTGCCCTTGACCTGTATGACTTTCTGCGCGCGCACGCGATCCCGGCCGCGGTGCTCCTTGGCTTCTCCGACGGGGCGAACATCGCGATGCAGTTCGCGCTTGACCACCCGGAGATGGTCCGGGCCCTGATCCTGAACGGCGGCAATCTGGACCCGTCGGGCGTCAAGCGCTCAACGCAGCTGCCCATCGAGCTTGGATACCGGCTCGCAAAGCGCTTCGCGGGCCGGTCAGAAGGGGCAAAAAAGAACGCCGAGCTGCTCGGCCTGATGGTGAACGAGCCGCACCTCAAGCCATCGGACCTCTCCCGCCTCCCCATGCCGGTGCTGGTCATCTGCGGCACGAAGGACATGATCAGAGAAGCGCACTCAAAAATGATCGCGGACAGCCTTCCGCACGCGAGCCTGACCATCCTCCCCGGCGACCACTTCCTCGCAAACAAGCGCCCGGCGGCATTCAATCAGGCCGTCGACGATTTCCTGAAAACTATTTAAAAAGCCGCCCTGCAGGAACCAGTGTCCCGCAGGGCGGTTTGTGAAAGAGGGAGCGCCGCGGCGATGCCGCAATGGATCCGTTCAGAACCAGACGACGGAGAGCCGGGAAAAATCCCACCCCAGCGCCGCCATCGTCCCGGCGAAAAGGATGCAGCCGGCCAGCACGAGCGCGCCCGCTGCCAGCAGCCAGAGCTTTGTTGTTCTGCGCATCATGCGTCCTCCTTCCCAAGAAAGCGGTGCTTCGTCCAGACCGCGGCGCTTTTCGTCAGCGTCCAGATGCCCATCGTCGCCGCCTTACAGCCGAAGAACAGCAAGATCGCCAGCCCCGCGAGGATCATCCCCGCCGCCAGCATGGCCAGCCGCGCCGCGCCGCTGCCCAGCGCCAGACCCAGCACGCCGTCGGCGGCCCCGGCCCCCAGCGCCGCGAAGACGGCCCACAGCGAAACGGCCAAAGACCACACCACGACATAGAGCGACAGCACCACCGCGAGCACGACGAGCCCCAGCGACAGCCAGACCGGCGAGCCGAGCGCCAGCAGCACGATCTCCCACGCCTGCAGCCGCCGCTTCGGCCGCATTTTTTCCTTTACGATCTTCGTCAGCGACGTCTCGGCAATGATCTGCTGCACGATCTGCTCCACGGGGCCTGCGGCCGCGACGGCTTCCTCCTCCGAAAGCCCCTCCTCCATCCGGTCGTCCAGCAGCTCACTGTAAAACGCCAGACGCTCTTCTGCATCCTCCTGCGGCAGCCCGGCCAGTCCGCCGCGCAGCTGCGCAAGAAATTCCTCTTTAAGCATGCTCGTCCTCCTTCGTTACAAATCGGTAGATCGATAAAATTTCTTCCCATTCGGCCTTGAAATCCTCAATGCGCCGGAGCCCTTCGGCGGTGATGTGGTAATACTTCCGCAGCCGCCCGCCGTGCTCCGCGGTGCGGACCGTCAGCATATTGGCCGCCTCCAGCCGCTTGAGGATGGTGTACAGGGTCGATTCGGAAAGGGTCAGATACGGCTTCATGTCCTTGATGATCTGATAGCCGTAGGAATCCTCGTTTTTGATCGCTGCCAGCACGCAGACGTCCAAAAGCCCTCGTTTCAGCTGTCCGTCCATATGATACCTCCTATTGCGGAATACATCGTATCACGAAGTATCGGCCTTGTCAATCATAACTGTAAAATTTCGGAGAAAGGAACCATAAATGCATGTTTGCCTTGCAAAAATGCCCGCCATGCGCTATGCTTTTGGGGAGGTGATCGTATGGAACTGCGCGTTCTGCGCTATTTTCTCGCCGTGGCGCGGGAGGAAAACATCACAAGGGCGGCAGCGCTGCTGCACGTGACGCAGCCGACGCTCTCGCGCCAGCTCATGCAGCTCGAAGACGAGCTTGGCGTCCAGCTTTTCCGCCGCAGCCAGTACCGCGTCATCCTGACCGAGGACGGGATGCTCCTGCGCCGCCGCGCGCAGGAGATCGTGGAGCTGGCCGACAAGGCCGAGCGGGAGCTGCAGCACCACGAGACCGAGCTGACCGGCGAGGTCGCCATCGGCTGCGGCGAATCCGTCGCCATGACGTTTCTGTCGGAGCACATCCGCGCGTTCCGCGCGCTGCACCCGCAGGTGCAGTTCCGCATCTACAGCGCGATCGCCGACGACGTCAAGGAGCGCATCGAAAAGGGCCTGCTCGACATGGGCCTGCTGACCGAGCCGGTGGACATCGGCCGCTACGCCTTCCTGCGCACCCCGCAGAAAGACCGCTGGGGCGTCCTGCTGCCCAAAGACCATCCGCTGGCGCAGCAGCCCGCTGTCACGCCGGGCGATCTGCTCGGCATCCCGCTGCTGCTCAGCGGCCGCGAGACCATCCGCAGCGAGCTTGCCAGCTGGTTCGGCGACGCCTATGAGAAGATCGAGATCGCGGCCACGTTCAATCTCGTCCTGAACGCGGCCAATATGGTCAAAAACGGCATCGGCGCGGCGCTGTGCTTCGACCTCGGCAATCTCTCCGACGAGGTGAGCTTCGTGCCCCTCTCGCCGACGCTGGAGACCGGCACGGTGCTGGCCTGGAAAAAGGACCAGACCGGCTCCCCGGCGTCCGAGCGGTTCCTCAGCTTCATCAGACATACGGTTTGAGCATTTCTGAATCTTCAAAACAGGTATTCGACATATCCAGAAACCTGCGATACAATACAGACATCCGAACGGATGTCTGTATTTTTTGCAAGGAGGCGAGCGGATGACACGGCAGGAGGCGAGCGAGCGCTATCGCATCCCGGTTTCCGTCCTGCGGGAATATGAAAGCTGGGGCCTGTGCGGCGCGGTAAAAACGGTGATGGGCGCGTGGCAGTACGACGACGAGGATCTCGAGCGTCTCAGCACCATCCTGACGCTCCATGACATTGGCTTTACCGCCGAAGAGGTGGAACACTATATGCGTCTGCTTCTCGAGCAGCCGGACAGCGCCCGGCAGCGACTGCAGATGGTGGAGGAAAAGCGGACGCAGACCCTCGACGAGATCCACTTCCGCGAGCGCCGGCTCCAGCGCCTGGACTACCTGCGCCACGAGATCCGAAAAATAGAACAGGCTGCAAGCCGGCCGCCCCGGGAGAAACCGGGAACCGGCAGATAATAAAATCCAAAGGAGTGTATCAATATGATCTTACAGGAGACCTATACGCTTTCCAACGGCGTGCAGATCCCAAGACTTGGGCTCGGCACCTGGTTCATTCCGGACGCACAGGCGGCCGGGGCCGTCCGGACGGCCGTTTCGCTCGGCTACCGGCATTTTGATACCGCGCAGGCCTACGGAAACGAGGCCGGGGTAGGCGAGGGCGTCCGCACCTGCAGCCTGCCGCGCGAGGAGATCTTCGTCACCAGCAAGGTGGCCGCCGAGCATAAGGACTATGCCTCCGCCGCCCGTTCCATCGACGAGACGCTGGAAAAAACGGGCCTCGATTATCTCGACATGATGATCATCCACAGCCCGCAGCCCTGGGCCGACTTCCGCGGCGGCGACTACGCAGAGGGCAACCGCGAAGCCTGGCGCGCGCTTGAGGACGCCTACGCCGCCGGAAAGCTCCGCGCCATCGGCGTGTCCAACTTCCGCAAGCCGGATCTCGACAATATCCTGTCGTCCTGCCGCGTCCGCCCCATGGTCGACCAGATCCTGCTGCACATCAGCAATACCGACCTGCCGCTGCTGGACACCTGCCGCGCGGAGGGGATCCTGGTCGAGGCCTATTCGCCCATCACGCACGGCGAAGCCCTGAAAAATCCGATGATCGCGGAGATGGCCGCCCGGTATGGCGTATCCGCCGCGCAGCTGTGCATCCGCTACGTGGTCGAGCTCGGCGCGGTCGCCCTGCCGAAAACGGCAGACCCCGGACACATGAAAGCCAACGCAGACGTCGATTTTACGATCGCACCCGCCGACCTCGAGCAGCTCAAGCAGGCCGCGCCCATCCGGGACTACGGCGAGTTCAGCTTCTTCCCGGTGTTCAGCGGCAAATAAAAGGAGGAGATCATCATGAAAACAGAAAACAGAGCAGCCTTTGAACAGCAGGATGCGTTCGGCATCGGAGCGCCCAACGGGGCGTATGCAAAATATTTTATCGGCCAGTCCTATCTGAAGCCCCTGACGCAGCCGGGCGCCTGTGCGGTGTTCCTGGCCAACGTGACCTTTGAGCCGGGCTGCCGCAACAACTGGCACATCCATCACGCGACCAAGGGCGGCGGCCAGCTGCTGATCTGCACGGCCGGTGAGGGCTGGTATCAGGAGGCGGGCAAGCCCGCCGTGAGCCTGACGCCCGGCACGGTCATCACCATCCCGCCCGAGGTCAAGCACTGGCACGGAGCCAAGGCCGATTCGTGGTTCAGCCACATCGCCGTCGAGGTCCCCGGCGAAAACACCCACAACGAATGGTGCGAGCCGGTCACGGACGAAGAATATGCCAAGCTGAAATAAAACGCATGCAGGAGGAAACACACATGAAAAAACTGCTGATCGTCTATTATTCGTGGTCCAACGGCAACACAGAGCGCATTGCGAAAACGCTTCAAAGCGTCGCGGGCGGCGACCTTTTGAAAATTGACACCGCCGTACCTTATTCCGGCAGCTACGATGACGTCGTGGAGCAGGGCCAGCGCGAGGTGAAGCAGGGCTACGAGCCGGAGCTGCAGCCGGTCGGCGTGCATATCGCCGACTATGACGTGATCGCCGTCGGCACGCCGACCTGGTGGTACACCATGGCCCCCGCCGTCAAGACGTTTTTGCATCAGACCGACTTCACCGGCAAGACCGTCGTCCCCTTCATGACCAACGGCGGCTGGCCCGGCCACGTCATCAAGGATATGAAAAAAGCCTGCCCCGGCGCAGCATTTGCCTGCGACCTGCAGGTCAGATTCGACTCCAACGGCGGCGACCACCTGGAGACCCCGGAACCCCAGATCGAAGCCTGGGTCCAGACCGTCAAAGCCATGCTGTAAGGAGATGGAAATGGATAGACCTTATATTTTCTGCCACATGATGACCTCTCTGGACGGGAAGATCATGGGCGGCTATATGGAAACGCCGCAGGGCGAAGCGGCGGGAAATGTGTTTTATGAAATTGCCTTTGGCAAGGAGCGGTTCTATCAGCATCAGGGATGGCTCTCCGGCCGCGTGACAACGGATGATAACTTCACCTTTTACCGGAAGCCGGTGCTGGATGAAAGCGCACCGACCGTGCCGGCGGGGGATCATCTGGCGCAGCCGGATTTCGGAATGTTCTATGTCTCGGTCGATCCCCACGGAAAGCTGGGCTGGGAGAGTGCCGAGCTGCACTATGCAGACACCACAGCGCATGTTATCGAGGTGCTGACCGAACAGGCCGGCAATGCTTACAAGGCGTTCCTGCGCAAGAAAGGCATCTCTTATATCATTGCCGGGAAAGACAAGCTGGACTATGACCTGATGCTGTCAAAGCTGAAAAAAAGCTTTCATATTGATACGCTGATGCTTGGCGGCGGCGGGATCCTGAACTGGTCGTTCCTGCAGGCGGGACTTTGCGATGAAGTCAGCCTGGTGGTTGCCGCGGCCGCAGACGGCTCTGCAGATACCCCTCCGGTTTTCCGGGCAAAGGCGGGCCTGTCCGGGAATCGTCCCCTTGGCTTTGTACTGAAGGAAGCAAAAGTGATGGACAGCGGCAGTCTCTGGCTGCGCTATGCGGCAAGCGGAAAGGAAGATTGAACGATGAAAACCGTCATGCTCTGTGCCGGTGCCGGACAGATCGGCATGGCCATCGCGCGCCGGATGGGCGCAGGGATGAAGATCGTCGTAGGCGATAAGAAATTGGAGAATGCGCAGGCCATTGCAAAAACCATGAATGAGGCCGGTTTTGATGTTGTTCCCATCGAGATGGATCTGTCCAGTCGGGAATCTATTCAGAATCTCATTGCCGAGGGACAGAAGTACGGCTCGATCAAAATGCTGGTCAATGCCGCAGGCGTTTCGCCCAGTCAGGCTCCCATTGAAGCGATTTTGAAGGTCGATCTCTACGGCACGGCTGTGCTGTTGGAGGCGGTCGGCAAGGTCATTGCGTCCGGCGGCGTGGGCGTGACCATCTCCAGCCAGTCCGGCTGGCGGATGCCCGCCCTGACGGCAGAGCAGGACTTGCTGCTGGCGACGACCCCCACGGAGGAGCTGCTCTCTCTCGATTTCTTGCAGCCGGAGAACATCCGGGACACCCTCCACGCCTACCAGCTGGCCAAGCGCTGCAACGAAAAGCGCGTCATGGCGCAGGCGGTCGAGTGGGGCAAGCGCGGCGCGCGGCTCAACGACATTGCCCCCGGCATCATCGTTACGCCGCTGGCTTTGGACGAATTCAACGGCCCCCGCGGAGATTTCTACAAGAATATGTTTGCCAAATGCCCCGCCGGCCGCCCCGGTACGGCGGACGAGGTCGCAAACGTCGCCGAGCTTCTCATGAGCGACAAGGGCGCGTTCATCACCGGCTCCACCTTCCTCATCGACGGCGGCGCAACCGCCAGCTACTTCTACGGTCCTCTGAGGCCGGAAGAAAACTCGTAAACAAACCAAACAGCCGCCCTCCGGTGCGCCGGAGGGCGGCTGTCTGGTCATGCGAAGCAGATCTCGCTGCAGATGATTTTCAAATCGAACAGGTCAGCAGGCTGCAGGCTCCTGCGGCCGGACCTCGTCGGGGCCTCCAGCAGGATATGCGCTTCATAGCCGGTGCCGCTTTTGTGGCGGTAGAGCTCCTCATAGAGCCAGACCGCCCCGGTCGGCGGCAGTGTCTGCTTCACGCGCGCATGGCGGAAAATGACCGTATGATAGCCGGAAAACGGGGAGTCGATGGAGAACGTCAGGTCTTCGCCTACATGAATTTCCCGAATGACGCCGTCGTGGAAGGAGAGATCCCGCATCAGCTCCGGCGGCAGATCCTCCCGCGCCCGGGCCTCGCGGAATGCGCGGCCGGTCTCGTCCAGCCGCGCCTGCACGTCCGCCGCCACCGGCCAGGTCTGACCGGCAAGATACCATTCCTTCGTCAAATACCGCATCTCCCGGCACCTCCATCCTGCGAAACCGCCGTATTTTTTATCATTATACGGCACCTCCGTCGATAAAGTCAAGATTCCCGGGACCGTTATGCGCCGAGTGTTATCGCGCGGACGGCTTCGACCAGATCGACGGTCTGGGCGCGGGAGACGAGCGCGGCCGGTTCGCCGCCCACGGCGGCAAGGCAATTCTCGCCGTCATAGCGATAAAGCGTCAGCGTGAACGTCGGGAAATCCTCGTTATCCAGATGGATGACCAGCGAAATTTCCTCCTGCCCGGTCGGCTGTTCGTCCGTGAAGCTGACGGCGGTCAGTGAGCGCAGCGCGGTGCGCAGATCGTAGACGTCAAATTCCGCGCCGTCATACGTCCACGTCCCTTCCGCGTCCTCGTCGTCTTCATCCTCGGGCGGGTTATAGGTAAAGGTGTAATTTTCGCCTTCGAGCGTCACGTCAATGGAAGTCACGGTGTCAAAGTCCGCCGTGAAAAGCTTCTGATGCCGCAGCGTGTCATAGGACACCGCCATCAGCGCGTCAAACTCCGCCTGCGTGACCGGATAGACGATCTGCGACTCGCCGACACGCGCATAGCACGTCACGTCGGGGATCTCGTCCGCTTCGCTCTCTACGGCTTCGTTGTATGCCGCCAGCTCCTCCGGATCCTGCGACAGGTGCAGGACCAGCGTCCCGGCATCTGTTTCATTTCCGTCTTCGTCAGAGCTGCTGTAGTCGAGCGTGATGGTCAGCGCAGGTTCGTCCAGCCCGAACGTCTGCAATTCTTCATCCGTGACGTTGTAGCTCACATAGTCCGTCAGGTCAAGGCCCATCAGCGCCGTCAGCCATTCGTTGACGTTGTCGGTGTCCAGCGGCTTGCCGTCTGTGAAGTACACATCGTCCGCGCAGATGCTCGTGCCGTCCTCGGCATAGGTAATGGTGTAGCTTTCTTCGCCGGAGAACGC
>ERZ808240.5631-NODE-5631-length-10085-cov-2.942373_pt1 | contig 10085 bp, 18 predicted proteins | sample MGYA00521084_ERZ808240 | MGnify/ENA primary metagenome ERZ808240 (study PRJEB31516, sample SAMN03275571) | gut metagenome | biome: mammalia-associated habitat; material: feces | host: Papio cynocephalus | place: Kenya | collected 2012-08-06 ... | reverse complement strand
AAATCCACCCATTTTTGTCTGTGGTATTTTATAACAATTATCCGTCTATTCATAATATAGCAATAAGTTATCAGACACTTTCAATGTGTATAATTTTCAAATCCACCCATTTTTGTCTGTATTATTGATTGACACACATTGAATATTTTTAGTTATTTTCAAATCCACCCACTTTTGTCTGTGAATCCACCCACCCGCATATATATAATGTCTCTTTTATTGTATTAATGGTATTATTATGGTATTATGTACTTATGTTTTTGATTTTGGGAGGAATTTATGAATGAGATAGTAAAATACAATAATCATATGAATTTATTAAAATTTGATTCTTTTACATCAATGGAATTTAATATGTTTTTTGCGCTTTGCTCTATAATGAAAGAACAGCAGGCTACAATTATTACTCTTTCATTTGAAGAAATTCGAAAGCTTACAAATTATAAGCCGAGTGCTAAAAAACGTTTAATTGACGATATAAAATCCATGAATCAAAAGCTTCAAAACATGAATTCCTTGATAGAAATGGACGGAGTGACATTAATGCTTGTGTTGTTTCCAACCTTTAAACTCGATGAAATAAATCAAGAATTGACGGTTCGTGTAAATCCAGATTTTATTTTTTTGCTTAATGATTTGACGAGTAATTTTACATTGTTTGAATTAAGAGAATTTGTAAACCTGAAAAGCAAATATTCAAAAACTCTCTATCGATTACTTAAGCAATGGCGTTCAACTGGCAAATATGAAGTTACAGATGTTGGAAATTTCCATCATCTTATAGGCGCACCGGATTCTTATAATAATTGGAAAGTATACCAACGTTGCATAGAACCTGCTGTTACTGAGCTTACGCAGATAAATAGCTTTAAAGATTTAAAAGTATCTATTACAAGACGCGGTGATAAAGGTAATATACAGGGATATGTTTTTACTTTTCCATGTGAGCCAAAAACTATTGTTGAAAGTAAATCTGTAACTTCCCCTGCCATAGATTACAGTATAAGTAAAGATGGCACTCATAAAACTCCGCATACAAAAAATAACTTTTTAAATTTTGAACAGCGGATTTATGATGAAGAAACTTTAGAGAAAATATTCAGTCAAAATGCCACACCTATTCCACGCACTATTGAATAAGAAAAGCCAACGTTGAATCTTCTTAACAACGTTGGCTTTTCTTATTTATTATTTCAGATACACATTATCTTATGTCCAAGCACTTGATGCAACCGTCCATACACTACTTGTCTTATTAGTTCTGTAATACCATAAACCGTCTGTTGTATTCAACCATCCTAAATACTCCGATGCTGTAGGTGGCTGTGTACTTCCCACATATACTGTAGATGAAACAGCAGATGAATTGTCTTGAACTCCCGCAAAAGTTTGTACTGGCTTTATAAATGACAGTAAACCTAACGATGCCACTCCAACACCTAAGTTTTTCAACAGTTCTCTTCTGGACATTTTACTCTGCATTTTTCGTATCCTCCTTGCTTTCTTCAACGTTGCTGTGAGTTGGCTCTGTGCAATTATCCATCTCAGTCATTACATCGTTCATCTCATTTTTAACCTCTTCGGTGGCTTCACGAATATATTTTCTAACCTTGACAGCAACTTTTGTGTATTCTTTTGCTTTTTCCGGTTTTATAACCATTAAGGCAATAATAATTATTATCGCCCACTCACCAATTCCCATTCTTCTTTCCTCTCATATTTCTTAAATCATTCAGTATTTACATTCTTGTACATTCTTTTACAAATAATATAGCTTATCTGGTACAAGACTACCATAGGTACTGCCACAATAATCTGACTTGTAATATCTGGCGGAGTTATCATCGCTCCAACAATAAAGGCAATTACAATAAACGGACTTCTAAATTTTGCCATTCGTTCTGGTGTGAAAATTCCAATTTTGCTAAATATAATTGTGACAACTGGAATTTCGAATACGACGCCAAAAGCCAGTATCATTGTTTTAATCAATGACATATATTTTTCTATTGAAATCATTCCTGTTGCTTGCACTTGTGAATTGATTCCTGCAAAGTATGTCATTACAAATGGAAGCATGATAAAAATACAAAATGCCATTCCAATATAAAACAATATTCCGGCAAGTATTATAAATAAGAAAAAAGTGACTTTACGTTCTACCGCAGGAACAATAAACATTCCTATCTCGTATAAGATTACTGGAATGCTTACAATGACTGCAAGCAGAAAAGATATGCTTAAATACTGAATAAAAATTTCTTGTGGATATAAGAAAGCAAATTGCTTCCTTATATCCGTACCATTTGCTAATGACAGAAATAATGAAAGAACATCGTTTGCTTTATACATAAAAAGTGCAAACGCAATAACGAAAAATATTATGCAGACTAATAATCTGTTTCGCATTTCTCGTATATGGTCTTTTAACTCCATTTCAGTGTCATTTCTCATTAGGCATTATTTTCCTTTACTTCCGTTACGGTTTCAGATTTCTCATCATTTTTTTTCGAATCTTCTGTAAGAATATCCTTACTTTCTTTTAACGATTTGGCAAAATCAACAATTTTGTTTTTTCCACCAAAGATAAGCACTGTAAGTACAACCAATGCTACTACTAATAACTCTGCTAATGACCCTCTCATATATTTGTCTCCTTTTTTTAATTAGTTGCTCTGTTTTGTATGTGAACATAATTTACAACAACGTTGCCTGTAGGAACTGTGTTTACATAAATATCAAAATATCCAGTCTGCTGTACGTAACTGTCAACTTGAATAGATGAATCAGCGTAATTCACAGTAATGTCACTCTCTGGTGTCATTTTGATATTGGCATTAGATACTCTGTAATAATATTTGTTACCACTTGAAATCCAATCACTTGTTTTGATTGTGAATGAATTAATCCATTCATCAGTTGTCATTGAATCAATGGATGCATTAATATTAGAAATATCTGTTTCCGCTGTTGTTAATCTCTTTTCATGGTCTGTGACTGTTGTTTTTGTGTCCTTCAAATCATTTTTCGTGTTTGATAAATCTGTCTTTGTATCTGATAAATCTGATTTTGTATTTGATAAATCAGATTTTGTACTTGACATATCTTTTGTGAGGCTTGCAAGCTGTCCACTTAATGACGTTTTCAAATCGTTAATTGCATCATCTGTATACTGCTTTCTATTTTCTACTTCTTTAGCCAAATCAGATTTTACGGTATCAATGTTTGTCTTTGTTGAACTTTCAAGCGTACCATATTTTGCATTAATCAATTCTATTAACTGATTTTTTTGTTCATCTGTGTAATCTGTATTGTTTTGAATCTGATTAATAAGTTCTTGAATTGTTACAGTTCCATCCGCGCCACCATATAAATTATTAATCGTTTGCTGTAATAGGGTAGTTGTTTCGTTATTCTTTTGAGTAATGTCATTTTGCAACTGTCCTACTGCATTCATTAAATCGGATGATGTAGATGCCTGTATTTCATCAATTTTTTTTGTGTATTCTTCTTTCTGGGAATCAAGCAAATTCGAATTTGCTTCAATCTGTGCTTTTAAATTTGTTTTTACATCTTCAATCTGCTGTTGTGTTAACTGCTCAAGTCTCGCTATTGCACTATTTACTTTATCTGTCAACTCTGCAATTTCTTTTTCAACATCTGTGAAATTTTGAGCCGTCTCCGATTTGTAGCTATCCAGTGCTGTAGATAAGTTTTTAATGTTTGTTTCAAGATTGGATGTAACCGTTTTTAAGTTATCAATCTCTGTAGTAGAACTTGCCACATCAGAAACTCTTTTAACATCAACATTGATTGTCTTTAATGAATTTTCAATGTTTTGAATCAAAGTATCATATGATGCTTTGTTTTTTGAATACTCATTTGAAATTTTTGTTAGAGAGCTTCTTAAATCCTCAATATCATTTTTGTAAATCTGATATTCTGCTGTGATGGCAGGAACAACTTGACTTGTAATATAATTTTTAAACTCATCCGTCAACACAAATTCTTGTGAAGTGTCACCTGCATTTGAAATATTATATTCTGTCATTGCTGTCGCTACTGCATCAGTAACAAACTGTCGAATTTCGTTCCAATTATCTTCTGTCAATTCATTAGCCGGGACTGAATTCAAAATTCCGGTAGTGATTTCCGCCGTAATTGCTGTCATATCATCTTCTGTTACATAACCAAGGTTGTCTTCTGCATTAGCTAAGTAACTTGAAAGATATGACTCGATTTGGTCTTGGAAAATGCTACTAACATCTCCATAACTTTCTTCATCTTGATATGAATTACTTGAAATCACTTTATCACTAAAATACTTAAAAGGATTTCCAACAATCAGAAAGAAAGCTATAATTGCTAAAACTAATATGACTGCAATATAGATTAGCATATGTTTTTTGTTTGCGTTTGCTTTTGTTTTCATCTCTACTTCCCTCTCGAAAAAAGTTATCATGTATCAATGTGCATTATACCACGTTAATACCGTATATTCAATGCAATTCTTACGTGTTAGACTGCAAAAAAAATAAGAGCTACAGTGTAACTCTTATTTATGAAATAATTTAAAATGCTGTATTTCCAAGAACGCTTTCCAAATATTTTTTATCTTGCAGTCGGTTTAAATCAAGAGACTGATAATAACTACTTTCAATCATGGCTTTCTTATGTCTTTTATACGTTGCAATAGGCATCTTAATTGTCTCTGCAATTTCTTTGTCCTTCATTGTTTGCATCATGTATATTATATCTGCATAATGATAGTATCCGCCAGACATCGACTCTTCTTTTAGAATTATTTTTCTATTACGACCGCAATTTCTTTCCTTTACTCTCAAATATCCATTTGGATATATGGATATTTGAAGTTCATTATCTTTAACATCGAACCACACTCCTACTGCATCCAATGATTCTTTCATCAGTTCAAAGTTTTTTTCATTCGTTGCTTTATATGTATTATCATCTGCCAACTTATAACGCAGTATGCAATTTTTATATTTGTCTTGTTTCTTTTTTGATACATCATGTCTTCTCATTAATGTAATTCCTTTTTATTTTTATTATAATATGAGCAACCAAGATTTTCAATCAATTTTAATTTTGATATTTCAGTATCACTTTTAAATATGATACATATATGCTTAATTTTTATTGAAATTGTTTTAAATGTTTTCAATTGTTACAGGAATTCCATCATGCTCTAATTCTCTTGCCGTGTTATCTGCATTATACCAATCGAATCTCTCTGCATCGTCTTTTTTTTACCCATGCGCCATTATTATAATAGTTAATGTCATCCTTCTTTTTAATAATATATTTACACATAATATACTCCCCTGTCGTTTTAGCAAATGCTGTTAATTTTGATTTTTTAATGTTTACCATCTACAACCTCTCTTGGAATCAAGTAGAAATCTCCTGCTACTTCTGCAATATGTTCATCTGTCCATACTGGTGTATCTGTTTCTAATACTGAATTTTGATACCAGTCTTGTAAGAATCACTCGTCTACAGCATTATCTTTTATAAATTTCTTTGTTTTTTCATCCATTAGATTTTCTCCAATCTACCGTTAATTTTACTCAATTATTTCTCCATTATCATTATCTGCCATATCTACTATCAAGTCTTCTTTGTCAAGACCAATATAATTACATATCAAATCCATTGCTTTTTCTCGCGATTCAGCTCGTACAATGTACAAAAATGAATTATCACAATCTCTCACAATATATAAGTTATTTTCTATATTTTGCATATTTTCTTCTTTTGCTTCCAGATAGTTCAATCTGTTTTCAGCATCTTGAAATGTTAAATTTGAAGTCCCGTTCACATAATGACAAAGCATATCATCCCTAAATCTCCACTTTCTTTCCGGCATCTAATTACCCTCCATTAGCATTTTAAATTATTTTTAATTCTATTCTTTCTGAAAGTCTTCTGCAAGTTGTGAAATCACTTCTAATACTTCTTTTTTGTTTTTGCATTGAAACTCAACAGAGTATCCGTTTCTTGCCGTAAAAACCTCGTACATATATTCACTGCCAAACGGATGACCGCATTGCACTCCAAAATATAACTGGTCACGTACCTTGTCATCTACATCTTCTTTATTATTTTTAATTGGCTCAAATCTGAAATCATCATACAATGGATGGTCACATGGACAATTATTTTTAAACCATACACGAAAATTATCGAGGATATAATCATCTTTAATATCCTTGATAATATTTCCCATTTTTTTTAATCGTCCAGATAAAGCATCCTGTGAGCAGAACCAATCAAACCATCCCGCATTGCATTGTGTAACTCTATCTTTTTTATCAAATTCTCCACTATTAAATTTTTCTACCCACTCTCTTACTGTGATGTTTTCCATGCTTTGTTTTCCTCCAATTTTTTAATAATAGATTTATATGGACTGTTTAATTGCTTTACAACTTGTGTTTCTTTCTTTAATATTATACCATAATAACATTGTATTGTCAATATAGTGATGCACTGTTTACCAAAAAAAGAAGTACTTTCTAAATAATGCTTAAAAAGTACTTCTTTTTTTAAATCTTGCCGTATAATTTTTCTAAATCATCAAATTATTTTTTTGAAATGAATTACAGGAACGTATTCTTTCCATGCAATAACTGGATAAATACAATTCCACTCTTTTTCCCATAACCATTCATTGTTATTCTACAATATCTTCTTCATCAAATACCATTGAATCCGTATCTTGTGTTGCATAGTAATCTTCACATCCTACATGTGTACACGTATAACCTCCGCTTTCGTCAATATCTGCTACTGAAACTTTAACAGTGATTACATCACCTTTTTTATATTTCATATCAATTTTCCTTTCCATTCATAATCTTTATTCCGTTTTTAATATAATTCCCCAAATGTGGTTTTCAGAATTACTCCTCTACAGTTGATTTAAAAAAACTAATCTTCACCCATCCGTTTTTGCTCATTGCAACTGTGTCATTTTCTAAAAATTCAAATTCGCCCTCAGATGACTCTTTAATCATTCTTTTCATTACTCTTTTTGCTACTTTTTCGTTCATGCATGGGATTACACCATCATTTTGCCAAAATCCATCGCCTGTATTTGATTCTTTTTCAACAATAAAAATTTTCATAATTTTACTTTTCCTTTATCAAATAAATACACATTCCTATCTTGGCAACATATAATTGTAATCATTTATTACACCAATCATTGCAAGTTCTTCATCCATCCAACCAGAATCAGGTTTATGAATTTTGTCAAGAAATTCATCTTTCTCTTTTGTAGTTTTGAATCTTCCTGCTACTCTTGGTTTGCCTTCCATATCTTCCCAAGGAATATAGGTTACTGTCCAGCCTTTTTCTTCCTGAATACTTTCCTGTTCACATTGTTCTTCATAAGCCGCTTTCTGTGTCTCTTCATAAATAATTTCATCAACTTTATCCATATCTTACCTCCAAATCCATAGACGGAACACATATTTTACCAATTCATTACACTACAACATTTTTCTGTCATCATTCTGTCTCCTTATAATATCCTCTGCCGATATGTTTTACTTTATCAGCAACATTGCGAAATGATTCTGTAGCTACCCAACTCCATTCACTGCCATAGTAGAAATCCTTACATTCCCAATTTTCCAAAGATGCATCTTTTCCTATTACTTTTTTAATTCTTTTTTCCCCAGTTTTATTGTTTTTCATATGTACTGCAAGTTCCATACTTTTTCCTTTCAGAAATCATCGTTTCATATAGTATTTTGTAAAGTTTAATTTTTCAACAAATCGCTAACTGCATATATTAAATCATCAATTAACTCATCTTTGTCATCTTCTGATAATTCGTTTGTAACCTCTTTATACTCTTTTCCATTGTTGATAAACACTTTTGAGTTGTAGTTCTCACATGATACTAAAAATCTACTGCCTTTTAATGAAATCATAATACTTTGCTCTCTTTCTTCTTTTATAAAACACGCCTCAATACTATTGATTTATTACATCGCTTATTCAATTTCTATGAATATATTTCCTGTTCTTACATCTTTTAGTTTAACTAACTTATATTTATTTCTATTGTATTTTCTTAAAGGATAAAGAAGTAATAATGAATAATGTCACCTTATCGACAATTCCTTTATTATTAATAAATACAGCATCGATGCAAGCTCCGCAAGAACCATCTGCCTTTGACCATCCACGACCTCTTGTAATATGATAAGTATTAAAATCTACATCATAGCCTAAATCGTGTTTGATTTTTTTGAAAAATTACATTGTTCCGTTGTCATTTTCTTTGTCCTTTGTTTTTATTCTATCATTTTCAAATTTTTCTGCCATATCATGCCATTTACAGTTCTTTTTACACTTTAAGCAGGTGTACACGTCTTTTTCATAACAGCCATCCTCATTATTTGTCGGTGTTAATATAATAATTGCGCCAATGATAATTAATATTGCAATCCATCCCAATGTAGAAATCATATTATTGTCCTCTCTCAAATGTGCTTTTCACCATGCTCCTATTTCAATAATTGCATTGCCTCATTCCATTTTTCGCTATTAATATATTCAACAGTTTGTATAATTGTATGGGCTAATTCACCGTCATAAATTCGATAATTAAAAGATGCACTAACCTCTTCTCTATTGCCACAAAAATCTAAATAACCATTTTTATTCAATTCTTCGTAATACATTTTGTCCAACATTGTAAAATGATGTTTTCTTTCGACAATTTCCTTTAACATCTCGATTGGATTGTTATAAAATCCAAAAAATTTAAAAAATTTCCCATTATTTTTTATTAACTGTTTCTTTCGTGCTTCGTTAGCCTCTAAGTTCCATTTATCGTCAGGCTCTATTCGGTTAAACATAAAGAACTCCTTACCATCTTTTATCATATAGGTAGGATAATAAAAACAATTACCTGTAAACAATCCGCCATCGTAACGTCCTTCTTTTTCTATAAATTGAATCATAAAATCAACCTCCAATCCAACTTAAAATTTCCGTTTCAATATTAATCTTTCCAAACAAATTTATCCAATTTGTTCTCATTTGTTTCCATCCACTCTTTATATGGCTTAAAATCTGGACAAAATTGCATTACTCTCTGAAAATCCATTTTTTTATAGGTGTGTGGCACACGTTTTGTAGGTATAATTATAACTATAATATCGGTTTAGATTCGACCTTAATAATGTACCAACTTTATGTTTACAATGTACTTTTTACAACCATAATAATGTTTATTATAAACCCATATTTTTGTTGACTTTGTAACTATAATTTCAATATCCATTGTTATAAAAAATTTCAGAAATATTCCTCTGTGCTGTTTCAACATTAACAGCCTTGTAATAATCCATAGTAACATCTACAATAATTCCGGTATCATAATTCCTCAATACATATGCTTTCTCTTTTGTATCAAGATTTTCTACCACATCATAATCACTATTGCAGAATGCAGGTAAGCATGACAAGATGAGATTTGTTGACTTGATAATTTCATTTCTTACATACTGATATTTCATTCCTGCTTTGATAGATGATAATTTAAACATAGAAATTTCCTCCATATATTTTCTTCTTTTTGTTTGCTTTTGTCATTCTTCCTGCGCATGGAACTACTCTATTCGTGTTTCCGCAAGCCTTGAAATAGACACAGCCCACACATGGATGCTTTACTGATTTTTCTTTCATTTTTTCTCCAATGCTTAAATAGAAAGTATCTCATTTACAATAATATTATACCATAATTATGCCGATATGTCAATAATGCAGTTTCTTATTCAAATTAAAAAGGACAGGTGCTTTCACATTTGTCCTTTTTTATCAGTCCCTATCTATAAAAAACATGATTTCCAATAATTTTATATGGCTCATGCCCGTTCCATGTGTTTAGAAACATAGAATCTTCACTGTCTATATTGCTTTCTGTTTGCGCAATTCTTGGATTTTTAAACCACATAATATTTTCATCTCCGAGAATACTAAGTTTTCCATCCAATACCATTTTTACAACTGCTATTTCCGTATCGTTAGGCTTCATGTTTTCA
>ERZ808240.5630-NODE-5630-length-10086-cov-4.841093_pt1 | contig 10086 bp, 10 predicted proteins | sample MGYA00521084_ERZ808240 | MGnify/ENA primary metagenome ERZ808240 (study PRJEB31516, sample SAMN03275571) | gut metagenome | biome: mammalia-associated habitat; material: feces | host: Papio cynocephalus | place: Kenya | collected 2012-08-06 ... | reverse complement strand
CGAGGTGGTTAAAATGAAGAAAAAAATTATGAAACGCATGTGGATTGGATTGCCGGTGGGGATCGCCATGGGGTATATCATTACCCTGATTATCTCCGCCTGCATCGGGGACGGAACCTTTTATGCGGTCGCACCGGCGTTTGCAAAAAAAATGGGCTACGAACTGAACGCCGTCATTTTGCAGACGGTTTTGTGCGGTGTTCTGGGCGTCGGCTTTGCGGCGGCGTCCGTGATCTGGGAACTGGATTCGTGGAGCCTTGCCAAACAAAGCGGCGTGTACTTTCTCGTTATAGGGATTATCCTGCTTCCGATTGCCTATGCGACAAACTGGATGCAGCACTCCGTAGTGGGATTCCTCTCTTACATCGGGATTTTTATCGGCATCTTCTTTGCCGTTTGGCTTTCTCAGTACCTGTGCTGGAAGCAACGTATCAAGGAAATGAACAATCGTGTCCACCGCGAGAACGATCAATAACGTTCGGATAGCCCTCTTCCGTAAACGGCTCTGCTCATCTTTCTTATCCAGAATTGCCTGAAATCGAATTTTCTCTGATCCTGTCAACGCATCTGCGGCAAGCACATACCGGTGCCGCTATTGCTCAACGGCAACGATCTTATAGTACGCTTTCGATGTGATCAGGTAAACGACGACGTAGAACGCCGCGAACAGCAGGTACGAAGCCAAGGTCGTGTAGATCAGGAGCGAGGTGTTGCTGATGCCGAATACCTTGATCATCAGTTTGATGATGTGGAACGCGAACGCGATGTGCAGACCCGCGCCGAGCAGCGGAATGAAAAAGACCTTGAGCACCTGATCGCGGATCGATCTTTTGATCTCGCGGTCGCTCATACCCACGTCGCGCAGAATGCGAAATCGCTCCTTGTCATCGTAGCCCTCGGTGATCTGCTTGTAATACATGATCATGACCGTCGCGCCAAGGAAGGCCAAGCTCAAAAGGATCCCCAGGAAAAACAGTCCGCCGTACGCATTCTGAAAGGCGTTCATCGCGCTGCCCCGGGAACGGCAGCTGAGATCCATGCCGGTATAGACCGGCTGATTGCCGCCGTGCGTACCGATCACACAGCTTGGACCTCCTGAGACAGGATCACGGAATGCTTCCATTATGCGATCTGCTGCTTCCGTGATCTGCGCTTCCGTCAGTGCATTTCCCGCGGCATCCGTCAGATCAAACGCCCGGCTGCAGATCATGTGAAACCCATGACCCGCGTCGCTTTGCTGCAGATATGTCATGATCCGCAAAAACTCGTTCTGATCGGAAACCACCAGATAAACGACGTCCGACAAGTCAGAGGCATCCGCACCGCGCAGCACCAGATCCTTGGCTTTCCCGACAACCGCATAGCGCTTGTCTGCAAGCGTCAGCATGTCCTCGCGCAGACTGCCCTCATTCATCTTGTACAAAAGCTGGCTGCGCTCCAGCTGCACCTGCGTGCCGAAGTTTTCGTTGTACTCTGCCGCCGTCATCACCGTATAGGAACGGCTGCCGGCCTCATAGTCCGCAAGCGGCGTCAGCACGCCGTCCGTCATCTTTGCGTAAAACGCATATAACGTATAGTGCAGCACGTTCTTCGCATTCAGTCCCTGTGCCGCCAGCGACTCCTCCAGCAGCTCGTCCAGATCGGACGACGCAGCAGCAAAGGTCTCCTCGTTGGACTCATACAAATTCACGATCGCCTCCAGATCACGCGGATAAGCCGCGTCGACCGCGTCATTCGCGCCGAAATACAGGCAGGCCGTGGATGAGATCATCACCAGCACCATCGTCGACAAGATACAGATGCTCGCCAGTCCCGCGCCGTGTTTCTTCATGCGGAAGATCATCGATGATGTCGCGATAAAGTGACTGGTCTTATAGTAATAGTTCTTATTTTTGCGCAGCAGCTTGAGCAGCGCCACACTGCCGGAGATAAAGGTGCAGTAGGTGCCGATGATGACCGCGATAACCGCGACAAAGAAGGTCATGATCGCATCTGCCGGGTGCTTGACCGTCATTGCCAGCACATACCCCGCGCCCAGAAACAAAAGTCCCAAAAGCGCCAGTACGAAATTTGCGCGCGGTTCCGTCTCTCCCTGCGATTTGCTGTAGAGCAGATCGACCGTGCTCTGTCTGCCGACCTCCACCGCGCTTTTCATGTAGATGACCGCAAAAATACCCGTGAACAAAACGCCCGTCCAGACGAGTGCCATCGGCTGTATGACGAAGGCGTAATCGATACTCTTTCCGATCATGCGCAGCAGCAGAACCTGCGCCGCCTTGCTGAACACCATGCCGCCTGCGATGCCGACACCGATGCTGATCAGCGCCGTGAAAAGATTTTCCCAGAGCAGCACTTTCGCGATGTGTGTTTTCCCCATACCCAGCACGTTGTAAAGCCCCAACTCGGTCTTACGTCGCTTCATCAGGAAACTGTTCGTGTAGAACAGGAGGATCACCGAGAACAGTCCAATCACAATCGCCCCCAGAGCCAGGATCATCTGCGCCCAGTTGCCCTCCTCAAACGCCGCGACCTGCGGATCCAGGGCCAGATTGAGCGTAATGAAAAACATCATCACCATGCCGATGGCACTGACCATGTACGGCAGATAGGTCTTGCGGTTCTTGCGGATATTGGTCCACGCCAGCTTGCTGTAGATTGCTCCTCTCATCTCCGCTCACCGCCTGTCGTCAGTACCGTCAGGGTGTCGGAGATCTTCTGGAACATTTCATCGCTGGTATGCGCGCCCCGGTACAGCTGATGAAAAACTTCGCCGTCCTTGATAAACAACACGCGTCCCGCGCGGCTGGCTGCCTTGACGGAATGGGTGACCATCAGGATCGTCTGCCCGCCGGCGTTGACGCGCTCAAAAAGATCCAGCAGTTCCTCGGAAGCCCCGGAGTCCAGCGCGCCGGTCGGTTCATCCGCCAGAACCATATCCGGATCGGTGATCAAAGCTCTGGCAACGGCCGCTCTCTGTTTCTGTCCCCCTGACACTTCATACGGGTATTTGAGCAACAGATCTTCAATGCCGAGTTCATTGACAAGCGGCAGCATTTTTTGCCGCATCTGCGGATATTTTTTACCCGCCAGGACCAGCGGCAGGAAAATATTGTCCTGCAGATTGAAGTTATCCAGCAGATTGAAATCCTGAAAAACGAAGCCCAGATTATCCCGTCGGAAATTGGCAAGATCCTTATCCTTGATTGCCGCGAGGCTCTGTCCCCTTAATCGCACCTCGCCGCTGGTCGGTTTGTCCAGCGCCGCCAGGATATTCAGGAGCGTTGTCTTGCCGGAACCGGATTCCCCCATGATCGCTACGAACTCCCCCTCTTCCACGGTAAACGATACGTTGGCCAGCGCCTGTACTTTCGCGCCGCCGAAACGCGTCGTGTAGATTTTTTTCAAATTGTTCACTTCCAAAATAGCCATTTGTATTCCCTTTCTTTCGATTGCCTATGTAGATTTACGTAAACTTCCCTTTTGCATTTCTATCTTAACAAAAAAGGAAATGCGCCGCCATTTTCTTGGCTTACATTTCCTATTCGTATCTTACATTTTTGCAAGGATCATCCGAAAACCGCAAAAAGATTTTGGTTCCCACGCCGACTTCTGACTGTGCCGAGATCTCGCAGCCGAGGTTATCGGCGATCCTCCGGCACAGATACAGTCCGATGCCGGTGGATTTTTTGTCTGCGCGACCGTTATAGCCGGTAAAGCCCTTTTCAAAGATGCGCGGCAGGTCCTCCGGCGCGATGCCGATGCCGCTGTCCTGCACGATCAGTGTATCCGGGGTTTCCGGACGGATGTGGATCTCACCCTCTTTGGTATACTTCAGCGCATTCGAGAGCAGCTGCTCCAGGATGAACGCCAGCCATTTCTCGTCCGTCAGGACTTTGCGATGCGTTTCTTCATATACCAGCTTGTTCCGACTGTGGATAAACTGTCCGGCATATTTGCGCACCGACTGACGGATGATCTCGTCCAGATCTGTCTCAGCAAACACATAATCGGTCCCCTGTTCGTCTAGTTTCAGATAACAGAGTACCATGTCCACATATTGCTCGATCTTGAACAGTTCGTCTGTCAGTTCCCTGCGCAGATCTTCCGTTTCTGTCACCGCACGCGCTTGAACCTCCGCCGCATCGTTCGGCACATATGGCACCTCTCCCGTTCCTGCACTGCCACCCGCAAACTCGGTCTGCAGGATCAATCGCATGGCCGAGATCGGCGTCTTGATCTGATGCACCCAGGTGCTGTAATAGTCCTCCATCTCTTCAAATTTATTCTGCATCCGATAGTCCAGCCGCTGCTTGTCCGCAAACAGTGCCGAAATGATCCGCTGATAGTCTTCCTCCAGCAGATCCTGTGCCTGCGGCAGATGGTCGATGGTATCCGTCGCTTCGTGTTCCAACAGTTGCAGCCTTTCATGCTTCTCCCGGTACCGAAAATAATCGCCCACAGACAAAGCAAGGCCTACCGCGATACAGACGATATAGCCATACGCGATAAGCCTTATGTCCACTTGAAACAAAAAATACAAAGTAGTCAAAATGACCGCACAGACAGAAAAAAGGATCACACTCCTGCGGTGTGAGCGCAAATACTGAAAAATCATGTTCACTTGATCCGATACCCCAGACCTTTCTTGGTTTCGATAAAATCGGAAAGTCCGATCGTTTCCAAGCGCTTACGCAGTCTTGCAACATTGACCGTCAGCGTGTTCTCATCAATAAAGCTGTCTGTCGCCCAAAGCTTTTCCATCAACGTCTCACGGTTGACGATACTGCCCGTTCGCTCCAGAAGCGTCAAAATAATACGGTACTCATTTTTGGATAGATCCAACATCGCATCGCCGTAGAGCAGCGACGCGTCTGCCAGATTCAGAATGACACCGTTATGCTCCAGGATCCGTGTCTGTCCCGCAAAGTCGTAGCTTCGCCGCAGCAGCGCCTGCACCTTCGCTGTCAGAACCGCCAGGTCAAAGGGCTTGGCGACGAAATCGTCGCCGCCCAGATTCATTGCCATGACAATATTCATATTATCTGCCGCCGAGGAAAGGAACAGGATCGGTACCTTGGATACCTTGCGGATCTCACTACACCAATGGTAGCCGTTGTAAAACGGCAGCGTAATATCCAAGATCACGAGCTGCGGCGCGAAACGCGCGAAGTCTTCCATGATGTTCTGAAAATTTTCAGCCAGATAAGCCTGATATCCCCAGGTTTCCATATGCTTTTTTACTGCTCCTCCAATGACCTTATCGTCTTCCACGATTAGAATCTTATGCATACGTGCAGTCCGTTTTATTCTTTCTCCAGCTTTTCATAGACGGAATCCAGTGCCGCCTGCAAAGTCAGAGACATACTCAGTCCGTAGCCATTCAGCGTTTCCGCGTAATCCTGCGGATCCATACCGGTCTGCGACTTAAATTCCTCCGCTGTCGAAACACCGTAGTAGCTCAGCATATTGGTCAGAATCTCGTTGTATTCGTCGATTGGGAATTTGACATTCTCTGCCTTTGCCAACGCATAGGTGACCAGCTTATGCTTTACCATTAGTTCGCCGTAAAGTCGAAGTTCCTCTTCGTATTCTTCCTGTGTCATCTTCAGACTGTCGGACAGGACATCTTCCCATTCGAGTCCGTTCTGGTTGGCAGAATTTTTGTACTGCTCATCCAGTTTGTCCATTTCAGCCTGCACCTGTTCTTCCGGGTATTCGATAATCTCACACTCATCAAGAATCTTCGTGAGGATCTCATTCTCCAGATCTGCGCGGACACTGTCTTCTTCTGCCGTTCGCAGGTCTTCTTCCACCAACTTCTTGTATTCTTCCACCGTCTTGGCTTCACTGTTGGCCTTGACGAATTCTTCATCCAACGTTGCCGGAACTTTCACATCCTTGCTCAGAACGGTGATCACAAAGGTGACTTTCTTTCCGGAAAGTTCTTCATCCTGCTCATACGGATCCGGGAACTGCAGCTTCGCGGTCACCGGTTCGCCGATGGTTGCACCGTAAAGAGCCTCCTGGAAGCCGTCGATCATGCTGGCAGAGCCAAGTGTCAGTTGAAAGGAATCACTGTTCATGCCGTCTTTTGTCGTGCCATCCTCCAACGTTCCCTTATAGGAAATCGTCACAGTATCACCTTTTTCCACGGTGCCCTCTGTAACCTGTTCGGTCGTTGCGGCGTTTTCCAATCTGGATTCGATTTCCGCTTCGATGTCTTCATCGGAAATCGTTACATTGATAGCCTTTGTTTTATATGTGCTGTAGTCCGGAAGTTTCACATATTTGGACAGGTCTAAGCTGTCATACGGATTTTCCGGCTGTTTGAACTGATTCTTGCTGCCGCATCCGGTCAGAGCGATAAATGTCAGGCACAAAATCAGTGCCAGTACGCGCGATGCTGTTTTTTTCATTTTGTTTTCCCTTCGTTTTGATATCTTTTTGATTATTGCGCCGGTTTCACACCGGTTGCTACCGTCTTGCTACCATCCGAAAGACCGCATCAGTCTCTGGCGGTCTGCACTTCGATCTCACCTGCCACGATCTTCTTTTCCAGTTCTTCGACTTCTGCCTTGATGGTATCGCCGACCTGCTGTGTCGACTGGTCATCGCCGTAAGCAATACCGATATAGCCGGTGGCCATGTCCGCAGTCCAGATCCGACCACCTTCCCAAGTGCCATCCTCAGCAAACGCTTTGATAACATCGTAGATAGAATCGCCGACTTTTTTTACAACAGAGCAAAGGATCACGTCATCGTATTGTTTCGCAGTGATCTTCTGATCCTGGTCGACACCGATCGTGTAAAATCCGCCCTCCTTAGCTGCTTCGAACACACCGTTTCCTGCCTTGCCGGCAATCTGGAAGACAATGTCCGCACCCTTGGTCGCCAATTCCTGCGCACACTGTTTTCCCACAGTCACATCATCATAGGTATTGGCATAAGCAGTTTCGACTTTCACGTTCGGATCCGCATAGGCAGCGCCTTGCTCATAGCCGATCACAAAATCTGCAATGTTTGCGGATTCATCACCGCAGACCGCACCGATCACACCAGTCGCTGACATTCTTGACGCAATGTATCCGGCAAGGAACGAACCCTCGTTCTGCGCGTAAGTGATACACAGGATATTCGGGTATTGTTCTACGCCATCTACCACATTGTCGATCCAGATGAACTTGGTATCCGGATATTCCTTTGCGACCTCTGTGATCTCATAGAATTCCCAGCCGACCGGAACCACGACGTCATGGCTGTCGGCGGCACGCATCATCTGCTGCTTGTAATTTTCCCCATTACATTCAATATATTCAACGTTCAAATCCAAATCATCCTTCAACGCCTCTCCGCCCTCTTTTGCGGAATCATTGAACGACAGGTCCCCGAAACTTGTAGACACAATCACCGCAACGGATACAGCGTCTGCATTCTTTTCATCGTCACCACCGCAGCCAACCAGCGCAAAGATGCCGACAATCAGTGCAAGCACTAACAAAAGCGACAAGCTTTTTTTCATGTTTTCGCCTCCGTATTTTTCATAGAAATGTTTTCATACCCATTTAGTATACCACTTCAAAGGCTTGATTGCAAGTTTTTCGTTCGTGAGGGTCGTGTGACGAGTATGTGAAACCGCTGCATCTTACGTCTTGTTCCTTGTTCCATGCGCAATCCCGAAAAAGACGAAAGTACCGCACAGAACCTATTTTCGCGATGTTCTGCGCAGCAAAATGCAACAAAAAAAAGTGCCGTGGTCAGCACTATTCTCTGTGTGTTGTTCAAATCATTTTCGTCTGCGTTATCCGGATCGTCTTTGCCTGTGCTGCATACATCGCCTGCGTCAACTCCGCATCAGCCCGGAATATCTCCGACACCATTCAAAATCAGCCGCGGCCGGTATGGGAACAAGTCAACTTCTTCACGACTCGTTACACCTGAAAGCACCAGAATTGGATCCAGTCCGCTCTCCACACCGCCGACAATATCCGTATCCATCCGGTCGCCGATCATCGCCGCTTCCTCCGAATGGACGCCGAGCATTTTCAAACCTGTACGCATCATCAGCGGATTCGGTTTCCCGACAAAATAAGCCTGTTTGCCTGTCGCCATCTCAATCGGAGAGATCAGCGCTCTGCATGCCGGAATGATTCCGCGATTCGACGGTCCGGTCATGTCAAAGTTTGTACCAATCAGCTTCGCGCCATTACGCACCAACGTCACCGCCTTGCAGATCGTTTCATAATTATAGCTGTGGCTTTCTCCAACGATCACATAGTCCGGATCCTTATCCGTGATCGCCACGCCACACTGATAGAGCGCGCCAACCAACCCCGGTTCTCCGATGACATACGCACTGCAGTGATGCGTCTGCTCACTGACAAACTTCGCGGTCGCCATGGCGCTGGTGTAGAAGTGACTTTCATCAATGTCAAGCCCCATCGCCTGCAGCTTCAGTTTCAGTTCCAGTGGGGTCTGTCCGCTGTTGTTGGTCAGGAACAGGAATTGTTTTCCCTCTGACTGCAGCCATTCCACAAACTCTTTCACGCCCGGAAGCAGTCTGCCGCCCCAATAGATGACACCATCCATATCGCAGATATAACCTTTTTTTGCTCTCAATTTTTCCATAAGCCTTCCTCCCTTCTTTTCCTAATTCAATATATAGATATGTGTTCCGACGATCTTCCTGCCGTTTCGCGCAGGTTCGCCTTTCACATCTTTATCATGCCTTTTTCCCTTTATACTTTACACCCAAATCACGCAAAACAAACATTAAATCTGCGTAAAATCTCCGGCTTGTATTTGAACCCGCGATGTGATACTGTCATAGTGTTCATATAAAAAGAAAGGTCCTGCAGACAGGCAAGCATTTCCGGTATTCATCAATGATCAGGATCAGGGCGGAAAATCCGCAGAGAGGAAGGTTGTCGTATGCAGCAGAAAAAAGCAGAGAAGAACGGTTTGCAGTCTTTGGGCTGGTCTTCCGGAAACACCTTGCGTTGCATCAACCGGCAGCTGCTCCGCGACGGCTTTTTGATCGGGCTTCTGATGTTCGGCTGTTATGTCTGCACAGCGTGTCGTTCTGATCCTGCATGAGGTTTTAGGCGCAGGCGGCTGGATCAGCGGCATCTGTATCCTTGCCGGCACCCTCATATCCGAAAGCGGCATCGGGGAAGCGGCTGCGCAGGCAGTGCAAACGGTGCCGGAAGCCCCGGCAATACAAGGATCTCCGGCAGCACAGGAGACAGGATCGAGCCCGGGTCGTTCCGATATGGAACGTCTTTAGCACTTCAAAACGACAACAAAACTAACGATTTACACTGAGTTTTGCTGCCGTTTTTTATGCCCTTGTAATATCATACCTTTGACTGAAACCCGCAAAGTCAGCTTTGTTTTTTCATCTTGCAGTTCGCCGCCGGACAAGTGTAATCCAACGCCTGCGCGCTGTCGGATATGCCTGCGGTCGTCGGATCCTGCACGATCCCCAGCGTAACGAGCAGATTCACGGCGATCCCGATCATCTGGATCGTCAAGTCTTCGCCGATCGCCGGTACGATATCCGCAAGGCCGAGAAGCTGATACACGAATGTCGTGATCGTTCCAAAAAAAGCGAGCAGCCAGGTCTTATTTTTCAGTCTTACTTTCCAGTTGATCTTCACCCGGATCCACCTCCTCTAAAGCGAAAACGGCAGATTTTTCTGTCTGCCGGATCGTGAATCCCAATGATAAAATTCCTTGGAGTATCCAATACTGCTGCCGAGATGAATTCCCCACGCATACAGCCCCGCTTCTCCGACAACGCCGTGTGCCTTGCAGATTTCTCTCCATTTTTTCGCGTAACGGATAAAATCTTTTTCGCTGACGCCCGGGTTTCCCCAATCCGCCGCACAGCCGCGCAGATGCGAAGACTTCGCGTTTCCGCCCACTTTTTTGTTATAGGCGGCGGTGCGGAACCATGAATTGATCGGCATCGGTCTTCCTAGCCATTGCCGGAATTCCTCCATGCACTGCGCCTGCACAATCGCTGCCGCGGTCAGCTTCACGATCCCGGTCTGATTTTTGGCGTACTCCGCAAAGGTAAAATGTTTC
>ERZ808240.5629-NODE-5629-length-10086-cov-5.691058_pt1 | contig 10086 bp, 8 predicted proteins | sample MGYA00521084_ERZ808240 | MGnify/ENA primary metagenome ERZ808240 (study PRJEB31516, sample SAMN03275571) | gut metagenome | biome: mammalia-associated habitat; material: feces | host: Papio cynocephalus | place: Kenya | collected 2012-08-06 ... | reverse complement strand
ACTCTTCCCGCCATTCTTTTAGTGCAGCAGAAAGCTTTCTGTCAATATCTATTCTGGTTGCTTCACACGCATCAGAGTATTCTTTTGCCGCTCTGAATATAAAGCGCAGCACAAATTTAAGTCCTACCGGCAAAGCTATACGAAGCAAAGATTCCGGCAGTACAAAATGCGTTCCATGTTCATACACAAGTGGTACATATTGACAGGCATGAGGGCGCTCCTTTAAACGCTGGTTCATGCGGCGGATATACTTTCCCGCTTCCCAGAAGGAATCATCATCTGCACCAACAAGAAACAGCCTTCCTTTTATATTCTCTACCTTGATCATTTCCTCTTCGGTATGTTCTCTTGCTTTTTCAGAATCAATAAACAGACAGGTGCTGCGCTCAATATCACCGGAGCCTTTTGTCTCTTCCTCCACTTTCTGCCAGTATACCGGATGTTCATACACAAACGGCATATAAGCAAGGGGCTTTCCCTTCCAGGAGAGTGTTGAAGCACCCGAAACCGGCCATTCCCTGCATCCATCTTTTTTTCCCTGTTCAAATCCCTGCCATACAAAATCACTTGGTGTAAGACCAAATGTTAATGTAATATCCGGAAAATACGAAGCCGCAACAAGCGAATCCATACCGGCCGTACTCATTCCCATAATTCCGATTTTCCGGTTACCATTTTTCTTCAGCCATTGAATGGCTGCCTCAATTCTCTCCAACGGATAATTTACATGACTATAATTTTTCTTTCCGGGAGACATGCAAAGCGCATTCACACCATTTTTGTGTAACCATTTTGCACCGCACTTTGCCATATAATCATTCGGATCATCTCCAAATAATCCAATCACTGCACAATCTGAACGATTGGGATTTTCATAATAAGTTCCGTAGAACCCATCTTTTCCGGTTTCAAAAAACAACTTTTTCACAGTTTTTTCCTCGACTTGATCTCAACACTTATCGTTCCTGTCAATGTCAAGTCAGCATACACTAACTGTGCTGTCAACTTTTAATTTCCTATGAATCCGTATTTTGTAATTTTACACCATACAGGTATAATCACCATTTGCAATGGATGGTTTGTGATTACACTCATTTGCATAACCAGTTGGTCACTACTTCCATAACCGATTCCACCGAAACAACCTCTACTATATTGGACTAATCACATAATTCTTTATTCCCGAAAAAAGCCACACCGGTAACTATAATGTACCCCACCAGAGAAATAACAGACGCTTCTATGCCAAATTCTCCGCCCGTCACCGCAAATGATTTTGCATCAAGAACATAAGTCATGACAGAGAATTGATCCGCTTTTTGTCCAATTGCCAGTCCCCCACCGATCATTACAATATTCCAGATGGCATGCACGATTCCACTGTTCCAGACAGAACCACTCTCGATTGCAATCATTGAAAACATAATTCCCACCATCGTACCTGCAACAAGAACCTGCAAACAGCTTCCGATGGAAAAATCCATTTTCTTTTAATATGAAATACGGGCATTCCAAAATCAGAAACAGGTAACCTGTTCACTTTCTCAATAAATATCTTTAAAATAACATAAGTCAGTCCGACATATAAAATTCCAGCAATGATATTACATATTCCATCCGGAATCTTTATCAAGGTCAGTGCACTTGCGGCAAGCTGTGCTGCAAGTTGTGCAATGATGAGAATAATTATGGCAGCAACCGAACCGCCAATTACTTTTTTGGTACTCATTTTTCTATTTTCCTCCTTATGTTCTGCTTTCCTGCATGCCCCTGTAAACCACATAGAAACCTGCGATCAAATAAAAAACGGCTAATACTCCCTGCAAAATATCATCATATTTCCAAACGGTATAATTCCATCCAAGAATTTCATTCATAAAAAAATTGGAAAAATTACAAAGCCCATGCACAAGGATCGGAACAAATAAATGATTTGTCTGTAAAAAAAGCGCTGCCAGAAACACACCAAAACAACCCGCATATATTACCTGTTTTGTCGTATCTGCAAAATCCTGTCCCGCCAGCAGATTCCGGTAATGGCACAGACCAAATCCGAGGGACGATACCACTACCGCACCGTAAATTCCGTGTTTCTTTTTTCCCCATGCAGCGAGAAACATATTTAACAAAATTCCCCGCCACACATATTCTTCCAACAGTCCAATGCTGAGGCTTGCCACACAGCAGATCAGGAAAAAACAAATCCCCTTACCGGAAAGCAAGGAAAACACTTTTTCCCCATGAGCGATGGTCATAAGATCATCCCCGATCTGTATGATTGGAAAAATAAACATCCCCGATAGCAATAACCATGACACACGGCTTTTTTCTTTTCGGATAAATTCTGATTTTCTATGAAATAATGCAAACATAATGACAAATGTCAACATTTCATTTAATAGCATCGAAATATAAGAACTATATAACGTTTCCTCCCAGTTCCCTGTTATCTTTCCAACAACATAAGCCACCAGTGTTCCGGCCAGTTCCCACAGGATATATACAAAAACAGCATATACTACCGGCATAAAATAACGATACGCACGATTCTTTTTCTTCATTTTCTCCCCATCCCTTTCTTAACTCTGTTCTTCCACATTCCGGCAGAATCCAATATAAGTAATGATAAAATACACCAGATAAATTCCGAAAAACAATGCCGAAGAAATCAGAAAATACGTTGCCGGAGACGCCTGAACCCCCGTATAAAAATCAAACTTACCGCCGGCATATATACAGACCAGTCCGCTGATTGCAAGTGCCACACACGCCGGACAGAGATAATAACCGGCAAGCTGCTTTAAAATCATCCGGCGGATTTCTCTTCTGCTGTAACCAATCTGTGAGAGAACCCGATAACGGAATCTGTATTTTACGGAGTCGCTGAGCTGCTGTACGGAAAGCACAGTCAGTGCCACACACAAAAATACCAGACCAATATAAAAAAGCGGAAACATCATTGAGGATAACATATATTTCACTTCCGGAATCAGATTGTCGCGCACAAGATTTTTTGCCGTATAGGTTACAATCGTATCCGAACCCGAGCAGGAATTTCCAAGTGCTTCTCCATCCCAGTCGTCCGAAGCTGCCTCCGTCATGGCATGCCCCTGCACACTGATCTTGTCCGGATCTTTTTCCAGATCATCCAGCCGGTTCTCCAGATCCGCAGGTGCCCCGCCTTTGATATCCGCCACCAGTTCTGCATAATAAGGATGCATCTGCGCAAGGACAGCATCCGGAACGACAATGATATAATCCCCTCCGTTGTGGCCGTTCTGCGAAAAGCCCTCCGTGTGATAGCCCGCAAAGGATAATGCCCCGTCTGTCCCCTGAATTTTGATCTGACCGGAAAAATCCCCGGTCTGATTGAGGACACGGTCTTTGATATGGATGGCATACTGATCTTCTTTCAACCGCACTTTCGAAAGTCCGATCATGGTACGTAGCCGGTTGTAATCCGAAAGTCCCATATAAGTATCGTAATTGCAATATGCCAGTTCTTCGTTTTTATTGATCTTTTTCCAGTCTGGTGTGCCATCTGCTTTCCGATACTCTGATCCAAATTCTTTCAGGTGTGTGTACAGATACGCATTGACCTGATTCGTTTCATTCTCATAAACGTTGTAAGTAAAAATTTCCTTTATGGTTGTCTCCTGTTTCAACACAGCAATTTCCTGCTTAAAATCATCTTTCGCATTGCTGCTGTATACCTGCACATCAAACGGAAACTTCTTTACAAGCACCTCATTCTGGAAATGATTGAACATAAATGCCACCGAGCTTCCGAGTATCGCAAGCGTAAACAACGCCGTCAGTGTTCCCATCGTAAACCGCAGTGTCCGGATTTTAGAAGAAAACTGCCGGAGCAGAAACAGCGTATCCCCACGGTAAATGGCAGTTCCCTTTTTGCTGACATAACAGGCGATCCACGCTGCAATGCCTGTGTAAAAAAGATAAATCGTCAACACAAGTCCGACCAGAAAAGCGATTATAATTCCGGTATTCCATGCTTTAAAACAAAATAAAAACACACCGAACACGACGAGAAACAGCAGAGATAACGGAAGAAGCCATCTCTTTGCTTTTTCATGCGTTTCTTTGATTTCCTCATTCTGTCTCTGACGTTCCATCAGATCATGGATATTCATTTTGCGGAATTTTTTTCGGCTTCGAAACAGCGCCAGCAGATAGCATCCCAGATAACATGCAGCCGTCATCAAAATACAGTTTCGGTTCCATTCCAGATGCAGTCTGTAATCCAGCTGCACCATGCTGTAAAAAATGGACAGAAGAATCTGCTGAAAAAGCAGGCCAAGTCCCATCCCTACAAGAAATGCGCCCGCCCCAAGCAGCAGATTTTCTGTAAAATAAAGCCTCGCAATCTCTTTTTTCTTTACCCCGACCAGAAGATAAATCCCAAACTCACGGCTTCGCTTTTCCAGCACAAACCGCACCATATAATTGATCAGCCACGCAGTGATCGGCACGATAAAAGCGGTCGCAAGTCCCGTCATCATGCTCATCATAGAAGCGATCTGAAACAGGTTCTGCACATCTTTCGAAAACAAAAGCGTGTTAAACGAAAACATGAGTGCGGTCACAACCGCCATCGTCATGAAATACACCACATAGTCTTTTGCCATGCGCTTTACATTTCGAAAAGCAAGTTTACACATCATGGGAAAGCGCACCTCCCGTCAATGTCATTACATCGAGTATTTCATTTAAAAAATCCCTGCGTTCTTTCCTGCCGCGAACCAGTTCATGAAAAATCCGTCCATCTTTCAGAAACAGAATACGGCTGCAATAACTTGCGGAAAAAGCGTCGTGTGTCACCATCAGAATGGTTGCCCCCATGTTTTTGTTCATATCCGTGAATGTCTCCAACAGTGTCTGCGCCGACAATGAATCCAGCGCCCCGGTCGGCTCATCCGCCAGAAGAAGTGTGGGATGATTTGCAAGTGCACGGGCACATGCGCACCGCTGCTTTTGTCCTCCGGATACCTGATACGGATATTTATCCTTAACCGCCTCAATTCCCAGAATGTGAAGCAGCTCACTGCACCGTTTCTGAATCTCCTTTTTGCCGCGCCGGTGCAGTGTCATAACGAGCATAATATTCTCTTCCAGCGTGAGCGTATCCAGCAGATTGTATTCCTGAAAGATAAACCCAAGCTGTTGTTTTCGGAATTCCGAAAGCTGTTCTTCCCCCAGCTCCGTGATATCGGTATCTCCATAATAAATATGTCCCGCTGTCACCCGGTCAATGGTCGACAACAGATTTAAAAGCGTTGTCTTTCCGGAACCGGAAGCTCCCATCACACCGATAAACTCCCCCTGCTGCACGGCAAAGCTGACACGGTCCACCGCTTTTGTCACCTGATCCCCGTTTCCATAATATTTTTCCACATCGCTTACGCGTATGATTTCCTGCATCTTCCGACGCTCCTTTCCCTCGCTTGTAATAAAAGGCATAGTAAAGAATATCATTTTTTCTTCACTATGCCTACTTTAACACGGGATCTGTCCGCTTTGTATGGAATTACCTTTCCTGAATCTTACAGTTTTGAAAGATAAAAATGTTATGTTTCCCTGTAACCGGTAAGATAATCACTTACCGGAAACATCAGTATGATCTCTGTTCCCTTTCCTTCCTCAGATTCTGCCCGGATTTCTATATTTAATTTGTCACAGAGCTTACGGCACAGATACAGTCCCATTCCGGTTGAACGCTCCCGGTTTCTTCCGTTCGTTCCCGTAAACCCTTTTTCAAAAATCCGCGGGAGCTCTCCCTCCGGAATCCCGATACCGTCATCTTTTACCCGCAAAAGATGTTTTTTCTGTAACGATCCGAATGTGGGCGCCCTCACTCCTTTCGTATTTGACACTGTTTTGAATGAGCTGGTTTAAAATAAAAGCAATCCATTTCTTATCGCTGTATACCGTATCGGGGCAGTCCACTTCCGCCTGTACATGGCTCTGGATCAGATAATATTTGTTCTGCAAAAGCACCTGTTGTACTACTTCCTGCAGATTGGTTTCCGCGATCATGTAGTCTTTGTATACCGCATCCATGCGCGCATAGTACAGTGCCATATCCACATAATTTTCCACCTTGCGGTTTTCCACAAGAAGATAGCGGCTTCTCTCATCCCGGTTATTTTCACAGTTTAATGCGATCGCCGTGATCGGTGCCTTGATCTCATGCACCCAGCTTTCAATATACTCCCGGTAATCCTTCTGGTTTTGTTCCATCTGGTGTATCCGCTCAATCACTGATTTGTTGGATTTGCGGATCAGTTCCCGGTACTTCTGGTCTTCCAGCCGGAACGATTCCGGCATCAGTTCTCCGAGAAGATAACGTTTGTCCAGCTGCTCCGTAAGCTGCTCTAATTTTCTGAAATAGCTTCTGCGTGAAAAAAACTGAAAGAAAAGCCATCCTGTCAGTATCACACCATAACACACCAGTATGACCACACATTTGTCCATGGAATAGCCGGTCAGCCGCAAAAAGATGACAAGCGCTGCCATGCATACCATATGCAAAAGCAGTAGTAACACTTTGTCTTTCAGATATTCTGTCAGTTTCATATGCGATAGCCCATCCCTCTTTTTGTCTCAATAAAGTCACATACGCCAATTTCTGCAAGTTTTGCGCGCAGGCGCGTGATATTTACACTGAGGGCATTATCGTCAATAAAGACCTGCTGATCCCACAGGTATTCCACCAGTTCGATTCTTGGGACGATCTCTCCCTGATGCAAAAACAGGTAATGCAGGATTTTCAGTTCGTTTTTCGACAGCTCCACCTGTTGCTTCTGATATTTTACACAGCCACGAACAACATCAAGTTCCACGCCTTTACAGGTCATCTTCTCTGGTATGTCTGCTTTTTTTGCCCGTTTTAATACGGCTGCAATATGTGCCAGAAGTAACGGCGGCTGAAACGGCTTCGTGATATAAGCATCGCCGCCCTGCAGCATTCCGCTTAATTCATCCATCGAATCCGTCCTGCTGGTCAGGAAAATAATCGGAACATCCGACGTTTTCCTGACGCTTTTACAGATCTCAAATCCGGATTGCTGTGGCAGATTTACATCAAGCAGAATCAGATCCGGCTCCATTTGCAGAATGTCCTCTACCACGTGATGAAACTCTGTCAGTACCGTGGCCTGATACAGTGCATTTTCTAACAGCAGCTTTAATTCCTGGCGGATGGCTGCATCATCTTCTATGATTAAAATATGCATGGTTTTCTGTCATCTCCCCAAAGCTTTTCCCTTCTCTTTTTTTGCGCTTACCACATTTTTGTTTTTGTTCTCCTGTTCCAGTTTTTTCTTCAGAGATTCGTGTTTTACTATCTCATTTACATGCACATCATTTAAAAATGTTACAATATCCATTGCTGATTTGATGGTTTTTTTGCTTCCGTGGTTATTCCCATCCATACGGTATGCATATGCAAGCTCTGTTTTATTCATCAGTTCCGGATCATAGGTAAAAATTATTCCTATTCTCTTTGCCACCTTGATCTGTGTATTTACATCTCCGCTGATATTCTTCTTTGCAAACTCTGCAAGTTCCCTGACTGCTTTTAACGCGGCTTTGCCTTTTTCTCTCTCATCGCTCTTCTCCGGGTAAAAGTTTACATTTGTTTGCATTGCATGTAAATATCCACCTACCATATCTCCAAAAGACTTGCCTTTCATTTCCTCTGCATGGCGCATCTGTATATAGCTTTTCTCTAACATTCCAATCGCATAAAACCCTGTTTCAACATTCTCTATTTGCAGGACTTCTTCTATTGCCTTCAAACGCTTTCTTTCTTTGTCATTTAAAATATCTTCCTTATTGTACAGCTGCGGATTTTCCTGGGCTTTTTTCGTATTTTCTATTTTTTCCCGCTTAAGTGCCTTATACGCTTTGGCGTATTTTAATGCATTTTGCATATTTTCCCGCATTTTGGTAAGACTTTTCAAATCTGGTCTTCGTGTAAATTTCTGATAATAACTCATCATATTCTCACACGCCTTGCGCACGCCTGCAAATTCTTTGCTGCCTCCCCATACATTCCTGTCGGCTTCCATTACCTGTCTGTAAATCGCCTGAACCGGCTTATTCAGCTTGCAAAATTCATTAAAGTTATCTTTATAATGCTTAAATGCTTCTTTTTGGAGTGTTCTTTGCAAAACTCCCGAAAAATGATTCGGCAGCTTATCAATTCTTTGTAAATACCCTTTCTCTGTCATGTTTGCAGTCAGCGTTTTCCATTCCTCATCCTGTACAGTTAAAATTTCATTATTTTTAATAGCTTCTTGCACGTTTTTCAGACGAGTCACCGCAGCCTCAATTTCACCATCACTGAACTTATAATTTCTAAGTGTGGTCTTTAATACTGCCGCTGATAGATTACTCACACGTAACGCAGCCGATGCACTGATCACCTGTATATCCTTTAATTTTGGCAACACTCCACGCCCATCTTTAATATTTCCAAAAGACGCATCATTATCAATTCCCTGAATACCAATACAGCAGTTTTTCTCAAACTTGTAGACCATATTTCCAAAATGACGATCAACATTTCCACAAATAAAATCTAAAATCTGCAGATCCGCAAGCTGTTTTTTTAATGTGGCAGATGAACAATCCGGTTTCACTTTGGGATCTGCTAAAACGGAACCCATTGTTAATCCGTTTATGTCATCGCCCTGTGCCTTTTGCATAAAGGTACCCCGTATGTCTTCTTTTCCCTCCTGTTTTACTGTCATTGGTTCTGAATATGCAATTAAATTTTCCATGCCAAGCAACTGGGCAACATCCGACATCGCGCAGTTTCTCTGATCAATCTCTACCAGGCTCTCCATCTTTGCACCCTGCTTCATTATACCATACTTATTTTTTATTGCATAAAGTTCTAATAAACTATCCCCTATGATCTGCGTCAGTCCGGTTCCCCTGAACATTCCCGGTGGAATTACAATCTCATCAGACCTTTGCGAATTCATTTTGGATACAGGCTTTAAAAATTTAAGAAATCTGTCATCCGGTGACTGCTTACCTTCCAGAATATCTTCAGTAAATCCTGTATATGTCTCATCCGAAAGATCACTTACATCCACATAATTATCGAGTTTGCGTTCTTTTAAATTATCTATAATTCTGCTTAGTATAAAATCTAAGACTTTTTTATCCTTCACGATTCCCCTGGCTCTTTGGTACATCTTTTCATATACTTCATTTATTTCTGCCTTAGAATCTGGTTCTTTCTCATTTGTTGCAGTAAAAAATCCCTCAATTTTCTTACCATTTTCATCAGACACTTTCATCCGGATACGGCTGCTCATATTTGCGCCTGCCTTTGCTGTATTTTGATTTTTAATATCAATAATATTTGTCCGGGCATATCGAATCACTTCCGGTAATGTCTTAATTCCATGTCTGGTTGCTGACAAAAGCACTTTGAAATCTTTTCCCATCAGCTTTTCAACATTCCCCATCATATCAGCGACTGGCTCCGCTGCTTCTCTTTTCTCCCGGTAATTCTCTGCAATGCTTTCAAGTTTGCTCTTATATTCATCTACCGCATCAATGGCTTTCTGATAACAGTGAATCATGTCCTGCTGCGTCTGTTCATCCAGTTTCGGATACTGTCCCTGCGCATCTTTGGTATACAGTCTGTCTGTTTCCTCTACCAGAAACTGAAGTGTTTCTGTCATTTTTTTACGCTTCTCTGCGGCTTCCGGAAATGCCTCATCCGGATTATGAATTGCTTTTTCGAAAATTTCTCTTTGTCTCTTTACTTCGGAATTATCATCCAATTCTACATTGATATCTGCCATAATGATCTCCCTGTCTAAATCTGTTTTTCACTGAAATGGATTCTAAATAGATTGTAGCATATGGTGTAAGACAAAATAGAGACAAATCTCCTTCAACACTTTTTATTTTCTGAATAATACTTCTTCTGCCGGATTTTTTATTTTAAATCCAACTTACAGATCTGGATTGCCGCACCGTTTTCCATAACGGAAAAACCATGTTTTTCATAAAACGGCACATTGTTTTTATCCTCCGGCATTC
>ERZ808240.5625-NODE-5625-length-10094-cov-6.667995_pt1 | contig 10094 bp, 13 predicted proteins | sample MGYA00521084_ERZ808240 | MGnify/ENA primary metagenome ERZ808240 (study PRJEB31516, sample SAMN03275571) | gut metagenome | biome: mammalia-associated habitat; material: feces | host: Papio cynocephalus | place: Kenya | collected 2012-08-06 ... | reverse complement strand
AGAGTTATCTCTTTTGAGACAACTCTTCTAAGTGGTGCCACCAGGAATCGAACCGCGGACACAAGGCCAAAATTTTTTAAATACCAGTCCTTTGCTCTATCACACACAAAAAAAGAGTTATTCCGAAGAACAACTCTCTTTACGTGGTGCCACCAGGAATCGAACCGGGGACACAAGGATTTTCAGTCCTTACTGAATATCATTGTAAGTGGTTGATTTCTAGTAGTAAACTACAATATAGCAGTCTTATAGTTGAAACATTTTGGAAAACAACTTGCTTGTTTCCATGGTTATTTACTCTTGTTTGTTAATTCTGTTATGTGGTAGAAATGGCTCTTTTCAGAGTTCTTCTCTACATACATATATAACGTAAGTTCATTCTTTTTATTGCCTTGTGTAGTCACTTCTCCTATATAAGAATAAAAGATGTGACTACATATCTTTATCAATACCTAGATAGCTGATGCTAATGTTATTCAGTTTTTATATTGAGTTTGCTGAAATCCAATATCCACTTATTCTCAACAAGGAAGGGTGTTCCAAGGATGCCATGTATCTGTATGCCACTTTCCTTTTGAACCCTAGAGATAGCTTCTGTTGCATCAACAACAGAGAAAACTACATCACTCTGTTTCTCCTCAAAGGTTATTGCGCCTTTCACTTGACTGACATTATTCGCTGAGCCGTCAATACCCATTATGGTTGTATTATTTGGGAGTTCTATAGCAGGAAACAGATGCTGAAGTTCTGCATATACAAAGGAGAAAAGCACATTATGGCTTGCTCCAGTGTCTATCAAAAAGCAAAGGGCTGGTTTGCTTGATGTAATAATCAGTGGCAAACCAACCCTGCTTAGGCTGTAATGTAGGGGGAACTCCATATTAATGTGACTTTTTCCACCGCCATTCATTTACTTTACATTCTTCCAATGCTTGAACAGCAGGGTAATGTCCGTACTTTATAGCCTTTTTGTATTCCTTCTTGGCTTTCTTATATTCGTCAAAATATTCAAAAGCCTTTCCTCTGTCATAATATAAAGATGGTGTGTAATATCCACAATTCAAGGCACATTGGGAATAGTACAAGAAAGCATTATAATCTTTCTTTTCCAAGTTTGAGTATGCCAAGTTTTTATACTCATTAAATTTTTCTCTGCGACTTTCTGCCTGTACTGCTTCTGCCTGTACTTGAAGCAGCATATCACCCCAAGACATGGGTCTATACCTGCTTGTTATAGTTTGGCTAAAACAACTTGTGCAAATAGCTAAAGAGAAAGAAAATATTGCTATTAATCTTTTCATAATCTGCATGATTTTACATTTTTACAAACTTAATATAAGTAGTGTATGAAGAAAGACGCTGTGTGTACATGACTTTTTTGTTGCTCTTTAGAATTTTGAAGCTTTCTGTGCTTCCAGAGTCATAATACACATAAAGCACACCATCCAAAACTTCCCACTTGATTTCATATCTGCGAGAACCATTGTACAGCTCATATCCAGTGCCGTCTGAATTAAAAGTGTAGTAAGAATACACCTCGTCAACATCAGTGTTATTGAGGTCAAAAGTCTTTTCATCGGCATTCTCTCCAATCCATGCAGATTTCCATTTGCCTACAAGAGAAGTGTTATTGCTACCTCCATCATTGTCATCATCACTAGAACAGGCGATGAACCCTACACTCATGACTATGGCTAACAAAGCCATACTAAGAAATTTTAATACTTTCATAATTGTTGTTTGTTTTTATTTTGTTGTTTTACGTTAGTAATCTATTGGTTTACAGATTGAAAAAGAAAAGAACAATGGCTGCAATGATAATCAAAGAGCCGATAATTCTATGTTTCTTAATTCTGCTGAAAGTTTCTAAGTTATCATCGGACTTTTTCCAAAGGAAAATAATTACTAACTTGCAGATGAATGCAAGCAATTTTGCAACTGGCACAGCAACGAGGTAAACAATAAGATACCACCAATGCTCTGAAATAGTCAGATAGCCAACCATTCCAAGCACAAAGATTGCTCCTGCAATGTTTGACAATCCATAGAAAATTCGGAGTAGTGGATTTTGCGTCCAATACTGCTCATTCATTTGTGCTTCAAATCTCCCATTTGGATTTTCTGCCACACACATTTGCAGTCCTAACAGAGCCACAAATGATGTAAGTAAGACTAATGATGTGTCCATATTTATTTGTGTTTTAGCTTATTTATAATCTCGTCAATCTTGTCACTCCATTTGATATAAATGACAAAGCCCAATGCAGCTATAGCTAACAGGGCATAGAAGAACCACTTATACAGAAGTATCAATGTGTATGCTACAACAAGAACTACTGATAACAAGAGGTATAAATACCCTTTCATCTTCACTTTTTTCTTTATCCATAGATAGATAAGGACAGCAATCAGCATTAAAGCACTTAACCACCAAGGAGTTGGGGTTACATCATCATATTCAGACCTGTATCTTTGAGCATACAAATCTGATGAAAGCATTGTTGTTGAAACTAGTAGCAATACTTTCTTTATTAAAGGCTGTTGCTCTTGCAACCACCTCTGTTTCAATATAAAATTTATCATAGACATATTATTTTGCTGTTTAGATTAGGGCATAAAAAATAGGTGCAGGCAATCCTTAATTTGAAATTCGGAGGTATCGCCAAACGCCTATACAACCCAAACAAGGAAAAGCCCACACCATACGGCATGAGCATTCACCTACTTACTACAGGTTGTATATTCTTCTAATTGGCGATTTTCCGAATATCCTTAGTAAGAAGCAAACACTTCTTTAATATGTCTTTATAACTTAGTCTTTTATATCATTGGCAATCATTTTGATTATTACTGATTACAAAGTTACTCATTTTCCATGAAGAAACCTCTTATCATCCATGATTTTTAGACTATTAGACATATAAATGCCGTAATTGGTGTGGGCAGTACAGTAAAAATGCCCCAACATCACATGATTGTGACATTAGGGCACACAACAATAAATCTCCTTAGTGGAGGTTTATTCTATCTAGTACTAAACTAAATTTCCCATCATAATGATATCTGCCGACACAATAAATGTGCCGACAGATACATCAGTCTTAGAGCAAAGGTAATGAATAATTGTCAAGCAGGCCACTATCCACAATACTTTTACACAATTCATGTGCAGATTTGTTTCTAAGGTCATAGCCAAAGTGCTCATCACCTACTTTTCTTATCACAGCAACAATGGTTCTGACCAAAGTCTGCTGCAAAGTTCTGTGGTACAGGCATACACTTTCTGCAAAGTGCTTGTCATTCCAACCATAATCATTCAAGGCTTGCTCCAAGTCCATTGCAGCCTTGTATTCTCTTGTGTTGTTCAGCTCCATTCTTCAATGATTTAGCAAGGGCAGAAACAAGCCTATACAACCTGTCCTGCCCATGATTATTAATGCTTTCTTCTGTTGTTATGGTCTTTCTTGTCACCATTTGCCCATGCTATTAGAGCATAGAATATGGCAGCATAAAAGACCAAAGTAATAAACATACCTATTGTCATACTGATAACTTTAATTATTTCAAAAACCATGAATATTCATTTTCACCATACAAGGCTTGGTTAAGTCCGTCTGCAACCTGTGTTGCGTTAAGACTTCTGTCAAGGAAGTTGTCAATATAACTACTCTTGTTTGCCCCTGTAAGCAAGTTATAGACATTCCACATACTTATCTCACGGCTGTCATGTGGCTTGGAGAAATTCTCGTCAGCATAATAAGCCTTGGCAATCATGCCTATCTGTGTGTCAGTCATAAGCATCTGCGGCAATGCTTTCTTTTGACTGCTGGGCAGAAACTGGTACATTCGGCTCTTTCCGAGGAATTGGGCAAATTGATGCTCACTCATATAGTTGTCTTTCAATGCTCTCATCTCATAAAGATGTTTTGCCATGTTGTAATCTTGGAACAATGCCACTGCTGCATTGAAAAGACTTGTAACATCCATAACTTTTAACTCCGACTTAAAGCCGTCTGTACTTACACATAGATTGCAGCACACCATGTTCTTGAAACCAATAAATATCTTGAACTTCTCCATGCCTTTCTTGGAATAGAGGTTCTCATGGTTGTAGGCTCTCACACCACCTATTGCAAGGTTCAGTCTGTTTCCTCTGATGTCCTCATGTATGGTGGGGATTTCAAAGCAAAACATCATCCTCTCATAATAAATGGTCTTGTCCTCTTCAAGCAAGTCCCTCACATTCTTGTGGATGGCTTCGGGAGTTCTCCCCTTTACAACATGGCTCACTCTGATGCTTGGCTGGCTTATGTTCTCTGTTGGGAATACCCTGTTGGCTGCATTCCAAACATTCTCAATAAATGCAGGGTGAGAAATGGTAATCTCGTTGTCCTTGGAGAATACAGGCACAACACAATCATTCTGCAAGTGGCTTATTGTCACCTCCTTGGTGTTGGCTTCGATGAAAGGAAGTCTGCCTGTTAATACTTGTGGAGTTATATTATCCTCCACCCCAACTGCCTGTGCATCCTCAACTCTTGGGATAAAGGCATTCAGCCTGCTTGGCATAATACCCCTTGGCATTCTGCTACTGACAGGCTGCAATTGGAGTGCTGCTGTTTGCATGATGTATAAAGTTTGGTTGATAATTCGTTTGTTGGTTATTGGCAGTCTGATTAGGCTGCATTAGCTGCTGCTTTCTCTGCATAAAGTCAGACGTAAGCTGCTGATACCATTCAGGGTAACTATGGTAAATGTGGGTCAGTTCCTCAATGTTTCTAGCAGAATGTATCTTCTGCCTTATCATTTCAGCATTTATTCCGTCATTGCACCAAGCAAGAATTTCCTCGCCAGTATTGGGAGTGACAACAAACTCTGACTTGTTGGAAAACAGATTGGTTCTGTCCTTAGAAGCAATGGCTTGGTGCTTCATGTTGATGTCGAAAACTATGGTGTATTCATAGTCAATACCATCCCTCATCACAGCCTTTAAGCCTACTTTCTCTGGAACCATTTTTCCGTTCTTTTCAGACAGAACATAATCCTGCTTGCACCTCATTGTGGATATTACATGGCAGTCAATACTAAGTATTGTCTGAATGAGTGCTGTCATTCTTGGAGTTACTTTCTGCCAATTGGTGAATGAGTTGCCTGGCAAACTTGCATGATATTCAAGCAGAGTGTCCCAACATTGGCTCATGGAGTCAATTATAATGACCTGCATACCTGCCTTGTGGCACATCTTAATGGCTTCAATGTAGGTTTCTGTCCTATAATCACCCTCCAATGGAAGTACATTGTACTGACCAAGACTTGCATAAAGGTCGGCAGAGTTATTCTCGCTGTCAATCACAGCAATCCTAGTCCAATCATGGCACAAGCCATAAGCCAAAAGTAAGGCCGACATGGTTTTCCCACTGCCAGCGCAACCTTGAAGAGCCAATTTTATCTTGGCTTGCTTCTTCGATGATACTCTTAATTGCATAACTTTTGATGTTTTGATTTCTGTTCTAAAACTAAAAAAGGCAGAACTGTCATTACAGCAGTCTGCCTTGTGGATTGTCTTGCAGCACCTTAGAATGTGGCAAGGGTTGGTGCTCCTCCCTCTCCTTTCTGATGAAGCATGAAGAATGTCTCTCCTGTTTCAGCCGAGCATACCTGTGATATGACAGGCATTGTAAGTTCATGCTTCAAGAACTTGTCTGACACAGCACCTGTTTCAATGCCATACACAAAGAAACATTTGCCTGTCTGTGGGTTCTGCTTCACCTCAATCTTCTCAACCTGCTGTTGAGCCTTGAACTCGTCAATAGACATAGTTTCAATGAAATGTAATTTTTCCATAACTTAGGATGATTTATTGTTGTTTGTTGTGCAGCAGACTATTCTACTGCAATGATTTGTCAAGTGTGGAGGAGGGGAAATTAGCCTGTTGGGGGGCTTGTGTAATTAGCCTGTCAGCTTATTTATACCTAGAATAGGTCATTTAGCCATACAGATAAACTTTCTTTCCCTTTCTTTTCTGATTGAAAATCTATCTTCAACCCCATTGGGGGATATGCCCATCATCAAAGTATGGAGGGGGTGTTGTTGGGATTAGAGAGTGATTGCAGGGATACTGCAAGTTCTGAGAAATATTTCAAAAAATTTCTGATAGTGGTTATTCGGTTGTTGTTTAATGTGGTTTTTACGTTGCTGTATGTAGGCTTTTTAGTTCTGCTCTAGATATTAGAAATGTATAGCGACGGTAAAAATAGTTATGTATTATATATGCGTAGGTACAATAATCCCCTGCTTCCATTGCTGAAAACAGGGGTATTTGAATAATGGCACGTAGTCACTTCTGTAATTCAATATATAGGAGAAGTGACTACATTTTTATTTTTCTGTGTATGTCTGCATCATTAGGAATGGTTTTAATAGGGTTGCCATTTATTCCAAATGGATTTAATGATATGATTTTATAATGTCTTTTAGGCTCTCCATTTATACGGACGGTCGTTGACTTTACTTCACATAAATATTTCCTTACCAATGGTATGGCAGCTCTTTCTGTCAACTTTTCATATCCTAAGACACCACTCCAAATTGCATTAAACTTATTTGTCAATTCATCGCCCGTATAGCATTCATCTACAATGAAAGTAGAATGCCATGATGTTTTTATAGGATGATTGCCATCCAATGCCCATAATAATACAGCATTTCTAAAATGCTTGTAACTTGTTGGTGTATCATTTTCGGGGAGTAATCTAACAAGTTCCTCAAAAGGCACATATTCTTGAAGTTCCACAAAATGGTCTAGGAATACTCCGTTTTTATTTGTTGCATCATTACGCCGTGCCATAGCAAGGTATTTCCTGTCCTCTATTGTAGTTCTTTCCCTTAATTCTTCTATGATTTCAGATAATTGCTGTTCGTCAACAGCTTCTTTCATGGATGATATTTCCTCTTTGATTTTGTCTGAAACATCAGTATTTTCATGGATAAGTGGCAATAGTGTTATGTTGTTTCCATCGGCTGTTAATGCTTTTCCCATATTCTCTGCAACAGAATAAAGAGTATTTAGCAACTTTACTTGTATCAAGATGTTGTCTATGTTGAAATAAGCAATTGAAAGTTGGTTGTTCTCGGTTTCCCTCACAAGTTTTATGGGTGAGCTGCCACAATAACTTTTTGCAGAAGCTGCTATCATATCTTCCATGAATACCTCATTGTATCTTTTTACCATTTTGGGAAATTTGTCTTTTACTTGCTGCATGGAAGAATTTAATTCTATTATTACATTTGCATCAGCTATTACCTCATCTCTCAATTTTTGGTAATCAATAGTTATTTCCTCGCCTACAGTCTGATATATAAGAGTTTCGCTTAACAATCCCTCATCATTTCTGCATCTACCTGCAATCTGTTGCAGCCTTTCTGTTGATAATAAAGTATGGGGCAAATAAGGAGTTGCCACAGATACAAGGTGAAATCTCTCGTCAATATCAATGCCCACAAAATATGTGCAAGTCATAAATGTAATTCTACTAGGCAAATGATTGGATATGATTTCACTATGATACTCCTTTACATGAGCCTTACTCTTTTCGCCACAAAGGACGGAGCATTCTGCTTGCAATTCCTTGGGCAAACTCAAAATGACAGGAAGTATGCCATGAAGAACTGCATTGTAGGCAATCAGTATTTTTTCATTTGGGTGCTGTTTGGCAATTTCTGTTATTTTGGCTACCGTTGTAACAACAACATTGTCTGTTGGCTGTAATACAATGTTCCTAGGCTGTGGCTTGCTGAATATGATTTCTGTTATGACTTCATTATCTATTAATGGATTGGTGAAAGTTCCAATGGTGGCAGACACCATACATCTGCTTGTACGGGGAAACTTGAAGTAGTAATCAATTGCTTTCTCCATATTATCCCTGTACCACCCATCATTTTGGTAAGAGTCAATCTCGTCAATCATCAAAAAAAAGTTTTTATATTCAGCTTCGCCTATCTTGTCCAACAAAGTAGGTAAGCTATCAACTACAACAATGAATTTCTTATATTTAATGTCATTGTCTGCCAAATAGCTTTCGATGGTTGGCACATTAAAACCTGATATTTTCCCTCCAACATAAAGTACATTGTATTTTCCTTTGTCGTTCTTGCTCTGTTTGGCTTTCTCATAAGCCAAGGCTCTTGTTGGGACAACAATAATGCTGTTTCTCTTGGCTTTAAGTTCAAGTGTTGTCGCTCCTAAACCTGTTCTGTTTTTCTTCAGAATGCCATAAGGCAGACTTTCAAATATATCGCCTAATTTTGCATCGTCAATAGGCAATGTATATTTGACACCATGTTTGATATAAGTGAAATCTGCCGGTCCTTGATATGATATTGTTGCACCATTTATATAATCAATAGCCCTGTCTAAATATGTTGTGCCGTCTTGAGGGTCATATACATTTACAGGATGGAATAGAATATTTATTCTCCCATCATCAAACTCACCACTATTATTGATGACACCTTCCATTTCTTCAAAATCTTCCATTGCTCATTTTTTTCAACAAAGGTACAAAAATGTAGTCACTTCTCCAATATAATAAGATAAAAGAAGTGACTACACCTATTATTTTAGGTGAGAAAAAGCCTCGTCTATCTGCTTATTCTCAAAGCTGTCAAGATAAATCTGTGTTACTCTTTCTGAACTATGCCCTAGGGTTTCACTGATAATTGAGGTTGGAACACCCTCTCTTTTCAATATTGTTGCAAAGGAATGTCTTGCTACATAGGTGGTTAGCTTGACAGGTAAACAAAGTTCTTTGCCTATCTGCTTTAGTTCTCTGTTTACCTTAGTTATCACCTTGTGTAGCCTGTTTAATCTCTGCTGTTCAGTCTTGTGCTCTGATGACAAGACAGGAAACAAGTATGTTTTATCTATGTTTCTTTGCCTTTGGAGTATAACTTTCGCATCATCACCCAAAGGCAGATTTATCAACTTGGATGTCTTTCTCCTTGTGTACACAAGCCTGTCACCTTGAATGTTTCTGCTAGTAAGATAAGCCATATCCACGAAATTTATGCCACCCATGAAATAAGAGAACATAAAAAGGTCAACAGCCAACCTTGTATAGAAGCTGCTAGTACACTCATAGTATCTCATTATGGTAAGCACATCTTCTTTATGAATGGCTCTCTTGGCAGTTGCCTTATGAAGCCTTGACAACTTGTAGGTTTCAAAGGGGTAATTCTCTTTCTTAGCATAGCCTTGTGTAATGGCAAGGTTGTAAATCATCCGAAGATTTCTGAACCTAATGCCAATGGTGTTGTCAGATATACCTTGCTTCCTAAGCCATAATTCATACTTTCCTAACCACCCCACACCTATATCAGAAAAGGGAATATCCAAAGAACCACAATATTTCACCAGTGAATTGAATGTTTGTTTCACAGAAAGCATATAGCCTGTCCTTTTCATGTCTTGCAGAAATTTCAGATGCTGTTGGAAAACATCAGCAACAGACATTATTTTTTCATCTTTATTAAGATGGTGTAGTAGGGAGGTTGCTGTAAAATCTGTGTCAGATGCTTTCAGTTCAACAATCTCTGACTTGATTTCGCTGATTTTGTTGGCTATCAGTTTTTCTAAAACCTCTTTATTTGGACATTTGTCATTAGGCTCATTTCGCTTAAAGTCCCAATGACGTGATTTTACAGAAATGCCAAGGCTGACATATCTTGATTTCCTGTCTTTGCAAATTCTCACCTTTAATGGAAGTTCTCCGTTCTTCAATGGAGTGTACTTGTAACATACAACTTCAACTGTTGTCATTTTCTAGAAAACATTTTAGAAAACAAACAACCATTTTCCTCCATATTTCAGCACTATATAAAACAATAAAAGCAGTCAAGATTGCTCTTAACTGCTTCATTCTTAAAGTGGTGCCACCAGGAATCGAACCGGGGACACAAGGCCAAAATTTTTTAAATACCAGTCCTTTGCTCTATCACACACAAAAAAGAGTTATCTCTTTTGAGACAACTCTTCTAAGTGGTGCCACCAGGAATCGAACCGGGGACACAAGGCCAAAATTTTTTATTACCAG
>ERZ808240.5624-NODE-5624-length-10094-cov-12.394760_pt1 | contig 10094 bp, 9 predicted proteins | sample MGYA00521084_ERZ808240 | MGnify/ENA primary metagenome ERZ808240 (study PRJEB31516, sample SAMN03275571) | gut metagenome | biome: mammalia-associated habitat; material: feces | host: Papio cynocephalus | place: Kenya | collected 2012-08-06 ... | reverse complement strand
ATTTTTTGAAAAGCCCGTGAATTCTCTGTGTGATCTTAGGATGCTCTGGCAAAATCCGTGTGTGTCGGCGGCAAGGGGAGATGCGCAAAAGGTCGGGGGGGCACCCGCACAGGGATGCGCCCCCGATCTTTTTTGGAATTACTGCTTTTCCCCTTCGTCCAGGAGATTGGTCATATTCTTCAGACTGATGCCCAGAGTAGAGGTGTTATGCAGCAGTGCCGAAACCGTCGGCGGCAGAATGCCCGCTACGCCCAGCAGAATCAGAGACAGGTTAAAGCCTACAATGAAACGGTAGCTGCCATGGATCCGATCCATCAGAGCCTCGCTGAGCCGCCGCAGGATCACCAGCTCAAACAGATCCTCCGAGGCAATGGTGATATCAGCAATCTCCCGGGCGATGGCCGCGCCGGTGGAAATGGCAACGCCCGCGTCCGCCTCGGACAAGGCGGGCGAATCGTTGACGCCGTCGCCCACCATGATGACCGTATGCCCCTTCGCCTTTTCCGAGCGGATGAAGGAGGCCTTGTCCTCAGGCAGAACCTCGGCAAAAAACGCGTCCACGCCAACCTCCCGAGCCACGGACTCTGCCGTGCGCCGGTTGTCGCCGGTCATCATGACCACGTTGGTAAAGCCCCAGTCGTGCAGAGCCTTCACCGCGTCCTTGGCCTCCCGACGCAGAGGATCGTGAATGCAGATCACCGCCGCCAGCTCCCCGTCGATGCACAGGTACAGATGGGAATAGGAAGCCGGAATGGCATCGAACTTCCCCTGCTCCCCCTCGGGAATCCGACAGCCCTCGTCCTCGAAGACGAAGTGAGCACTGCCGATGAGCACCTTCTCATTGTCCACCATGCTGGAAATGCCGTGAGCCACCACATACTGCACCTGAGAATGGTACTCCTCGTGGGATAACCCCCGCTTTTTCGCTTCTTCCACCACGGCGTTGGCCATGGAGTGGGGATAGTGCTCCTCCAGGCAGGCGGCCAGGCGCAGCATGCCGCTTTCGTCATGCCCGCCAAAAGGAACGATTTTTGCCACGGTGGGGCTGGCATAGGTCAGTGTACCGGTCTTGTCGAAAACAATGGTATCCGCCTTGGCTACCGCCTCCAGGAACCGGCCGCCCTTGACGGAGATGTGGTAGCTGCTTGACTCCCGCATGGCCGAAATCACGGAAATGGGGATTGCCAGCTTCAGGGCGCAGGAGAAGTCCACCATCAGAACGGACAGCATTTTGGTCACGTTCCGGGTGAGCAGGTAGGTCAGCACCGTGCCGCCCAGGGTATAGGGCACCAGCTTATCCGCCATCCGGGCGGCCTTGTCCTCGGCGGTGGATTTCAGCTTCTCCGATTCCTCGATCATCCGGACCACCCGGTCGTACCGACCGGAGCCGGAGGCCTTCTCCACCGTGATGACACACTCGCCCTCCTCGGCCACGGTACCGGCATAAACCGGGCTGCCGGGTCGCTTGACAACGGGCATGGACTCGCCGGTGAGAGAGGACTGGTTCACCATGGCCTCTCCCTCGGCAACCGTGCCGTCCAGGGGAATCAGACTGCCGGTACGAACAACGATCCGGTCGCCGGGTCGAACGTCGGTGATCCTGGTCAGCACCTCGGTGCCGTCCACCTGCTGCCAGACGCTGTCCACATGCAGGCTCATGGCCGAGGCCAGATCCGCCACGGATTTCTTGTGGGTCCACTCCTCCAGAATTTCGCCCAGGCGGAGCATGAACATCACAGACCCGGCAGTGGAGTAGTCCCCCCGGACGATGGACACCGCCACGGCGGTGCCGTCCAGAACGGCTACAGTCAGCTGACCGTGCAGTAGTGCCCGCAGAGCCTCCCTGATGTACTTGACAGAGCGGATCACCGCAATGGCAGAGGCAAGGGGCACCGGCAGGAACAGCTGGGAAAGGCACCGGCGAATCACCGTGCCGGTGAGCTTGTCCTCAAATTCCCGGTTCAGCGCCCGGGAGGTATGCTCCGGCACCAGCCCCATGGCCTCGGCCTTTGGGAAGGAAAAGGCCGCAAGGCTCCGGATCACCCTGTCCCGGCTTCCGCTGTAGAGCACCACCGCGTCCTGGGTTCGGTCATAGACCTTCACGGACTGAACGCCCTCCAGGCGGCGCAGGTAGTACTCCAGCACATCCGCCTGGTGCAGGCTCATCCGGCCGCAGCACAAATGCACCCGGATCCGCCCCGGAATATCATGTTGGATCGTGCACTTCATGGGTTACTCCGCCTTGCTTTCCTCCGCGGCGGCATCCTCCACCACGGCCTCGGCTTCCGCCTCGGCGCGCTGCTCGTTAATGGCCTTGGCGTCGGCGTAAATGTCGTCGGCGCACTCCCGGACGGTGGTCACGGTGGCCATCACGCAGTCCTTCGCCCGCAGAGCAGCGGCGGTGGTCTGGGCATAAACCTTCCGTGCGTCCTTGCTGCCCAGAGCCTTCAGACCGGCAGTACCAAACAGCACGCCAGCCGCAAACAAACCAAACCTCTTCATATGAATTTCCTCCTAAGTATGGAATCGTTTTATTTAGATAATCCCACGGCGGAAAACCAGCCGTTGGAATGATCTCCTATTATGCTGTTAACGCTTATGATAACCGCAATCGCAGTAAGGCCCGCCGGAGGCCAGGGTGTATTCCCGCCGGAAATCCGACGCGCCGCCGGCCTCCGCCATGGTGTAATCCAGATGGCACAGTGCCGGGGTCAGCTCGTAAAGCCCCAGCTCCTTCATCAGGGCGCAGATACCGCACCGGGTAAATCTCGCCTCATAGCCGCTGCCGTCCGGGTAGGGGTAGAACTCCATGTTCCAGGAATAGGGATTCCGGTCGGCGGCTCGCAGAGCAGCCGTCGCCCGCATTCCCGCAATGTCCTTTTCGGTAAACTTACTCTTTCCGCTCTTCCGGCAGAACCAGGCCATGGGCTTGGTCATCATGGCCTTGGCATAGTAGTCGGTAAGGGTCTTCACGTCAGGCCTCTCCGGCATGGACAGCAGGAACGCGCCCACCAGGGCGCAGTTCACCAGGTTCATCCGAAACCGGTCGTCCTTCTCAAATTCCGGAAGGCCGGCGATGATCTGCTTGTACTTTTTCCCGGCGGCCTTCGTGACGGTTTTCGCGGTCGGCTCGTCATAGCCCAGAGTCTCAGTCAGCTGACGGCGGAAGGAGCCGCCGAACAAAGCCCACATGCCCATGGGCATTCCAAAATACTTCATGGCTTGTCCGTCCACGCTTTTTCGTTCCGGGGGCAGGATTCTTGTCAGAGCCCACGGTACGGTTTCCGCGTCCTCCCGCCCGGCTCCGCTCCCGGTAAATCCGGGAATCGTTTTCGGATAGTTTTCCTAATCAGTTAGCAAAAACTAACGTTTTTCTAGGAAACAACCATTAAATTCAAACTTTTCCTTTGGAATCCTTATGCCCACATATTAGCAACATCCGACAAAAAAGTCAATAGCCAACCCCCGTATTCGGCAAAAGAATTGTGTAAATTTTCTTTGAAGCCGGGGCAGGCTTTTCTGTTATAACCGCACAAAAAAACCGGGGGTCGCCGCAAAGACTGCGTCGACCCCTGGCGTTTGGTTTCCTTTATCAATCCGCAAACAACGGCGTGGACAGGTAGCGGTCGCCGGTGTCCGGCAGCAGAACCACGATGGTCTTGCCCTTGTTCTCAGGCCGCTTGGCCAGCTCGATGGCAGCCCACACGGCAGCACCGGAGGAAATGCCCACCAGCACGCCCTCGGTCTTGCCGATTTTCTTGCCGGTGGCAAAGGCAGCCTCATTCTCCACGGGAATGATCTCGTCGTAAACCTTGGTGTCCAGCACGGCAGGCACAAAGCCGGCACCGATGCCCTGAATCTTGTGGGCGCCGGCGACTCCCTTGCTCAGCACGGGAGAGGCAGCTGGCTCCACGGCAACCACCTTTACCTTGGGGTTCCGGCTCTTCAGGTACTCGCCCACACCGGTGACGGTGCCGCCGGTGCCGACGCCGGCCACGAAGATGTCCACCTTGCCGTCGGTGTCCTCCCAAATCTCCGGGCCGGTGGTGGCCCTATGGGCGGCAGGGTTGGCGGGGTTCACGAACTGGCCGGGAATAAAGCTGTTCGGGATCTCCTTGGCCAGCTCGTCGGCCTTGGCGATGGCACCCTTCATACCCTTGGAGCCTTCGGTCAGCACCAGCTCCGCGCCATAGGCCTTCATCAGCTGCCGACGCTCCACGCTCATGGTTTCCGGCATGACAATGATGATCCGGTAGCCCCGGGCCGCCGCCACGGAGGCCAGGCCAATGCCCGTGTTGCCGGAGGTAGGCTCGATGATAACAGAGCCGGGCTTCAGAGCACCCTTGGCCTCCGCGTCATCGATCATGGCCTTGGCGATCCGATCCTTCACGGAACCGGCGGGGTTGAAATACTCAAGCTTGGCCAGAATTTTCGCTTCCAGCTTCAGCTCCTTCTCCAGGTGGGTCAGCTCCAGCAGCGGGGTCTTGCCGATCAGCTGATCGGCGGAAGTATAAATTTTAGACATAACAGATTCCTCCCAAAAAATATTAGACAGAATAACGGACATAGATATCGGAATAAGTACAATTGTATGCAGGCCTTCTTATGTGCCGGGGCGACATCGGAAGGCCGTCGGGTAATGCTTCATTTTAATCCCTACCTTCTCGCTAGGTTTGTCTGGATTATACATCATCCCTTCCCGTTTGTCAATAGAAATTTCTCTTGATTTCCCATAAACCTTGCTGTATAATAGGATTTAGGAATTACAGTTGGAGGAACCGGTATTATGTTAATTTCCACAAAGGGGCGTTACGCCCTGCGGGTGATGGTCGATCTTGCGGAGCATCAGTCCGAAGAATTTATTTCCTTGAAGGAGATCGCCCAGCGGCAGGAGATCTCCGAAAAATACTTAGAGAGCATCATCCGGATGCTGGTCAAGGCCAAGGCGGTGGAGAGCCTCCGGGGCAAGGGCGGCGGCTATCGGCTGAAAAAGGCTCCGGATCAGTACACGGTGGACAGCATTCTGCGGCTGACGGAGGAGTCCCTGGCGCCGGTATCCTGCCTGGAGAACGCCGCCGACGCCTGCCCCCGCTCCGGCCGGTGCAAGACCCTGGCACTGTGGCAGGGTCTGGACAAGGTGATCCGGGACTACCTGGAAAGCGTCACCATTGCCGATCTTGCCGACCAGGGAGCCGCCGGGGACGACTATGTGATTTAAGGCGGACCTTCCAAAGAGCCGCGCATATATTCCCACACTTGATGAATGTTTCAGTACCGATCCCTCCGGGGGTAAGGTTCTTGTCTCGGCAAGAACCTTGAGAAGAAGCCGACTCAAGGGGCACTGCCGAAAAGCCGCCCCCTTGAGAATCCCCTCGGTCACAATCCCCCGGTTCTTCCGAGAACCATCGTTGGTGTTTGTAGGGGTCGATGCCTTCATCGTCCCCTAATGCCCCTCATCCGTCTCGCGCTTGCGGGGGACGCGCGAGCCACCTTCCCCCAAAGGGCGGGAGAAACGGATTGCCGCGGTTTTCTGACAGCCTCTTTTCCAGCCCATTTTGGCACATGCTATATTCCCACCAGAAAAATAGGAAAATATTTTTTCAAAACCTATTGACAAGATAGGAGTATGGGTGTATTATCAGACCATCGAATCTGAGCAGACCAAACGAAAGGAGCGGATTGCAATGTTTGTAAATCAGTATCACACCGCACAGTGTTGTTGTCGAATGCGTTTCTCCCGGGCATATCCGTATGGCGGGGTGCATTCGTATGCTTTGCGCTGCACCTGAACATGATTTTTCCGAAGGGATATCGTAACGCCACTTGCCCGGGAGCTAAAAAAAGCCCCGGCATTTTTTTGTGCTTGGATTCCCTTACTTACGCAACACCACTCAATTGCGTCTGCGGGCTTCGGCGAATCTTTTGCCCCACTTCCGCAGTTCCAAAATCAGGAAATACACAAAGTATTCCTCTGATTTCGGAACTTTGAATTGAGCCAAAATCTTCTGCCGAATCCTCTTGCCGAATTGTGCGGTGCTGCTTGAATTAAATTAAAAAAGAGAGGAACTGACCATGAAAAACTTTATTAAGAAGATTGGAGCTGCGCTCCTGAGCCTGACCGTCGCCGCCTCCCTGCTGGCCGGCTGCGGTGCCAAGACCGAGGCACCCGCCGACGGGAACGCCAAGGGCAGCTTCCGCACCCTGGACGAGATCAAGTCCAGCGGCACCATCAACATCGGCGTGTTCTCCGACAAGAGCCCCTTCGGCTATGTGGACGAGAACGGCGAATATCAGGGCTATGACGTGTACTTCGGCAACCGGATCGGCCAGGATCTGGGCGTGAAGATCAACTACGTCTCCACCGAGGCCGCCAACCGGATCGAGTACCTGCAGACCGGCAAGGTGGACATCATTCTGGCAAACTTCACCGTCACCCCTGAGCGTGCTCAGGAAGTGGACTTCGCCCTTCCCTATATGAATGTGGCTCTGGGCGTTGTCTCTCCGGAGAACGCGGTAATCACTTCTCTGGATCAGATCGGTGCCGATGACCAGGTCATCGTCATCTCCGGCACCACCGCCGAGACCTATCTGGAAAAGAACAACCCGGAAATCAAGCTCCAAAAGTACGATGCCTACGCCGAGGCCAAGACCGCCTTTGAAAACGGCAACGGCGTGGCCTGGGCCAACGACAACACGGAGGTTATCGCCTTCTCCATCGAGAATCCCGGCTATGTAGTCGGCATTCCCTCCCTGGGCAGCGCGGACACCATCGCCCCCGCCGTCACCAAGGGCAACACCACGCTGCTGGACTGGCTCAATGACGAAATCAAGGCTCTGGGTAACGAGAACTTCTTCCATGCCGACTACGAGGCCACATTGCTTGACACCTACGGCAAGGATTACGAGGACACCCTGGTCGTTGAGGGCGGCGTTGTCGCCGGTGCCGAAGACACTGCCGAGACCGTAGCGCCCAAGGGTACCATCACCGTAGCCGCCTCCCCCACCCCCCACGCGGAAATTCTGGCCGAAGCCGCCAAGATCCTGGCCAAGGAGGGCTGGGAACTGAAGGTCACAGAGTTTGAGGATTACATCCAGCCCAACCTGGTGGTGGACAGCGGCGAGATCGACGCCAACTACTTCCAGCACATTCCCTATCTGGAGGACTTCAACAAGGAGCACGGAACCGATCTGGTGGCCGTTGCCCGTGTCCACTACGAGCCCTTCGGCATCTATCCGGGCACCAAGAGCGACCTGAGCCAGCTGACCGACGGCGACGTCATCGCCGTGCCCAACGACACCACCAACGAAGCCCGGGCACTGCTGCTGCTCCAGGACAACGGCATCATCAAGCTGGCCGACGGTGCGGGTCTGACTGCCACCGTCAAGGACATTGTGGAGAACCCCCACAACGTGAAGATCCAGGAGCTGGAGGCCGCCCAGGTCTCCCGGGTGAAGGACGAGGTCGCCTTCGTGGTGCTCAACGGCAACTACGCGCTGGAAGCCGGCTTCTCCGTGGCTCACGATGCGGTAGCCTATGAGACCAGTGCCTCCACCGCTGCCAAGACCTATGTGAACGTGCTGGTGGTCAAGGCCGGCAACGAGAATAACGAGGGCATTCAGGCTCTGGCGAAGGTTCTCAAGTCCGACGAGATCAAGCAGTTCATCAACGACACCTACGACGGCGCGGTTGTGCCCTTCGAGGACTGAATAATCCCCTGGCGGGCAGCCGCGAAATGCGGCTGCCCTGCTGTGCTATCAAGAAGAAGAGGTGAAAACATGGCCTATCTGGAAGTACAAAACCTGTGCAAAACCTTCTCCGCGAAAAACGGCAGCGTGGAAGCTCTGAAGGGTGTCTCCCTTTCCATCGGCAAGGGAGAAATTTTCGGCGTTATCGGCCTGTCCGGCGCGGGCAAAAGCACATTGGTTCGATGTATGAATCTATTGGAGCGTCCCGACAGCGGAGACGTGCTTTTGAACGGCGAGAGCCTTCTGAAGCTGAACAAGGAGCAGCTGCGGCTGCGCAGGCAGAAAATCGGCATGATTTTCCAGCATTTTAACCTATTGGAGCAGCAGACGGTGCTGGAAAACGTCTGCTTTCCCATGGAGATCCGGGGCGTCCCCAGGAAGGAGCGTCGGGAAAAGGCTCTGGAGCTGCTGGAGAAGGTAGGTCTGGCGGAAAAGGCCAAGGCCTACCCTGCCCAGCTGTCCGGCGGCCAGAAGCAGCGGGTGGCCATCGCCCGGGTGCTTGCCAACGAGCCGGAGATTCTCCTTTGCGATGAGGCCACCTCCGCCCTGGACCCGGAGACCACCCAGACCATTCTGCGGCTGCTGAAGGCCATCCGGGATACCCTGGGCATTACCATCGTGGTCATCACCCATGAAATGCGGGTGATCCAGGAGGTGTGTACCCGGGTAGCAGTGCTGGATGGCGGCCTGGTGCAGGAGGAGGGCTCGGTTTCCGAGGTCTTCGCCGCGCCCAAATCCAAGGCCGCCCGGCGGCTGCTTCTGATGGCAGACGAGGAGGAGGAAAGCTATGCTGGATAAAGCTATGATGGAAATGATGGCTCAGGGCATCTGGGAAACCTGCTATATGACAATTGTCGCTACCTTCTTCGGCTACGTCATCGGTTTGCCCCTGGGCATTGCCCTGACCCTGACGGACGAAGGCGGCATTACCCCCAACCGGGCGGTGTACCGGATTCTGGACGTGATTATCAACATTACCCGAAGCATTCCCTTCCTGATCCTGCTGATTCTGGTCATGCCCCTGACGAAGCTTCTGGTCGGCAAGACCTACGGCTCCACCGCCACCATCGTTCCCCTGACCCTGGCCGCCGCGCCGCTGATCGGCCGGATGGTGGAGTCCTCCTTGAAGGAGGTGCCCGCCGGGGTCATTGAGGCGGCTCTGAGCATGGGCGCGAAAACCGGCACCATCGTCCGGAAGGTGCTCATCGGCGAGGCCAGAACCTCTTTGCTGGTGGGCGGCACCATCGTGCTGGGCACGGTGCTGGGCTACTCCGCCATGTCCGGCGTCATCGGCGGCGGCGGACTGGGCGACATCGCCATCCGCTACGGCTACTATCGCTACGACACCCCCGTGATGCTCGTCACCCTGGTGTTCATTGTCGCCATTGTCCAGCTGCTCCAGGGTCTGGGCAATCTGGCCGCCCGGAAGATCGATCACAGAAAATAAGGCGGAATACTTATGGATTTTACGGTTATGAAAGCCTACCTGCCCCGATACTGGGAGGCACTGCTGCTGACCCTTCGAATCGGCTGGCAGGGCGTTGCCCTGGCTCTGGCACTGGGGATTGCCTGTGCGGTAGCGGTGCACTGGAAGATTCCGGTGCTCCGGAGAATCGTAGGCGGCTATATTGAGCTGTTCCGCAATACGCCCCTGCTGGTGCAGCTGTTTTTCCTGTACTTTGCCCTGCCGAAAATCGGCCTGCGCATTTCGGCGGAAGCCTGCGGCACCTTGGGTCTGGGGCTGCTGGGCGGAGCCTACATGGCGGAGACCTTCCGCAGCGGCCTGGAGAATATCCCGGTCATCCAGACGGAAAGCGCCCAGAGCCTTGGCATGAGCCCTGCCCAGGTCTTCGGCTTCGTGATTCTGCCCCAGGCCATTACCTCCAGCGTTCCGGGGCTGCTGGCAAACCTCATTTTCCTGCTGAAGGAGACCAGCGTCTTTTCCACCATCAGCCTGATGGATCTGATGTTTACCGCGAAAGACCTGATCGGAATGTACGCCAAAACCATCGAATGCCTGACGCTGCTGGTGGGCTTCTATCTCGTGATGCTGCTGCCCGTGTCTATCCTGGGAAGCTGGCTGGAAAGGAGGCTTCGCTATGCAGAGTTTGGGCCTTGATGTGCTCTTCAAGGGCACGAACTTTCTCCGCCTTCTCGGCGGATTGTGGGTTGCCATCCGGATCAGCCTGATCTCCGTGGCCATCAGCATCGTGCTGGGCATCTGCATGGGCATGCTCATGACCTCCAAAAGCAAGGTTTTGAAGGTGATTTTCCGGATTTATCTGGAAATCGTCCGGATCATGCCCCAGATGGTGCTGCTGTTCGTGGTGTATTTCGGCACCACCCGG
>ERZ808240.5623-NODE-5623-length-10094-cov-37.113358_pt1 | contig 10094 bp, 8 predicted proteins | sample MGYA00521084_ERZ808240 | MGnify/ENA primary metagenome ERZ808240 (study PRJEB31516, sample SAMN03275571) | gut metagenome | biome: mammalia-associated habitat; material: feces | host: Papio cynocephalus | place: Kenya | collected 2012-08-06 ... | reverse complement strand
ACTGCTGTGCTCTTTCCTCACACTGCTTGATTAATTCTGCGTTATTAGCCATAGTCTTTATCTTGTTGTTATAATTATGTTATCTATTTTTTATAATTAAGACATCTATTTACTGGGGGCTTGTGCCCGAAAACAGCGTTATATTCCGCTATTTGCCTACAAAGATATATAAATTATTTGAGAAACAAGGCAAGAATAAAGTTTTTTTTGTATTTTTGCACATTGAAACAGAAACGTAAATAGATTTAGGCAAATATTTGACAATATAATATCATCAACATTGCATATAACATCAATATCATAAATATAATTATAATAAGGTAAAGATATGGAACTACATTATACCGGCATCATCATCGCCGTATGCACATTTCTGGTGATTGGGCTCTTCCACCCTATCGTATTGAAGACTGAGTACTATACAGGCACTAAATATTGGTGGGTGTTCCTCGTCGTGGGCATCGGCACCATCGCCGCCGCCTTCCTGATAGAGAATGTCCTAATATCAGCACTTCATGGCGTGGTAGGTGCCTCAAGCCTCTGGAGCATCGGCGAACTCTTCGAACAGCGTCATCGCTGCGAGAAGGGTTGGTTCCCGAAAAATCCGAAACGCATCGGAACGGGATACTATGGGGATGAGGAAGTGAAGAAGGAGAATGAAGAATCATGAAGACAGAACTCATATTGGTCGGCAAGACCGTCAACAAGCATTTCATCGCCGGCATCAAGGACTATGCCGAGCGCATCACCCACTACATGCCTTTCAGCATCACCACCATCCCGGAGCTGAAGAACACCAAGAGCCTCAGCGAGCAACAGCAGAAGGAGCGTGAGGGCGAGCTGATATTGAAGCAGATTCTGCCTTCCGACACCGTGGTGCTGATGGATGAGCACGGACAGGAGTTCCGAAGCATCGAGTTTGCCAAGTGGCTGGAGCGCAAGCAGGCCACGGCCCGCCGACTCGTCTTCGTCATCGGTGGTCCCTATGGATTCTCGCAGGCAGTCTACAACCGTTCCAACGAAAAGATTTCGCTCTCCAAGATGACCTTCTCCCACCAGATGGTGCGTCTCATCTTCACCGAGGCGCTCTATCGCGCATGTACAATTATAAAAGGTGAGCCTTATCATCATGAATAGTTAGAAGTTAGGAATTAGGAGTCAGGAGTTTTTCTATGAATAATTAACAAAAAGAAATGGCTAAGGAAAAATATATAGAGATCAAGGGCGCTAGAGCCAACAACCTCAAGAACATCGACGTAAAGATACCACAGGGCAAGTTTGTTGCCATCACGGGTGTCTCCGGGTCGGGTAAATCTTCGTTGGCTTTCGACACGCTCTATGCCGAGGGACAGCGTCGCTACGTGGAATCATTGTCATCGTATGCCCGCCAGTTTCTCGGACGAATGAGCAAGCCAGAGTGCGACTTCATCAAGGGGTTGCCGCCAGCCATCGCCATCGAGCAAAAGGTAATAGCCCGAAATCCTCGTTCCACCGTGGGCACCAGCACAGAGATCTACGAGTATATCCGATTGCTCTACGCCCGCATCGGCAAGACCTATTCGCCCATAAGCGGACAGGAGGTGAAGCGACACACCACCGAGGATGTGCTCGCTTGCACCCGGCAGTACTCCAAGGGCACCAAGTTCGTCATCCTCGCCCCTATCCACGTGGTGGAGGGGCGCAGCCTCAGTAAGCAGTTGGAGATGTATATCCAGGAAGGTTACGCCCGAATCCTAGAAAAGGGGGAGTTCGTACGCATCGAGGATTTCCTTGAATCTGCCGACAAGGCTCTCTTGGAATCGAGCGGCGAAGCGTTGAAAGAAAAGATGCAGCAAATGGACGAGGAAATCTTCCTCGTCATCGACCGTGCCTCGGTAAGCGACGAGAAGGATGACATCAGCCGACTGATGGATTCCGCCGAGACTGCCTTCTACGAGGGCGATGGTGCTTGTAGATTGCTCTTCTTACCAAGTAAAATCAGCTACGATTTCTCCACCCGATTCGAGGCAGACGGCATCAAGTTTGAGGAACCTACCGACAACATGTTTGCCTTCAACTCTCCGTTGGGTGCCTGTCCTACCTGCGAGGGATTCGGCAGCGTGATAGGCATCGACGAGAAACTCGTCATCCCGAACACATCGTTGAGCCTATACGATGGCTGCGTGGTGTGCTGGCGTGGTGAGAAGATGGGCATGTGGCTCAAGGAATTCATTCGCCGAGCCGAGCCTTTCCACTTCCCTATCTTCAAGCCTTACTACGAGCTGACCCAGAAGGAGAAAGACTGGCTGTGGCATGGACTACCCAACGAGAAGGACCGCGATCCACACGACCGTGTGAGCATCGATGAGTTCTTCCGGATGGTGAAGGAAAACCAATACAAGATTCAATACCGAGTGATGCTGAGCCGATTCCGTGGCAAGACCGTCTGCCCAGACTGTCATGGCACCCGACTCAAGAAGGAAGCCAACTACGTGAAGATTGGCGGACGAAGCATCACCGAGCTCGTGGAGATGTCGGTGGTCAACCTCAAGGCTTGGTTCGACAAGTTGGAGCTCACCGACCACGAGAAAGAAATAGGCAAGCGACTGCTCACCGAAATCAACCACCGTCTGCAATTCCTGCTCGATGTCGGCTTGGGTTATCTCACCCTCAACCGTCTCTCCAACACCCTCTCCGGTGGCGAGAGCCAGCGCATCAACTTGACCACCAACCTCGGTTCGTCGCTCGTGGGCAGCGTCTACATCCTTGACGAGCCTAGCATCGGACTGCACAGTCGCGACACCGACCGACTCATCAAGGTGCTCAGAGAGTTGCAGGAACTGGGCAACACCGTGGTAGTGGTGGAGCACGACGAGGAAATCATGCGTGCCGCCGACTATCTCATCGATATCGGTCCTGACGCCGGACGACTGGGCGGACGTCTGGTCTACGCCGGTCCATCATCAGAATACTCGACCACCGACCCTGAAAAACAGAAGGCACTGCTGGAGAAATATCCAGAGAGCTACACCATCAAGTACCTCACCCATGCGGAAGAGATACCTTGCCCTACGAGCCATCGTGCCTGGAACCGCCACATCGACGTCAAGGGAGCGAGAATGAACAACCTGCGTGGCATCGACGTAGAGATACCACTCAACGTGTTCACCGTCATCACCGGTGTATCAGGCTCGGGCAAGAGCTCGCTCATCAAGGGCATCCTCTACCCTGCCATGCGCCGCCACCTCGACCTTGTATCGGATGCGCCAGGCGAATATACCTCGATGGAAGGCGACGTGGATGCCATCCGACACGTGGAGTTTGTAGACCAGAACCCTATCGGCAAGAGCACCCGAAGCAACCCTGCCACCTATCTGAAGGCATACGATGCCATCCGCACGCTCTTCGCCAACCAGCCACTAGCCAAGCAGATGGGCTTCACCCCGCAATACTTCTCCTTCAACACCGAGGGCGGACGATGCGAGGAATGCAAGGGCGCAGGCTACGTAACGATAGAGATGCAGTTTATGGCAGACCTCACGCTGACCTGCGAAGCCTGCAAAGGCAAGCGATTCAAGCACGAGATACTGGAAGTGCGCTATGGTGGCAAGGATATCAACGACGTGCTCAACATGACCGTGAACGAGGCGATCGAGTTCTTCAGCGACGAGAAGTTGCAGCACAACGACGGCGACTTCGACAGCTGCCGCGTCATCGTGAGCCGTCTCCGTCCATTGCAAGAGGTTGGTCTCGGCTACATCAAACTCGGACAAAACTCCAGCACCCTCTCCGGCGGCGAGAACCAGCGCGTGAAGCTCGCCTACTTCATCGGCAAGGAGGAACAGGAGCCTACGCTCTTCATCTTCGACGAGCCAACCACCGGTCTTCACTTCCACGACATCAAGCGCCTGCTCCATGCCTTCGACGCACTGATAGAGCGTGGACACTCGCTGGTGGTCATCGAACATAACCTCGACGTCATCAAGTGCGCCGACTATATCATCGACCTCGGACCAGAGGGAGGCGACAAGGGAGGCAACGTCGTGGTGACAGGCACACCAGAGGAAGTGGCAGCCTGCAAGGAAAGCCTGACGGGGCAATTTCTGAAGAAATATATAAAATAATGTAAAAAAGTAGCTCTATTATAAACTTTATATGTACTTTTGCATCGAATTTAGCAAAAAGAGTTGTAAAAGACTATAGAAGAGTTATAAAGACAATAGAAAGGAAATGAAAATGAAAAAGATCATACTGACATTGACTATGCTCGTGGCACTCGTTGCCACAGCCTCAGCGCAAGCAGAAATCAAGTTTGACAAAGTGGTTCACAATTTCGGAACTTTCGACGAGAGTGCCCCTGTACAGAAGGCGACATTCACCTTCACCAATGTAGGCAACAAGCCTCTCGTTATCAATCAGGCCATTGCTAGTTGCGGTTGCACAGTACCTTCTTACACCAAGCAGCCTATCGCTCCTGGTCAGAAGGGACAAATCAGCGTAACCTATAATGGCAAAGGTATGTTCCCGGGCCATTTCAAGAAGAGCGTCACCATTCGCACCAATGGCAACGTAGAGATGTCTCGCATCTATATCGAGGGTGTGATGAACGAGAAAAAATAAGCATTTGCACCCTGTAGCTTCAAGAAAATAACAAACAAATGATTTTCTATTTCTCAGGAACAGGAAACACCAAGTGGGCGGCGTCTCGACTGGCGGCCGCTACACACGAAGAATTGGTATCCATAGCCCAATACATGCGTGGCGATGATACCAATCATAATATAGCCGAGCCGTTCAATCTCAAGGAGGATGAACGGCTTGGTTTCGTTTTCCCCGTACATGGTTGGAGAGTTCCACGCCTTGTCAGGGAGTTTATCAAACAGATGAAAGTTACACGAGAGGTGTCCCAAGAGAGCACTCTTCCGACAGAAGAAGGGCATGGTACTTTTGTATACTGCCTCTGCACGGCAGGCGACAGCATCGGACTCACCATAGAAAACCTAAACGATGCAATAGCCTCCAATGCATCTCTTCAGGCAATCGGCATTTCTCATGTAACATCCAGCTATTCTCTTATTATGCCAGAGTCTTACGTAGGGCTACCTTTCATGGATGTAGATTCCAAGGAGCGTGAAATTTGCAAGAAAGAGGAGGCTGCACAGGAGTTGGCAGTGGCAAGCGAGGAGATATACAATCGCAAGGAGGGTGTCAGCCGATTGGTGAAGGGTCCAATCCCATGGTTCTTCACCAAGGTAGTGGGAGGATTCTTCGAGAACGTGCTCATTACCGACAAGCGATTCCATGTGGAGAAAGATCGCTGCGTGAAATGCGGCATTTGCGCCAACGTATGCCCGGTAGGTGACATCAAAGGTGGCCATGGAGCTTTCCCAGAGTGGCTTCACCACAAGGATTGTCTCACTTGTTTCACCTGTTATCACCACTGTCCGCAACACGCCATCGAGTTTGGACGACAGACACAGAAGAAGGGACAATATTATTATAAATAAACAGCTTATTCTATTTTTAAACATAACCTGCTTACGATTATGAAGAAAATCATTTTTTCCTTGGCTCTCGCCTTTCTAGGCTTTAGCAACCTTTTTGCCGCAAAGGCAAAACCGGGTATCATCACACAGACTCTGGCCGATGGAACCATCGTACAGGCGACCCTACATGGTGACGAAAATTTCCACTACTATACACTTCTAGACGGCACTCCTCTCAAGATGAATGCCGATGGAAAGTATGAAATATCAACAACAGAGGAATTGCAGGCAAGGCATAAAATGATTCAACAAAAGCTTGAGATGGCTCGACAAAAACAAGAAAAAGCCTACATGGCCACGAGGGCGACAAGCATTGGAAAGGGCTACCCCAGCTACTTTCCCCATATAGGTAGCCCTAAGGCTTTGGTCATCTTAGTGCAATTTCAAGACGTAAAATTCAAGAGCAGTGATCCGGTAGCCACTTTCACCCATTATTTCAACGGAAAAATTGGCGAGGAAGAACCTGAAGCAACCCAAGCTGCCTACATTACAGACGAAGACCACCACTACTACGGAGGCGTGAAGCAGTATTTCTCTGACATGAGCAACCAAAAATTCACCCCCCAGTTTGACATTGTTGGTTCTGTCACTGTGAGCCAAAAATCCGCATATTATGGTACTAACAATAGTGGAGATGGCGATGATGCCAATTACACCCAAATGATAAGCGAGGCCTGCCAATCGGTAGACGATCAAGTGAACTTTGCTGATTATGATTCCGACGGCGATGGATACGTAGATTTGGTATATGTGATATATGCAGGCTACTCTGAAAGTTATTCCGGTAACTCAGAAGATTGCCTGTGGCCTAAGTCGGGTACAAATAATTTCGTCCAAGTGGATGCCAATGGCAAGGTTTCAGACAAGACATTGCAACTCGACGGAAAATATTTCTGCCGTTTCGGTATCAGCAATGAATTGAATGAGACACCCAAGAACACTCAGCCAGGTGAATACTACCTAGATGGTATTGGACTCTTCTGTCATGAGTTTTCGCACACCATGGGAATGCCCGACTTATACGTTACCGACACCAATAGTTCTGCCGCCAAGTTAAACAACCAGACACCAGAATATTGGTCTGTGATGGATATGGGAGAATATAGCGACAACGGCTATTGTCCAAGTCCTTATTCTGCATGGGAAAGCTATATGATGGGGTGGACAGAGCCCACTACCCTACCAGCCCAAGCACAGCAAATCAAACTGGAGCCTTTTGGAACAAGCCGAAAGAGTTACAAGATAGACGCCGACGACGAGGCTGGAGAATACCTTCTGCTCCAAAGCATACAGAACGAGGGATGGTGGAAGAGTTTGCCCGGCTATGGACTCCTCGTTTGGCGCATTGACTATGCCGACAAAGCTACCATTCAATTAAACGACAACCCTAACAACACGGCAGGAAAGCCAAGCGTGATGGTAGTACCAGCTGATGGTCTTGTCATCAATAGCGCCAACATAGGCAGCGCAGGGATTACCAGTGCCGATTACTTGACAAGCCTTGAGAACGACCCATTCCCTAGCTACAAGGAAGGAACGGCGGAAATCGATGTCAACAGTCTCACCACCATACAACTGAATCACAGTATCCTAACAAATCGTCCGCTCTATAACATAATGAAGGACGAAGCCACGGGCTATGTCACATTCGATTATCTGAAGGATTACACTACGGGCATCAAAAACCCTGTGAACAACGACAAAGCAGGCAAGACTCCTACTGAGTATTTCGACCTGGAAGGCAGGAAAATAAAGACTCCCCAAAAAGGGCATCTCTATGTAACCAACAAGAATAAAAAAGTCATCTATAATTAAACCCATAAAAAAAGAGGATAGCATCCATAAAAGATGCCACCCTCTTTTTTATTATCATTTTAATATACCCTAGGACCAAAGATGGTGGTACCCACACGCACCATCGTGGAGCCATGTTGCACGGCAATCTTATAGTCGTGACTCATACCCCAACTACGTTCACAGAAAGCAGGCTCATCAGCGAAATACTTCGCTTTCATTTCCTTAAAAAAGTCGAAAGCCGTCTCAAATTCATGGGCTATCTGTATCTGGTCGTCAGTATTCGATGCCATCATCATCAAGCCACAAATCTGCACATTTTTCATTTCACGCCACTCGCCAGCCTCCAACAACGCCCTACAATCAGCTAGTGAAAGTCCCGACTTGGTATTCTCCTCAGCGATGTGAAGTTCCAAGAGCACTTTTATTACACGATTGTGCTTGGCTGCCTGTTTGTTGATTTCCTTGAGGAGTTTCAAGCTGTCAACCGACTCAATCATGGAAATGTAAGGAGCGATATACTTCACCTTGTTGGTCTGCAAATGACCAATGAAATGCCACTCAATATCCTTCGGCAGCGACTCCACCTTCTTGGCGAGTTCCTGTTCATGGCTCTCGCCAAAGAGGCGCTGCCCCTCGGCATACGCCTCCTCTATATATTCGTTAGGATGAAACTTGCTGATGGCTACAAGGCGAACCCCTGCAGGCAAGTTGCCCAACACTTCATGAAGATTTCCTTTTACATCATACATTGTTCTGTCTCCTATATTTATTAGTCTTTGCTGTTGTATTCCACAAACTAAAAGTCAAGGGCACCCGTTATTCTGCAGGCTTCTGCTCTGCATCCTGCTGTTCGTATTCAGGAACATCATTTTTCTCCTCTTTCTTCTCCGAGGCAGCATGATGCTCGAAAACATCCATGATTGGAGTATCGTTAAGACCTATCACATCATAATCGATCATGGTCTTGCCCATTACCTCGTCTATGTAACGGAGGGCACGAGCCAAAGACTTTGCCTGAACTAGATAGAGAGTATTGGAACGTTTTTCTTTCTCGGTCTTTTCATCTATAGTGATAAACTGCAACTTGGCCTTGAACCACTTGTCATCGTCATCGACATCACTGAAGAAAATCTCACTATAGTTAGACTTTGTGATGCCACTCACCTTAAACTCACCACTTACATATACAGACATCTCGTCGATAATGGCACTCTCTGCTTCGGTGAAACTCAATGCATCCACTACGTATGTCTCTGAAACGACCTTCTCGGAACCATCCTCCATAGTCTTCTGATATCTCACTTTAGTTGTAAACCAAGTACCTGTTCTACTTCTCATAATTGTTTATACCTTAATTTATACAGTTAATTATTTTTGCTTATTTCAGATGCAAAGTTATAAAAAAGAAAGGAGAAGAGCGACAGAAAAGGGAGTTTTTTATCAAAAAATAAAATTTAACCCTAAGTTCTTCTGATATTTCAGCTAAATTGCGTATCTTTGCAAGCGATTAGTGGGGTCACCCAAACAATCAATACAGAAAATTAATAGAAAGAAATAAATTAAGATGCCTGAAATATCAGTACGTGGCCTTGAAATGCCAGAGTCGCCTATCAGAAAATTGGCTCCTTTGGCTGCCGCAGCAAAGAAACGTGGAGTAAAGGTTTATCACCTCAACATTGGTCAGCCAGACCTGCCTACTCCTCAATGTGGTCTCGATGCGCTGAAGCACATTGACCGCAAGATCTTGGAGTACTCTCCAAGCCAGGGCTATCTCAGCTATCGCGAGAAGCTAGTAGATTACTATAAAAAATATAACATCAACGTAACTGCCGACGACATCATCATCACATCGGGAGGTTCTGAGGCTGTGCTCTTCTCTTTCATGAGCTGTCTCAACCCTGGCGACGAGATTATTGTGCCAGAACCAGCTTACGCCAACTATATGGCTTTCGCCATCTCGGCGGGTGCCAAGATTCGTACCATCGCTACAACCATTGAGGAAGGTTTCTCTCTTCCTAAGGTGGAAAAATTCGAGGAGCTCATCAACGAACGTACTCGTGCCATTTTGATTTGCAATCCTAACAACCCTACAGGTTACCTATACACCCGCAGGGAGATGAACCAGATACGTGATTTGGTGAAGAAGTACGACCTTTATCTCTTTTCTGACGAGGTTTACCGTGAGTATATCTACACGGGCAGCCCTTACATCAGTGCGATGCACCTAGAGGGAATCGAGCAGAACACCATCCTTATCGACTCTGTATCCAAGCGATACAGTGAGTGTGGTATCCGTGTGGGTGCCCTCATCACCAAGAACCCTGAGATTCGCAAGGCGGTAATGAAGTTTTGCCAGGCTCGACTCTCACCTCCTTTGATTGGTCAGATTGTGGCTGAGGCTTCGCTAGATGCCCCAGAGGAGTACTATCGTGATGTATACGACGAGTATGTGGAGCGCCGCAAGTGCCTGATTGACGGTCTCAACCGCATCCCAGGAGTCTACTCTCCTATTCCAATGGGTGCATTCTATACTGTGGCAAAATTGCCTATCGACGACTCCGACAAGTTCTGCCGTTGGTGCTTGGAGGAATTCAACTATGAGGGCGAGACCGTGATGATGGCTCCTGCCTCTGGTTTCTATACCACTCCTGGCGCAGGCCGCAATCAGGTACGCGTGGCCTACGTGCTAAAGAAGCACGACTTGGAGCGTGCGCTAGTAGTCTTGGCAAAGGCTTTGGAGGCTTACCCAGGACGTGTGGAGGACGATGGACT
>ERZ808240.5622-NODE-5622-length-10094-cov-40.761231_pt1 | contig 10094 bp, 10 predicted proteins | sample MGYA00521084_ERZ808240 | MGnify/ENA primary metagenome ERZ808240 (study PRJEB31516, sample SAMN03275571) | gut metagenome | biome: mammalia-associated habitat; material: feces | host: Papio cynocephalus | place: Kenya | collected 2012-08-06 ... | reverse complement strand
GACTAATCTCTTGGTAGATTGTTTTGACTTCTATCCGATGTCTTTCTATCGGAATATCTGATAGCTTTACGTTGGATAGAAAGAAATTATAAAATAGACCTCACACCGCACGCTTTTAGCGTAAGGTGCTGAGGTCTATTTGTTTACAGAGTGCAGTGTGGGGCTTGCCTCCGCACGGAGACCCCCCACAAGGTCAGCACCGTGCGGTATTAGTGTTGTGTGGATAGGGGTGACCGTACAAATTGTATTCGAGATTCACTATGCTGTCTATGTAGGACAGTCTGACTATCTCTACGAGACAGTCTGCCTGTCATAGGCAGATAGTCTGCTTTAGTAGGTCTGTTTGATTATCCTTAGTCTTCAAGCAAGGATTTTAGTAAAGCTTTGAAAAATAATCCACGAAAACGATACAAGTAATTACTTTTTTTCATTATCTTTGCAGCAGCAATTAAAATAATTAGCTTATGCCGGAAATATTATGAATGTTTGGAATGCGCTTTTACTTCTATTCTCGTGAACACGAACCAATACATGTTCACGTAAAGAATGCTGATGGTAAGGCTAAATTTGAGATAACTGAGGATGCAGTGGTTCTTGTTTACAACAAAGGATTGAAAAACAAGGATATAAGAGCAGCGGAGATGGTTCTCGAAGAAAATCATGACTTAGCAATTGCTAAATGAAAAGAATATTTCGGTAGTAGCGTAGAAGAAGGAGGTGAAAATGAAGATTAAGAAGATTTGGTTTGCTGAGGACCGTATTTACGGGGAGACAGACGATGGAAGAGTGTTGTGGCAATCTTTGCTTTATTATAAGAGGTTGAGAAACGCTACACCTGCACAGCGTGAGGACTATGAGATCGATGACGAGGGTATTTATTGGCCAACATTAGATGAAGATGTTTCATTCGAGAGTTTCGAGTATGATGACCCAGACCCAAAGGGAATCTCTTTGTTGTTCCTTTCTCATCCGGAACTGAACGCCATTGCTATAGGTAAACGCTTGGGTATTAGCCAAGGTTTGATGACACAATATGTGAATGGTACCAAGAAACCTTCAGCTGAGCGTGAACTTGAAATCTTGCGAGAAGTAAAGAATGCTGTTAGCGAATTACAGATAGCTTGTGTATAATGTTAAAACTACTACGTATCGAGCAGTTTTAATTTTCTCTTTTAGCTTGAAAATAAAAGTTTGATTACAAAAATATCATGTTCCCAAGTCGTGGGCATCGCATTCCCAACGCTTGGGCATTCTGTTCCCAAGGCTTGGGCAATGGGTTTCCGAGCCGTGGGCAATGCATTCCCGAGGCTTGGGAATCGTATAAGGTTGTGGGCAAATGGTGATGCTGAAACCACAGGATGATACTTTGCTGATACTTCTATGATACTTTTATATAGATTTATAGAAAAGTATCATTCGCAGTAATAAGTTGAACAATAAATCGTTGCGATGGTTTTGAATGTAAGGAATGAGACTTTGATACTTTTTCTCGAAAAAAGAAATATACGTGCAAGTAAAAAGTGAGAATGTACGAAGTTGTGTGAGGCTTCAAACAAACTCATTCAATAAAAATATATCCGATGAAAGAAAGATAATGATTCTCTTGGCTGCATGGCTTCTCTCGATGAGCATCCAGCAGAAGATGTGGAACGTGGTGAAGGGCACGAAGAACGACATCTATGTGTCTAACCCTGCCCATGGCGGAGGCATGCACAACTATGGAATGGCGGTTGACATCACCCCTCTGTAATGAGAAGGGCGATACGCTCGACATGGGCACCAAGGTGGATTACTTCGGCAAGGCTGCCCATATCGACAACGAGGCGCAACTTGTGGATAGCAAGCGAATCTCGAAGACGGCTCTCAAGAACAGAGAGTTGTTGAGAAAGGTGATGCGACATGCTGGGTGGAGACCTTTGCGCACGGAGTGGTGGCATTTCAATCTTTGCTCTCGTGCCACAGCCAAGAAATACTACAAAGTGATTAAGTAAGATGAATCAAGCAACCCAAGATTTTATTCGCCAGCATCAGGAAGATGATGTCCGGCGGTTGGCTTTCCTCGGCGGCAAGTATCCCGAGGTGGATGTGCCTTTCGCCCTCGACCAGATTCGTGGGCGGAAGCTGGCGCGTGCCAAGTTGCCTCGTTGGGCAAGCCTCGATGGCATCGTCTATCCCCCACATATCTCCATGGAGCAATGCTCTTCGGAACAGACGGCGCAATATAAGGCAGAATTGGCGGAAAGATTACTTCAAGACAAAAAGCCTTTTGTAGATTTGACGGGAGGCTTCGGAGTCGATTTCTCTTATATCGCCGAGCGATTGGGTGTGAAGTCGATGTATGTGGAGCGACAGGCGCATCTCTGTGAGATGGCAAAGGAGAATTTTAAACTCTTGGGATTGAAGGATGCCGAGGTGAAGAATGGGGATGGAGCAGAGGTACTGCGTTCTTTGCGGCATATAGGGCTGATATTCATCGACCCAGCCCGTCGGGACGATGCCGGCAACAAGGTGGTGTCTCTGAAAGATTGTACTCCTGACGTGACAGTTCTGCAGGACGAGATGCTGGATAAAGCCGATTATATCATCATCAAGCTCTCCCCGATGCTCGATTGGCATCGTGCTGTAAGCGAATTAAAGCACGTAAGAGAGGTCCACATCGTTTCCGTTGGGAATGAATGCAAGGAGCTTCTTTTGGTGCTTTCTGCGGAAAATATGGAGGAAAGCACACTCTCGTCTTCTGGCCATGGAACAACCAGAAAAGGAAACCTCCAGATTTTTTGCGTCAACGACGCCCTGTCGTTTGTATGTGATGAGAAAAGAATGGCTACCTCTGCCGCAAAGATTGCTTCTGTCGATAAGATCAAAGAGATGCGGTATCTCTATGAGCCAAATGCCTCGCTGATGAAAGCAGGCGGTTTTGGAGTATTGTCTGAGCGTTACGGCATCGGAATGCTCTCCAAGAATAGCCATCTCTTTGTTGGTGAATCGCCTGTGGTCGATTTCCCTGGTAGAAGTTTCCGCATCATTGCCTATTCTTCCTTTAATAAGAAAGAGCTGAAAAAGCAACTTGCTGGCATCGCGAAGGCGAACATTGCCACTCGTAATTTTCCTCTCTCCGTGGCAGAATTGCGTAAGCGATTGAAGCTAAAGGATGGTGGCGAAACCTATATTTTCGCCACGACATTGGCCGACGGCAGTCATGTGCTGATAATAACGAACAAAATATAGGAAAGTGATAATAGGGTATCGGGAATGACAAGAAAAAAGAAGGATTTTCTACCCGAATATTTGGAAATCACCCGTAATTTCCTTAATTTTGCAGAAAAACAAGAGGCAGAAAGCTATGTACAGCAAATATAAATAACAAAATCTACTATTTTTTATGGACAAATTAAAAACTATCTATTTATCGCTCGTGTTTGTCTTGGCGATAAACATGTTGGGTGCATCAAGCGCCCAAGCGGAAAACTATCCTTATCGCAGCGACTATTTATGGCTTACAATTCCCGATCATGCCGACTGGCTCTATCAGACGGGCGAGAATGCCAAGGTAGAGGTGAGTTTCTGCAAGTATGGTGTTCCTCGCGACGGAGAGCTGAAATATGCCATAGGAAACGATATGCTCCAGCCCGACAAGCATGGAAGTGTGAAACTGAAGAACGGACGTGCCGTCATCAATATGGGAACGAAGAAGACTCCAGGATTTCGCGACATGAAACTTTCCCTCAATCTCGACGGAAAGACCTATGAGCATCATGTAAAGGTGGGATTCTCTGTCGACAAGATACAGCCCTATACGCAAGAGCCCAAGGATTTCAGAAGCTTTTGGCAGAAGAACGTGGAGGAACTGAAGCAGGTACCTATGTCTTATACCAAGGAATTGTACAAGGACTACTGTACCGACAAGATTGATTGTTATCTCGTCAAACTTAAGATCGACGACATGGGGCATTCCATGTACGGTTTCCTGTTCTATCCCAAGAATGCCCAGCCTGGCAAGCATCCCGTAGTGCTCTGTCCTCCGGGAGCAGGCATCAAGACTATCAAGGATCCCATGCGCAACAAGTATTATGCAGAGAATGGCTTTATCCGTCTGGAGGTGGAGATTCACGGTCTCGACCCACGTATCCCCTCGGAGACTTTTAGCGAGATAAGCCGTGCCTTCAACGACCGTAACGGCGGCTATTTGGCCAACGGATTGGAGAACAAGGACATTTATTACATGAAGCATGTTTATGTGGGTTTGGTGCGCTGTATCGACTTCCTGACATCGCTTCCCGAATGGGATGGTAAGAACGTGGCTGTGCAGGGTGGCAGCCAGGGTGGTGCCTTGGCCATTATTGCGGCAGGACTCGACAGCCGCGTTACTCAATGTGTGGCCAATCATCCAGCCCTTAGCGACATGGCGGGTTATGTGGTTAAAGGCAGGACGGGCGGTTATCCACACTTCTGCCGCCAACCACAGATATTGGGCAACAAGGACTGTCTCAACACCTTGGCTTACTTTGACGTTGTCAATTTCGCCCGTTACGTCAAGGCTCCTACCTATCTTACATGGGGCTACAACGACAATACCTGTCCTCCCACCACCAGCTATGCCGTATGGAACACGTTGAAATGCCCTAAGGAGAGCCTGCTTACTCCCATCAACGAGCACTGGACGACAGCGGAAACCAACTTCGGGCAGATGGAGTGGATAAAGGCGCACCTCCAGAAATAGGTAGATAAAAGAAACTATCTGACAACGAAATAATCAGATATAAAGCCAATAACAAGGTGCAAGAAGCCATCGAGACGCTTGCAAACTTCATAAAAAACTGCAAAAAAGATAGCAATATTTGGCTGTTTGGCCAAATATTGCTATTTTTGCATACTTTAAAGTAACAAACTAAGTTTGAAATCATGTCATTAATAGAGATTCGAAAGGTCGAAAACAAGAAGGACTTGAAGACGTTCATCGATTTCCACTACGACCTATACGAGGGCAATGAGTATGATGTGCCCAACCTGTTCAGCGACGAAATGAATACCCTCAGCAAAGACCGCAATGCCGCTTTCGAGTTTTGTGAGTCCGAATATTATCTTGCCTATAAAGATGGTAAGTTGGCGGGACGTGTCGCTGCCATCATCAATTACAAGGCGAACGAGAAATGGAATCGCAAGTCTGTGCGTTTCGGATGGATTGATTTCATCGATGACCGTGAGGTTTCCAAGGCACTTTTGAAAGCTGTAGAGAGATTTGGTGAGGAAAAAGGCATGGAGGACATCGTAGGGCCGTTGGGCTTTACCGATATGGATCCCGAGGGCATGCTTACCTGGGGGTTCGACCAGCTGGGCACGATGCCCACCATTTACAATTACCCTTATTATCCTGAGCATATCGAGGCTTTGGATGGCTTCGAGGTGGACAACAAGTATGTGGAGTTCAAGCTCATGGTGCCTGATGCCATCCCGGAGAAGTACGCCAAGATTTCGACGATGATAGAGGCGCGCTACAATCTCCATACTCGCAAACTGACCAGGAAGGATATTTTCGAGGGAGGTTATGGGCAGAAGATTTTCGACTTGATCAATGAGACCTATAAGGATCTTTATGGCTATTCCGAGTTGTCGCAGAAGCAGATAGACCAATATATCAAGATGTACTTAGGCTTGCTGGACTTGAACTTCGTCACCCTCATCGAGGACTGGACGACCGACGACCACAAGATGGTGGGCATCGGCATTACGATGCCTTCCTTGGCAAGAGCCTTGCAGAAGTGCCGTCGTGGTAGGTTGTTGCCGTTCGGATGGTGGCATCTTTTGCGTGCCATCAAGTTCCACAAAACTAAGATCGTGGATCTCTTGCTCATCGGCATCCAGCCGGAATACCGTAGCAAGGGTGCGAACGCCCTGCTCTTCGCCGACCTGATTCCCCTCTATCAGAAGTATGGGATAGAATGGGGAGAGACACAGGTGGAGATGGAGAAAAATGCCAATGTACAGGGGCAATGGGGAGTCTTGAATCCAATACTTCACAAGCGTCGCAACTGCTATATCAAGAAAATATAAACAAAGTTAGAGGGAGGAATTTATGTCAGAAGATAAAAACTTAAAAGGCCAGGCGGCTGATGATGGGCAAGCCAATGCTTCCCAGCAGCCCGTGGAATATACTGACGACAACATCCGCCACCTGAGCGACATGGAGCATGTGCGTACTCGTCCGGGTATGTACATCGGCCGCTTGGGCGATGGTAATTTGCCGGAGGATGGCATCTACGTGCTCTTGAAGGAGGTGGTCGACAACTCCATCGACGAATTCAAGATGGGGGCGGGCACTCGTCTGGAAATCGACATCGAGGACAATCTGCGTGTCAGCGTGCGCGACTATGGCCGTGGCATTCCCCAGGGCAAGCTCGTAGAGGCGGTCAGCGTGCTGAATACGGGCGGAAAGTACGACAGCAAGGCGTTCAAGAAGAGCGTCGGCTTGAACGGCGTGGGCGTGAAGGCGGTCAATGCCCTCAGCTCCCACTTCGAGGTGAAGTCGTATCGTGACGGCAAGGTGCGCTGTTTGAAATTCGAGAAGGGTATCCTGAAGAGCGACGAGACCGAGGATACTGAGGATGAGAACGGTACTTTCATCTTCTTTGAGCCAGACAACACGCTCTTCAAGAACTATTCGTTCCACGACGACATCGTGGAGACGATGCTCCGCAACTATACTTACTTGAACACGGGGCTCACCATCATGCACAACGGCCGTCGCATCTTGAGCCGTCATGGTTTGCAAGACCTCTTGCAAGACAACATGACCAACGATGGTCTCTACGAGATTGTCCACATGAAGGGCGAGGACATCGAGATAGCCTTTACCCATACCAATCAGTATGGCGAGGAGTACTATTCCTTCGTCAACGGCCAGCATACCACCCAGGGCGGTACCCACCAGAGCGCCTTCAAGGAGCACATCGCCAAGACCATCAAGGAGTTTTACGGCAAGTACGAGTATGGCGACATCCGCAACGGACTTGTTGCTGCCATCGCCATCAATGTGGAGGAGCCTGTCTTCGAGAGCCAGACGAAAATCAAGCTCGGCAGTACCACGATGACCCCGAACGGGGGAGAGACCATCAACAAGTACGTGGGCGACTTCGTGAAGAAAGAGGTGGATAACTATCTCCATATCCACAAGGATGTGGCAGAGATACTGGAGAACAAGATCAAGGAGAGCGAGCGTGAGCGCAAGGCGATGGCTGGTGTCACCAAGTTGGCCCGTGAGCGCGCCAAGAAGGCAAACCTCCACAACCGCAAGCTGCGCGACTGCCGCATCCACTTCAGCGATGCCAAGAACGAGCGCAAGGAGGAAAGTTCCATCTTCATCACCGAGGGCGATTCTGCCAGCGGAAGCATCACCAAGAGCCGCGACGTGAACACGCAGGCGGTGTTCTCCCTGCGAGGCAAGCCGCTGAACAGCTTTGGATTGACCAAGAAAGTGGTGTACGAGAACGAGGAGTTCAACCTGCTCCAGGCAGCCCTCGACATCGAGGACGGCTTGGACACTCTTCGCTACAACAAGGTGGTCGTGGCTACCGATGCCGATGTGGACGGAATGCACATCCGACTGCTTATCATCACCTTCTTCCTGCAGTTCTTCCCCGACCTCATCAAGAAGGGACATGTGTATGTGCTCCAGACCCCGCTGTTCCGTGTGCGCAACAAGCGTACCAAGATCAAGAACAAGAAGGCCGTGGCCGATGCCGACGCCAAGTTGGGGCCGAAGGAGAAGAAGGGCGATTTCATCACGCATTATTGCTATAGCGACGAGGAACGCCAACAGGCCATCAAGGCTCTCGGCCCTGACCCGGAAATCACTCGATTCAAAGGATTGGGAGAGATTTCGCCAGAGGAATTCGCCCATTTCATCGGTCCCGACATGCGACTGGAGCAGGTGACGCTCCACAAGAACGACCAGGTGCAGAAGCTCTTGGAGTACTACATGGGCAAGAACACCATGGAGCGCCAGAACTTCATCATCGACAACTTGGTGATAGAGGAGGACATCCCGGAGGAAGACTCAGCCCCGCTGGATTGATTCTTTAGTCCCACGGATTTCACAGATTTACACGGATAGGCTTGTGCCAGAATCAATAAAAAGAATCTGTGTTAATCTGTGAAATCTGTGGGAGTTTTTGTATAAGATAAATATTAATCTGTGAGAATGAAAAAGATAATATTGTTTGCGCTTTTGTCATTGATGGCAGCCAATGTCGTGAATGCCCAGATGCGCATCAGGATGGGCAAGAACAGCCCGATAGAGAAGTTGGGTAGGGCAGAGATAGCCATCACCAACCTCTACGTGGATAGTGTGGACGAGAACAAGCTCGTGGAGGATGCCATACGTGGTATGCTCGAAAAGCTCGACCCTCACTCTTCCTATACCACAGCCAAGGAAACGCAGTCTATGAACGAGTCGCTCAATGGCTCGTTCGAGGGCATCGGCGTGCAGTTCAACATGGTCGACGACACGCTCCTCGTCATTCAGCCCGTCGTCAACGGACCCTCCGAGAAGGTGGGCATCATCGCCGGCGACCGCATCGTGGCCGTGAATGACACAGCCATCGCTGGCGTGAAGATGAGCAAGGAGGACATCATGAAGCGCCTCCGTGGTCCCAAAGGAACCTTTGTCAACCTCACCATCGTCAGAAAAGGCATCAAGGACAAGCTCACCTTCAAGGTGAAGCGCGACAAGATACCTGTCACCACGATGGACGCTGCCTATATGATTCGCCCTGGCATCGGCTACATCCGCTTGGGCGGCTTCGGGATGACCAGCCACAAGGAGGTTTCCGCCGCCATGGACTCGCTCAAGAAGAAAGGCATGAAAGACCTTATTTTCGACTTGGAGGACAATGGTGGTGGATACCTACAGACGGCAGCCCAAATAGCCAACGAGTTCTTGGAGAAAGGCGATCTCATCGTCTACACCGTTGGGCGTACAGCTCCTCGCCAGGAGTTTCGTGCCGAGGCCAAAGGACGTTGGCGCAAGGGCAAGATTGTTGTCCTCACCAATGAGTTCACGGCTTCCGCCGCAGAAATCGTCTCTGGCGCCATCCAGGACCAGGACCGTGGTGTCGTCGTAGGTCGCCGCACTTTTGGCAAGGGCTTGGTGCAGCGTCCCCTCACCTTTGAGGATGGGAGCGAGATACGCCTCACCGTGGCTCATTACTATACGCCCAGCGGCAGGTGCATCCAGAAGCCTTACAAGAAGGGCGACCGTGAAGACTACGCCATGGATCTGGACAATCGCTACAAGCATGGCGAGTTCACCAACCAGGACAGCATCCATCTCTCCGACAGCCTGAAGTACTATACGCTCAGAAAGCACCGCGTGGTTTATGGTGGCGGTGGTATCATGCCTGATTATTTCGTGCCACTTGATACGACTAAATACACCAAGATGCATCGTCTCTTGGCAGCCAAGAGCATCGTCGTCAACCACAGCTTGAAGTTCATCGACGCTCACCGCAAGGAGCTCAAAAGCCAATATTATAAGGACTTCGACAAATTCCTGTCGGACTACGAGGTTCCAGCTTCGCTCGTGGACGGCATCATCGCAGAGGGCGAGAAAGAGAAAATAAAGCCCAAGGATGCCGCCGAATTGGCGCAGACGAGGAAATACCTGTCCATACAGCTCAAAGCCCTTGTGGCGCGAGATATTTGGGATATGAGCCAATACTTCCAGGTTTGGAACGAAACGAATGAGATAGTGCAGCGAGCCGTCCAGCTCCTGGAGACGGGAAAGTAAGAGAAAGCACCTTTGTGAAGCGTAGCCATGAGGCCGACCTTCGCAAAGGTGCTTCTTCTTTATGAGGCATAGTAGGGGAGAGGGACTTTTTTATAGCTTTACTCTCAAAACAACAGGTATTTGGAACAACTGGAACACTTGTTCTTTGTGTAAGTGCTTGATTATGAAAGGGTTAGTTTGATAGAAGTACCTTGGGCGTTCCAGTTCCAGTTGTTCCAATTAAAAAAATGCAAAGACAAATTCTTAATTTCTTCATGATAACTAATTGATAATTAAATATATATATATAATATATATAATATATAAAGAT
>ERZ808240.5621-NODE-5621-length-10096-cov-66.475251_pt1 | contig 10096 bp, 8 predicted proteins | sample MGYA00521084_ERZ808240 | MGnify/ENA primary metagenome ERZ808240 (study PRJEB31516, sample SAMN03275571) | gut metagenome | biome: mammalia-associated habitat; material: feces | host: Papio cynocephalus | place: Kenya | collected 2012-08-06 ... | reverse complement strand
GCGCATCCCCAAGACCTGCCTGACGGTCATTCCGCGCGCCGGACTCGGCGACTACACATGCCCGCCGAGCGGACTGGCCGTCCTCTACAACAACATCCCCGGACCGAAGAAGATCGTCTGGATGCAGGGCTCGACCCACGGGTACATCCCGCCGCAGAAGGACAACCAGATCTTCACCTGGACGGCCAACGGGGCGGAATAGAGAGGAACGCCCCCATGGCGACTGAAGATCTGACGGAAAAGACGCTCGCCGCGCGGCGCGTGTTCACGGGCAAGCTCATCTCGGTGGACGTTCTCGACATCGAACTCCCCGACGGACGGCGCACGACGCGCGAAGTCGTCCGCCATGGCGCGGCGGTCGGCATACTGGTCCGGCGGCCGGACGGCAAGTTCGTGTTCGTGCGCCAGTACCGCAAGGCGGTCGAGGAGGCGCTCGTGGAAATCGTCGCCGGCGGCGTCGAACCGGGCGAGTCCCCCGAAGCGGCCGCCCGGCGCGAGACGGCGGAGGAAACCGGCTACGATGTGGCGCGCCTGGAGCGGCTGACCACCATCGTCTGCACCCCGGGCTATTGCGAAGAGCGCATCCACCTTTTCTACGCCGAGGTGCAGGAAAAACCCCACGGACAGCATCAGGATCCGGACGAAAACGTGCATCCGGTCGTTCTGGACGAAGCGGAAGTCGAGGCGGCCATCCGCGGCGGTACGCTCTTCGACTCGAAGTCCCTTTCGGCCTGGGCGTGCTGGAAGCTGCGCGCATAACCCCGTTTTACGCATGAAACATATACAATAAGGACAGAAACAAGAGTCTGAACCTGTTGATTCCTTGTCTCGCGGCGTTCGCGGGATGCGTCTGCCGTGCGCCGGCGGACTACGACAAGAACGACCCCGTCGTCGGCAACTGGGGGCTCGAGCTCGGCTACGACGGCATGAAGGCCGGCCACATGATCGCCTCGCGCGACGCCGCGGGCAAGCCGCAAGCTTTGGTTCTGTGGCGCTGGGCTTCGCCTGCCCAGATGAAGAACGTCGTGTTCGACGGCAACCGCTTTTCGTTCGACCATCCGTGGGGCTTCCGCGTCGAGGGCGAAGTGGCGGCGAAGGATCTTGTCGCGAAGACCGTCGAGAAGGACGGCAAGCCGGGCGTCGCGGTGAAGGGCTGGCGCAATCCGCCGATCCCGGCGGGCGTCTCCACGAAGGACGCGAAACTGGGTGCGCCGATCGACCTGTTGAAGGACGGGCTCGTGGGCTGGGAACCGCTCGAAAAGAGCGGCAAGTTCGGCTGGTCGTTCAAGGACGGGGTGTTGTCCAACAAGCTCGGGTTCAAGGCGGACGGCAGCAGGGCCGGCGGCGGCGTGAATCTGCGCACGAAACGCGCGGACTTCTACGATTTCAATCTCGAATACGACGTGCGCGTGCCGAAAGGATCCAATTCGGGCGTGTATCTGCGCGGACGCTACGAGTGCCAGGTTGTGGACAGCTATGGCCGGCCGGTGAACGAGCACAACATGGGGGCGTACTACGGGCGCGTCGTCCCGAAGGTCGCCGCCGAGAAACCGGCGGGCGAATGGCAACATGTGAGCGTCACGCTCTACAAGCGCCATCTGACCGTCGTCCTCAACGGCACGACGATCATCGAGGACGCGCCGGTCGTGGGCGTCACGGGCGGCGCGGTGGACGCGAACGAGTTCGTGCCGGGCTTCATCTACCTTCAGGGCGACCACTCGGACGCGGACTACAAGAACATGATTCTGCGTCCGGCGCGCTGAGGCTCTGGCTGCGCAAGATTGGCCGTCCGCTCCCCTCGTGATGCAAGACCGGCACATTCAACCGTGTAGGGAGAGTGGAAAGTGTAGCAGAAACTCCGAGGGGCGGCAAAAGGGTGCGCTAATGCGCCGCTGAATGCTTCGCACCCCCGCCCCGGCCCAGACTACGAAACGGGCTGTCCAAAGGCGGTTCGCCTTTGATTGGGGGCGGAACCCGCGGGGCACCGGGCGAAACAATTAGTGGAGCCTTTTGCCGCCCCTCGGAGTTTGTTCTACCTCGGAGTTTATTCCTCATGCAGAGATACGCAGAGAGTCCTCCATCTCCATTTTCTGCATTCTCTACACGGTTAATATCGTTAATTTCCATCTCTGCGTGAGGATCTACCGGGACGGACGCGTCGTTTGTCCGCGCCGGTTTCAAGAGACCAAGGTCTCCAGGGCAAGAGACCAAGGTCTCCGGATCAAAAGGACTTGGTCTCTCGAAGTCCGGTTGGGCACGGGTGCATAGGCGGCCTGCCATCTCCCGCGGTCTTATCCTTCGGTCCGACGTCTGCCGCGGGGGGAGAGACCCTCCCTCCTTTGTGGAGAACGTCCATTGTCCGAGTAAATGCCACTAGTGCCTTATCCTATGTTTGCCCGAGTAAATGTCCATACACTAGGAGCATTTACTTGGGCAATTCACAAAAATAAAAAAAGTTTAAATTTCCCCTTGCGCAGGCAAACCGAAATATGATATAATATGAATCACTTTCTGGAACCGCGGGGTTGTGGCGCAATTGGTTAGCGCACTGGACTGTCGATCCGGGGGTTGCGGGTTCGAGCCCCGTCGACCCCGCCATTTTAGAGAGAAAAACGAAGCTGCCTTGTGGTGTAATGGTAGCACAGCAGATTCTGATTCTGCTTGTCGGGGTTCGAGTCCCTGCGAGGCAACCACAAGCGCGTGAGGTTCTCCCAAGAGTGTTTTGACGAGGGTGGACTTTGCTCGTTGTCGATGTGGAGTCCGGGCAGATTCTTCTTTTTTGCCGGATTCGTGAAGTTTGCATTGACGGCGCGGCGCGAATCTGCTAAAATATTAGGCAAACGTACTGAATGCCTAATATGAGAGTTTCTAAATTGCCTAGGATTTTGCGGTTCAAATCGTGGTTGCTAACGGCCCTTTGGGGCACGGAGAACTGGGTCGTTTCCGCGCGCCCGACAGGCGCCACGGAGATTGTCGGCGGACCGCTCGCCGGCAAGACCCTGCGTGACGTTTGGCCGGACTTTCCGCTTCTTTTCAAACTTATCGATACCCAGATGCGGATTTCGGTCCAGGTCCACCCCAACGAACGAACCAGCGTCTTGACGGGGGGCGAACCCAAGACCGAGATGTGGTGCCTGTTGACGGACGGTGTCATCTACGCGGGGCTGAAGCCGGGAGTGGACGCGCGCGCCGTGGAGGAGGCGATACGGAAGGGGAACTTCACGGACATACTCGTACGGCATGAGGGAAAGGCCGGGGACATCTTCTACATTCCCGGCGGACTCGTCCACGCGATGGGCGACAATCTGCGCCTGTATGAAGTGCAGCAGAGTTCGGCCACGACGTTCCGTCTCTACGATTGGGGGCGCGTGGGGCCGGATGGATGTCCGCGACAGTTGCACATAGCCGAAGCGCTCCAGGCGATAGACTATAGTTTGCCGCCGCCCCGTCCGGTACAGGCGGTGGAGAGTCCGTACTTCGCGTTCCACAAGGTGTCCGTTTCGGGAAGGGCGACCGGGCGTCTGGACGCCGCGTTCGCCGTTTTCTACGTGCTGCGCGGCGCCTTGCGCCTGGAGGGCGAGCTTTTCGAGGCGGGCGAGAGCGCGCTTGTCACGTCGGGCGGGGATTTGGCGCTGGAAGGGACGGATGCCGCGCTTTTCGTGACGCTCCCCGGCGGCGGCGCGTTCAACCTCGACTGAATGCAGGGTGGGACTTGCTTTTGCCGCGCGAAAATGGCATAATATAGAATACAATGAACGAAAGAAAGAAGAGCGGAACATGAAGATACGGAATATTTGCGGAATCCTCTCCCTTGTGTTGATCGTCGGGTGCGACAAGAGGCCGGAAGCCGAGAAACTGGGCTACCGCGGGGAGGATATTTCGGACAATCTGTCCTTCTACACGACGGGTGCCGGCACGACGAACTGGGTGCCGGCGCGTCTCCTGGAAGTTTTCGAGAATTACGCGCTTTCCGCCAACGAGGCGGCGCTTCTCGCGGCGCTTGACATGCAGCTTCCGGGGCTGGCGGCGGAAACCTTGCCGGCGGGATACAGCGTGGACGAGGAAGGGCCTTGGCTCACGGCGTGGAAGAAGCCGGCCGCGCATTTGGGCATGACCGGGCAGAAGGGGTTCTATTCCCACTACGACGACGAAGCGAAACGCTACGAGACGGGCGAGGCCTATTTCTCTTCCTATTGGAAGACGCGCGAGGAGGCTCTCACGGCAATGGAAAACCTGAAGACGCGCGTGGCCGCGGCGTTCGGTCCGCTCAAGATGCATACGTTGCCGGACGGCTGGATAGCGGAATATCTGCGTCTGCGGGTCATGTGCGTGACGGGCGTCAAGCCGGACGGGACGTGGTGTTGCATGCTGACGCTTGCGGACAAGTCCAACCCCGGGTGCGGCGCATGGGAGCCGCTTGCGGCGCAGAAGGCGCGCAGGGCGGAGCATCTTTACCAGCGTGCCCTGGAGACCTGGCAGGAGGCGGCGAAAAAGAAGCAGGCGGAAAACCGCGCGGCCTGCGCGGCGGCGCTGAAAGCGAAGGGGCTGCCGGGGATTGCGGAGATTCTGTGGCGTGCGCAGGACGACGGTTCGCACATCTTCTATTCGGAGGAGACGCTCGCTTCCACGAACGACGTGGTGCGCATCTGGCAGGCGCAACGCGATTTGCTGAAGAAGGCCTACGGACTTGATTTGCCGCAAACGCCCGGCGTCCAGGAACCGGAGCCCGGGGTGCGCGTCTTGTCGGGGGCCGCGACAAACGACACGCCCTACGCGGCGCGTCTGGATATTGCCGTTTTCACGGCGCCGGCGCGCGCTGACAAGAGCCCGGCACCCGAAGGCGTGGACGCCGGACCTTGCGGACGGTGGCGTTTGATTATCCGAGAAGACGTATTGCCTGGCCATGAATTGCCGCCGCGGCCCGTCCGCGGCAACTGAGAGATGGCACGCACGGCGCTTATATTGGGACGCGGAAAAAGCGGGATGGCCGCCGCAGAGACCCTGCGGACGGCAGGGTACGAGACGGCATTCGCCGAGAACGTCGATCTTGTCGTCGCGAGTCCGGGCGTGCCGGTCAAGAGCGAGTTGCAGCTGGGCGTCGAGGCGTTGAAGGCGCGGGGCGCCAAGCTGCTGGCGGTCACGGGCTCGAAGGGCAAGTCGAGCGTGGTCAAACTGGTGACGGAAGCGCTCGCGCTCGCCGGATACCGGGCGGTCGCCTGCGGGAACTACGGCTTGCCGGTCTGCGCGGTCGGGGAGTGCGATTGGGCGGTCGTGGAGGTCAGTTCCTTCCAGCTCGAGACGACGTCGTTGGGTCCGGACGCCTTCGCGGGCGCCGTCATCCTAAACTTGCAGGAAGACCATCTGGGCCGTCACGGCAGCCGGGGGGCCTATCACGCGGTGAAGCGGCGGATTCTGGAGATGACGGAAAACGGTTTCGTGGCGGAAGGCCTCCCGGCGTCGCCGCTCGCGGCGGGGTCGTATTTCGACAATCCCGTCTTGGCGGCGAACGGCGCGGCGGCGGTCGTCCTGCTGCACATCGCGGGCGTGCCGGACGAGACGATTCGGCGGGCGTTTGCGGCCTTCAAGCCGCTGCCGCACCGCATGTGCCGTGTGTGCGAGCAGGGCGGGGTCGTCTATGTGGACGATTCGAAAGCCACGTCCATCGCCGCGCTGATGGCGGGCGTGCAAATGGCAAAGGGGCGCATCCGGCTCATTGCCGGGGGGCTCCCGAAAGGGGACGATCCGGCGGCGGCGCGGAGTCTTCTGGCCGCGCGGGTCGAGAAGGTCTATCTGATTGGCGCGAGCGCGGAGGCGTTTGCCGCGGCCTGGGCGGGCGCGACGGCGTGCGAAGTCTGCGGGACGCTTGAGCGGGCCGTCGCACGGGCGAAAGCCGAGGCGCGACCGGGCGAGACGGTGTTGCTTTCGCCGGGGACGGCGAGTTTCGATCAATTTAAAAGTTTCGAGGAACGCGGCGAACGCTTTGCGGACCTTGTGCAAAAAGAAGGATAAAAGACATGAAGAAAGTCGGTATTGTGTTGGGTGCTGCGGCGGTGGCCGTTCTCGCGGGTTGCAAAGACCCGAATTATCGTGGCTATTCGTCCGATTCGCAGGATGAAGTCAAGCAAGCCCAGGAGACGCCCGCGGGCGTATCCACGGTCGAACCGGTCCAGACGATCGAGCCGGCGCCCGAGCCGGTCGTGGCGGAGCCTGCGGCAAAGAAGGTCGAACCCGTCGTCGAGCCTTTGCCGGCCCCGGAACCCGAGCCCGTCGAGGAGACCACCACCTACATTGTGCAGCGCGGCGACTATCTGGCGAAGATTTCGAAGAAGTACAACGTGAAGATTTCCTCCATTCGGCGCCTCAATCCGCAGATAAAGGACGACAATGTCGTGCGGATCGGCCAGAAGATCAAACTGCCGGGCAAGATCGACGTCGGCGAGCAGAAGGCGCCCACGCCCACGCCGCACGCCAAAAAGCCCGCGCCGGCGGTCAAGCCGTACACGGGGGCCACAAAGGAGTATGTCGTCAAGAGCGGCGACACGCTGGGCGGCATCGCGCACGCCTATGGTCTGCGGGTGCGCCAGCTCAAGGAGCTCAACGGCCTGAAGAAGGACATGATCCGCGTCGGCCAGAAGCTGAAGGTCCCGGCGGAAAAGAAGTCCGTAGCCAAGAAGACGGCCCCCAAGGCGGCGCCTGCGGTCCATAAGGTCGAGCCGAAGCCGGTCGCGGCGAAGGAAGAGCCGAAGGCTCCCGTGTCCGAGCCGGTCGCGACGGAGGCGGTTCCCGCGGCCGCGCCGGTTGAGCCGGCCGCCCAGGAAGCCGTTCCGGCGCCGGAAGAGCCCGGTTTGGACGAGGCTGCCACGAACGAGATTTCCTATACCGTGCAGGAAGGCGAAGATCTGACGGATATTTCCATCAAGTTCTCCGTGAGCGAAGGCGAGATTCGCAATCTCAACAACCTGGGCGACGAGCCGCTCAAGGCGGGCCAGGTTCTCAAGCTCCCGGCCAACGCCGTGGAGCAGCAGTAACCCGGTGCGCAAGACGCCGATTTACCTGTTGGGCCTGACGGTCACGGCGCTCGTGGCCTTGGGCCTGATTGTTTTGTGCAGTGCGAGCGGCACGAACGCCGCGCGCCTGCATAACGGCAATGTCTATTTCTTCGTCGAGCGCCAGTTCGTCTATCTGGGGGTCGGGGTCGTCGCGGCTTGTGCGGCGACGTTCTTTGACTATCACCGGTGGCGGGACAATCTGGCGTTTACGGTTCTTTTTTATCTCGCGGTCGTCGTTTTGCTCGCGGCCGTCTTTCTGTTCCCCGCAATCAACGGGTCGCAGCGCTGGCTGAATCTGGGGCCCATCCGCCTGCAGCCGAGCGAGCTCGCCAAATTGGCGACGGTGATCGTTCTGGGCGTCTATCTGGACCGCATCGGTTGGCGGGTCGAGCTTTTCAAGCGCGGGGCGCTCGCGTCCGCGGTGCTTGTCGCGCCTTTCGCGTTGCTTGTCGTGCTGGAGCCGGACTTCGGCTCTTTCATGGTCATAGCCTGCACGGCGGGGCTGATGATGTTCCTGGCGGGCGTGCGGGTCTGGCACGTGGCGTGCGTCGGGGCCGCGGGCGTGTTGCTTTTCGTCGTCAAGCTTTTGTCGAACGCGAACCGCATGGGCCGCCTGGCGGCCTTTCTGGGTTCGGACGACGCGGACAATCCGGCGGCCTACCAGGTCGCCATGGCCCGGGTCGCGCTTCAGCGCGGCGGACTTCTAGGCGTCGGGTACATGCAGTCCATGCAGAAACACGGCTATTTGCCCGAGGCGCACACGGATTTCATCTTCGCCGTCGGCGCGGAGGAGTTCGGGCTCGTCTTCACGGTGGGTGTTTTGCTTCTTTTCGTCCTGTTCTTCATTCTGGCTCTTTACATCGCGCATCACGCCGAGGATCGCCTGGGGCGGTTTCTCGCGTACGGGATGGCGTTCATCATCTTCTTCCAGGCCTGCTTCAATCTGGGCGTCGTCTGCGAGGCGTTGCCGACGAAAGGGATGGCGCTGCCCTTCTTCAGCTACGGGGGGACGAACCTGGTTTCGGCGTTCCTGGCCGTGGGCGTCATACTTTCCGTCGGCATCCATTCGTCCAACAATGTGAAACGGCGCCTCAAGCGCACGGTGCGCCCATGAAAACCCCGACAGAACAGCCGCCCGCCTGGACGGTGTCCGCCCTGACGGCGCGCATAAAGGGTCTTCTGGAAAGCCAGTATACGCGCATCTACGTGGAGGGCGAGGTCAGCGGCTGGCGCGTATACCCGAGCGGACACGCCTATTTCACCTTGAAGGACGCCGGTGCGCAGATTGCGTGCGTCATGTTCAAAAGCTGCCTCGACCGGTGCAAGGCACGCGCGCTTCTGGCGGACGGCGCCAAGATCCTCGTCTACGCGAACGCGACGGTCTATCCCCAGCGCGGCATGTACCAGCTGACGGTTCTGGCGGCGAAGGCCGTGGGGGCGGGCGATCTGATGCGCCGCTACCTGGAGCTCAAGGCGAAATTGGAGGCGGAAGGGCTGTTCGCGGCCGCGCGCAAGCGTCCGCTCCCGCTTTTGCCGCGGCGGATCGGCCTTGTGACGAGCCCGGCCGGCGCGGTGGTGCACGACATGTGCCGCGTCCTGACGCGGCGCTTCCCGTCGCTGGAAATCCGCCTCTACCCGGCGCTCGTCCAGGGCGACGCCGCCCCGGCCACGCTCATAGCGGGTTTGAACTGGTTCAACCGGGCGACGGATTGGCGCGCGGATGTGCTGATCATCGGGCGCGGCGGCGGCAGTTTCGAAGATCTTTTCTGCTTCAACGACGAAACGCTCGTGCGGGCCGTCGCCGCTTCGCGAATCCCCGTCATCTCGGCGGTCGGACACGAGACGGACTTCACACTCTGCGATTTCGCCGCCGATTGGCGCGCCGGTACGCCGTCCATGGCGGCGGAGCGGGCGGTTCCCGAGCGCGCGGAACTCCTGCGGCGTCTGGACGACCTGGACAGCGCGCTTCTGAATGCGTTGACGGCGGCGTACGAGATGAACGCGCAACGCGTCGACCATCTTTCGTCTTTGCTGGCGCCCGCCTTGACAATGCGCGCGGACCGATTGTCGCATACGTTGGACCGTTTGGCGGCGGCGTTGGCGCCGCTGCTGGAAAAGCAGGGGCTGGCGGCCGAAGGCAAGTTGGGGCGGCTGGCCGAAGCGCTGACGGCCGCACTGCGTCTTTCCCTGCGCGACCGGGGAGCGCACCTGCGGGAGTTGACGGCCAAACTCGACATGCTCTCGCCCTATGCCGTGCTCGAGCGCGGCTATTCCATTACGACGGACGCGGCGGGCGCCGTCATACGTTCGTCGGCGTCTGTCCGGCAAGGGTCCGTCATCCATACGCGCCTGGGCGAAGGCAGCCTGGTTTCCGTCGTGTCGTGAAGACGGTCCGCCGGCGCCGCACCCCCGCGGAACATTTCTCTCCTCTTTCTCTGTTTGCAGCCTCGTTCTCGGGGTTGTTCCGAAGATCCTGTACACTTTCTCTTTTGTTGCTATGAATGCGAAAAAGCCCCTTTACGCGCGAAAACAGTAAATTATGAGGTGCGAGGGGTCGGGTTCACGGTCTCGGGAGTAAGAGACCACGGTCTCAGGTACAAAAGACCGCGGTCTCAGGTGCAAAAGACCGCGGTCTTTTAGTGGAGAGACCACGGTCTCAGGTGCAAGAGACCGCGGTCTTTTAGTGGAGAGACCACGGTCTCAGGAGCAAAAGACCGTGGTCTCTGCCGCGGGCGTCCCCGGACGCGGTTCGCGCCGCAACCGGACCCTTCCATCGGCGTCCGCCTCTTTCGACGTGCAAATCACCGTGCGCGCGAAGTCTAAAAATGGTATAATAGTCGCATGTCGCAAGAATGGAACATAAAGTCGCGGGGACACGTCTGCAGCTTCTGCGGGAAGCCGCTTTTGGACCGCACGCCCGTCGTGAGCGCGCTCAAGGAGACGGCCGGCGGCTACGAGCGGTTCGACTGCCATCCCGAATGCTGGAAAACGACGCCGCGGGACTGGGAGCCGTTTTCGTTCTGGGACGGCGTCTATCTTGCGCCGGT
>ERZ808240.5619-NODE-5619-length-10100-cov-10.859532_pt1 | contig 10100 bp, 8 predicted proteins | sample MGYA00521084_ERZ808240 | MGnify/ENA primary metagenome ERZ808240 (study PRJEB31516, sample SAMN03275571) | gut metagenome | biome: mammalia-associated habitat; material: feces | host: Papio cynocephalus | place: Kenya | collected 2012-08-06 ... | reverse complement strand
GCGTACATTTTGTTCATTCCTTTTCGTTGTACTCGCTGGTCGTAAAGGCAGGCCCAACCAGAGGGCCATTTCAGGCGCCCACACCACGCGGCTAGAATAGTATAGCAAAAAACAATGTGGAATGCAAGAGGAAATTTCCTCTTTGCGCAGATTTTTTTATTTTTCGCGGCCGCTTTCCGCAATGGTGCGTTTTACTTCCGCATTGTAAGCTTCCGTGCGCTGCACGAACAGGCTGCGCGGGCTGGATGCCACCAGTTCTGCGTCTGCATCCAGCATAAGGCCGATGACACCTTTTTCCTTGCGGAGGCGGTTGAGTGCCGCCTTATTCTCCGCATTCAGGGCCAGCGGCACCATAAGCGGCCTGCCCTTGTATTTGCGGGTGAAGTAGATCTCCAGCGCAAGGCCTACCAGCACGGCCAGACCGGCCAGCAGCTGGGATACGCGCAGGCCGATGGACGGCACCAGCATCAGGCTGTCCGTGCGCAGGCCCTCGATCCAGAAGCGGCCCGCGCCGTACCAGATGAGGTAGCGCAGGGTGATATCGCCGTTGAACTTGCGTTTTTTCATGTAGGCGAACAGCAGCGCAAAGCCCACCAGGCACCAGATGCTCTCGTACAGGAAGGTGGGGTGCACAGGAAGGTTCGGGTCCACAGTGACGCCGTTCGGCACCGTGACCGTGCTGCCCATCAGGTAGGCGCGGGTGGCCTCGCTGTACATGCCCCAGGGCAGGGTGGTATTGTAGCCAAAGGCCTCCTGGTTGAAGAAGTTGCCCCAGCGGCCAAGCCCCTGCCCGATGAGGAAGCCCATGGCTGTCAAATCGAACATGGGCAGCACCGGCACGCCGCGCCACTTGCAGGCCAGTCCGCCGAACAGAAAACCGCCGATGACGCCGCCGTAGATGGCAAGGCCGCCATCCCGGATGGCAAGCATCTCCCAGATGCTCTCATATTTAAATGGTGCCATGGCCACATAATAGGCGCGGGCACTGGCAATGCCCAGCACCACGCCGATGAGGATCACGTCCACCATGCTGTCCGGGTCCACACCGAATTCCAGGCTGTGCCGGAACGCGAACACCAGCGCCAGGCACATGCCCACGGCGATGCACACGCCGTACCAGTAGATATTGATGCTTCCCAGATGGAAGGCCACGCGGTTGAGCTCAAAGCTCAGCCCAAGGCCCGGAAACTGTACCAGATTTGTCATTCTGCTTCTTCCTCCTCCATTTCGGCCAGCGGCACGGTGCCGTCCGGCTGGATGGTCATCACGGCCATGCGCTCGGTCTGCAGGATGTGCTGCAGGGCAGCATCCGCATCCTCGGCGGTCAGGCCAGCCAGCATGGAGATCTGCTGGGCCACCGTCTGGCCGGAAAGCGCAAAATCGGCCATCTGGCTGGCGGAATCCTCCACATTTTCCAGATTTTCAATGAGCTGACCGTATTTTTCGTGTTTGCACAGGGTAAAGATCTCCCGGTCCACGCCCTCGGCACGGATGCGGGCGACCTCTTCCAGCAGCAGCGTCTGCACCGTGTCCGGCACATCACTCTCGCCGGTGAACAGGATGCAGCAGCAACCGTCCACCCGCAGCACCTCCCCGCCGAAGCCGGGGTTCACCAGGCCTTCATCGTAGAGCCTGCGGTACAGCGGCGACATGCCGCCGCAGATGCAGCACAGCACCAGATCGTACAGTGCCTCGGTACGCAGATCATCCGGCGGCAGCGGTGCCTCCTTGAAGCCCAGGCCGAAGCAGGGTTTGGACACCGGCATCTGCAGGGTCTTTTCCCGGGCGGCAAGGGTCATTGGCTCTTCCGCCCACAGGCGCTGCACCCGTTCCGCCGGGTGCGGTTCCAGAAAGCCGTGGCGCGCGCAGGCCGCCAGAATCTGCTCCATGGTCGTGTTTCCGGCAGCAGCCAGCACCATGTTGCCCGGCGCATAGAAGGCCCGGCAGCTGTCGTACAGCATTTCCGGGGTGATCTGCGCAATGCTCTCCACGGTGCCCGCGATATCGCTGCGGATGGGGTGGCTGTGGTACAGACACTCGAACAGGCCGGTGATGAGCCGCCAGTCCGGGCTGTCCTCATACATTTTGATCTCCTGCCCGATGATGCCCTGCTCCTTGGCAATGGTCTGCTCCGTAAAATACGGGTGGGTCACCATGCCCAGCAGTACGTCCAGACTTTCGTCCAGCTGCTGGGTGGCGGTGAACAGATAGCAGGTGCGGTCAAAGCTGGTGAAGGCGTTGGCGTTCGCGCCGGTCTTGGCGTATTTCGCAAAGGCGTCGCCGTCCTGATCCTCAAACATCTTGTGTTCGAGGAAGTGTGCCACACCGGCGGGCAGATGCACCTCTTTGCCGTCCAGCCGGAAGTCCCGGTCAATAGAGCCGAAGCGGGTGGCAATGATGACATGGGTGCTGGAATAGCCCGGCATGGGGCGCACCAGCACGGTAAGGCCGGAGGGCAGCACCTTCCACTGGTCGGCCACGGCCTGTTCCAGAAGGGTCTTATTCGTCTGCGGCATGGGCCGGTTCCTCCTTTGTCAGCAGATAGCTGACCGACAGGGTCAGCTGGCGCAGGATGTCCCGCACCTGCTCCTTGGTCACGGCCTGCAGCGCCGCACGGGCCTCGTCCGGCGTCTGCACGGGGCCGCCGCGCAGCACCTCGATGTAATACCAGCTCTCCATGCCGCCCAGGCTGTCCTCTACGCCGTTCATCCCGCTCAGCAGGCCGCGGCGGCAGTCTTCCAGCTCTTCGTCCGTGATGGGCCCATTGCACAGGTCGTCCAGCTCCTTTAAAATGGCCTGCTCGGCGCGGGCGGCGTCGGCGTGCTCCACGCCGCTGTTGACCGCCATGCTGCCCGTGAAGCTCTGGAAGGAGGACGAGCAGTAGTAGCACAGGTGGTCCCGCTCCCGCACATTGAGGAACAGGCGGCTGGTCACGCTGCCGCCGTAAAGCGCCATGGCAAGGCGCACAGCGGCCAGCTGTTCCGGCCGCATGGGCTGCCCCAGCGTGAACAGCATACAGAGCTTGGCCTGCACCATGTCAAAGTGCTCGGTCTGATGCAGCGGCTCCCGGCGCGGCATGGCAATGTTTTCCACCAGCGGCAGCGGGGCGCGGTCCAGCGCAGCCAGTTCGGCCAGCAGCGCTGCCTTGACCGTTTCGGTCTGCCGGGCATCACAGCCCAGCACCAGCAGCTCGATGTGCGCGGTGCGCAGCATGGCGCGGTAGGCCTCTGTCAGCTGCTGCGGGGTGAGGGCATCCACCTCTTCCAGGTAGCCTTCCTGCCGCACGCCCGCCGGGCTGTCCCCGAAGAACTCACGGTTGGCCTGCCTGGTGCAGTAGATGCGTTTTTCATTGATTTCATCCTCGAGCGCCTTTTTCAGCATCTGCTTTTCAATGCCGACGGCCTCGGGGTCAAAGGTGCCGCCCACAAAATAGGGGTGGAAAGCCGTGCCCAGCGCAAGGGCAGCGTATTCCCGGGTGAGGGGCTCGCCTTCCAGTGCAAACTTATCCTTGATGCCGGTCACGCTGACGCAGAGGTTGTGGTTGCAGCCCATGGGGCGGGCATCCACGGTCAGGTCTGCCCCGTAAAGTCTGGCCAGCTTTTTGGTCAGGCGGGTCATATCCGGGCAGTCCGCATAGCCGCGTTCCAGCACCAGCGGCAGCAGCGCGTGGGCGGTGGCCGTCTCCCGCTGCGCCGGGAAAGCAAAGTGGATGCTGATGCGGCAGCGGTTGAATTTTTCCGCCGGGTCCCACGAAAGGTGGACGCCCGGCACAATGAGCGTACGTTCCAAAGTCGTTTCTCCTTCCTCCCTGCCCGCCCGGGGCCGGGAGTTTTGATCAGGATGCCTTCTGCAAGGCAAGGAATTCTTCCAGGCTCAGGCCGCTGGCCCGGATGGCGAGGGCATTTTCCACCCCCACGAACCGCCAGTGCCACGGCTCAAACACCACACCGGTGGCCGCCTGATGTTCCTGCGGGTAGCGCAGGATGAAGCCGTATTCCGCCGCGTAGGCCGTGAGCCACTCGTAGGCCTTTGTCCCGGCAAAGCCGGTGTCCAGATTGCTGTAATCTGCACTGCACAGGTCCAGCGCATAGCCGGTGCCATGTTCGCAGGCATCGGCCGCAGGCTGGATGGAAGCGGCCAGGGCGGCGGCTTTCTCCTCCGATTTATGGCGGTCCTGGTAGAGCTGCTTCTGCTGCGCAAATGCTTCCGCGCGGGCATCGGCGTCCCGGTAGCCGGCCACAAGGGTCAGCTCCACGCCGTCCGCTTTGGCGGCAGCGGCCATGCTGCGGTACTGCATGGCCGCTTCTGCTTCCAGCTGCAGGCCGGTGGCCTCATCTGCCACGTCCAGCACAGGAGAGGGTTCCTCTTCATACGGGAGGTTCGCGTTCACCAGCACAAGGCGGGCGTCGTCCGGGTCAAAAACATACCCTGTGGCATCATAGGGTGCCGCGGTGAACACCTGCGGTCCGGCCAGCATTGCGTGCACCCTGGGCAGCAGCCAGAGGATGCCGCTGGTGAGCAGCGCAATGACCAGCGCGCACCCGCCCAGGAACAGCACCCAGTTGCGGGCCAGGCGCAGCAGCTTGCGCCGCTTCCACTGTTCATAGGTCAGGCGCGGCTTGGCCTGCGGCCGGGGAGGGGTTCGTTTTTGTTCCATGACGGGCAGCTCCTTTTGGGCAGAATGGGCGGACAGATACAGATTTTATTATACACCCCTTTGCAAACGCTGTAAACGCCGGAAAGTGTAAAATAAGTATGACGGAACAGTTGGCGGATAGCGAAAAAAGCGCCGCGCGCTTCCGGAGAAGCAGCACGGCGCTGAATGATGCCGGGATGAATGGACTTAGTCGAACAGCATATCGTGGATGGCGCTGACGGCCTTATCCGCATCATCGCGGTTGATGATGCAGGAGATCTTGATCTCACTGGTGGAGATCATCTTGATGTTGATGTTGTTGTTGGACAGTGCCTCGAACATCTTGGAAGCAACGCCGCTGTGGCTCTGCATACCGGCACCCACGATGGAGACCTTGGCGCAGGTGGTATCCACGCTGACATCGTTGAAGTGTGCGCTCTCCTTCAGCACGCGCATGGCCTGGTCGGCTTCGCCCTCAGAGCAGGTGAAGCTGATGTCCTTCTTGCCGTCGCGGCCGGTGGACTGCAGGATGATGTCCACGTTGATGTTCTTCTGGGCCAGCAGGCCGAAGATCTTGAAGCTCGTGCCCGGCTCATCGGGAACGTTCAGAATCGTGATAACAGCAACATCGGTGTCCTTTGCGACGCCCTTGATCAGCATACCTTCCATGTCCTTTGTAACCTCCTTGACCACCGTACCGGGGACGGGATTCAGACTGGAGAGCACCTCCAGCTCCACGTTATACTTCTTAGCCAGCTCAACGCTGCGGTTGTTCAGCACCTGTGCACCCAGGGATGCCAGTTCCAGCATCTCGTCGAAGGTGATCTCCTCCAGCTTGCGGGTGTTGCGCACCTTGCGCGGGTCTGCGGTGTAAACGCCTTCCACATCGGTAAAGATCTGGCAGCGGTCTGCATGCAGGGCTGCTGCAATGGCAACAGCGCTGGTATCCGAGCCGCCGCGGCCCAGCGTGGTGATATCGTCCAGCTTGTTCAGGCCCTGGAAGCCTGCCACCACGACCACGCGGTTGCGCTCCAGCTCCGAGGAGATGCGCTCAGTCTCCAGGCGGGTGATGCGGGCCTTGGTGTAAGCGCGGTCCGTGCGGAAGCCTGCCTGCCAGCCGGTCAGGCTGATGGCATGGCAGCCCAGCTCGTTCAGAGCCATGGCCAGCAGCGAGATGCTGATCTGCTCGCCGGTAGCCAGCAGCATATCCATCTCACGGGCGGAGGGGTTGTGGGTGATCTCCCCTGCCTTTGCGATCAGGTCATCGGTGGTATCGCCCTGGGCGGAAACCACCACCACTACGTCATTGCCTGCATTGTGGGTGTTGGCCACGATGCGCGCCACGTTGAAGATACGGTCCCGGTCCTTCACCGAAGAACCGCCGAACTTCTGTACGATCAACGCCATATCTTGTCACTCTCCTCTTTTTCACCCTCGTCCTGCGAGGGGGTACACCGGGGCGGGAGCGGTCGGCTTTGCCTTACACTTCCCTCTCCCATTTATCATTCCACTGTTGCGCCGGTGTTATCGGCATCCAATCGCAGCAATGTAAATGCTTCACATCCGTCCAGGCCTTCCAGCAGCTCCAGGCCCTTTTCCAGCTTGGAATAGAACTTTTCGGCGTCGGCCTTCTCAGCCACCGCCATCACGGTACTGCCTGCGCCGGAAACATATACGGCCTTGGCCCCGCACAGGCGCGCCATGTCGAATACCTCTTTGGAGCCCGGCATCAGCGGCATACGGTAGGGCTGGTGCAGCTTATCTTCGGTAGCAATGGCCAGCAGGTCGTGCCGGCCCTCGCAGAATGCGGCCGGCACCAGCGCCGCACGGGACAGGTTATACACCGCATCCTTGTGGGACACTTCCTTCGGCAGGGCTGCGCGGGCCGCCTCGGTCAGCAGCTTGTAGTCCGGCACGATGGCGGCAAAGCAGAGGCTTTCATCCACATTGCGCTTGACCGAGTAGACCTTGCCTTCCTCAAAGACGCTGCTGGTCAGGCCGCCCAACAGGGCCGGGGCCACGTTGTCCGGGTGGCCCTCGATGCTGGTGGCCAGGGTGAGCAGCTCCTGGGTGTTGAGCACATCGCCCAGCATCCGGTTGGCGCCCAGCAGGCCCGCAATGATGCAGGCCGAGGACGAGCCCAGGCCGCGTGCCATGGGGATGGGGTTGGTCTGCACGATCTTGAGAGGCGGGATCTGCTTGCCCACCTTATCGAACAGGCCCTTGGCCGAGCGGTACACCAGGTTCGTCTCGTTGCGCGGGATGCGGGTGCCGTCCGCGGACGAGATGCTGAGCACATCGCTCTCTTCAAAGGTGACCGTGTTGTACAGTGTGACTGCCAGACCCAGCGCATCAAAACCGGAGCCTACGTTTGCGCTGGTTGCCGGGACCGAAACCTTGATCTTCATTGCCGCCGCACCTTTCTGCTCTGTTTAAGCTTCCTCGGGCAGGCGCTTGAGCACCAGCTTCACGCTGCCGCCCACGGCCTCCACCTTGCGCGCGGCTTCCGCCAGCGCCTTTTCGTCACTGCGCTCCACAAAATAAGCGCAGCCATCATACCGTTCATCGACCACCTTGCCGTAGCCGTAGATGGCTTCCACCACCGCCGGGGCAATGCCTGCTACACGCACATAATATGCTGCGGGCGTCGGATCGGTGAGCATGCCCTCCACGGGCTCTGCCGGTTGCCAGAACAGGCTGTCGTGCACCTTGACGCCATGCTTGAGGGCGTCCACCACGTCTGCCACCACCGCGCTGGCGGTGGGCAGCTTGCCGGCACCCTTGCCGTAGAAGATCACATCGCCCAGCATGTCGCCCTTGACCAGCACCGCGTTGAACACATCGTCCACGCTGGCCAGCTGGTTGGACTTGGGCACCAGGCAGGGTTCCACACCGGCTGCCACGCTGCCGTCATCGCCGCGCTTCATCCAGGCAATGAGCTTGATGACGCAGTTCAGCTTTTCAGCCGCTTCCACATCCGCCACCGTGATATCGCGGATGCCGCGGGTGGGGATGTTCTGCGGGTAGATCTGATGGCCGCACACCAGCGAGGACAGGATGGCGATCTTGCGGCAGGCATCACGGCCGTCCACATCGTCGCCGGGATCCTTGGTCTCGGCATAGCCCAGCTCCTGGGCGATCTTCAGTGCCTCATCAAAGCCCAGGTTCTCGTGCACCATCTTGGTGAGCATGAAGTTGGTGGTGCCGTTCACAATGCCCTGCACCTCAGTGATGACGTTGGCGGCCAGGCACTGATGCATCGGGGTGATGATGGGGGTGCCGCCGCCCACAGAGGCCTCGAACAGGAAGGCACAGTTGTGCGCCTTGGCCAGGCCCAGCAGCTCGGCACCGTAGGTGGCCACCATCTCCTTGTTGGAGGTGCAGACGCTGCGGCCGCTTTCCAGCGCCGCCTTGACGTAGGGGTAGGCGAAGCGGGTGCCGCCGATGGTCTCCACCACGACCTTGATCTCCGGGTCTTCCAGAATGGTATCAAAGCTCTTGACGAACAGGTGTGCCGCCGGGTGATTGGAAAAATCCTTGGGGTCCAGGATATACTTGACCTCCACCGGCTCGCCTGCGCGGCGGGAAACGCCTGCAGCGTTGCGGCACAGCACCTCGTATACGCCGCTGCCCACCGTGCCAAAGCCCAAAATCGCTATCTTTGCCATAAATCGTTCCCTCGTTTTCCTTGTTTGTCCGTGCCCAGCTTACAGGTTATAGCCGCAGTGCACACCTACGACCATGCGCTGGCGCGAAAGCTTTTCGGTCAGTTCTTCCGGGGTCATCTGCATCGTATCGGTGCGGATGGTAACGGCCACCAGGGCCGCCCCGTTTTCCGGCGTGGACTGGTTGATGGTCACAATGCTGGCGCCTGCCGCGCTGATGCCGGCCAGCAGGCTCTGCAATGCGCCAGTCTCGTCCCGCAGGGTAGCCATGACCGTGATGACCTCCCGCCCGTTCTCGGAATCAAAAATGCAATCCTTATACTTATAAAAAGCGCTGCGCGAAAGGTCTACCGCGCGGGTCGCAGCCGAAATGCTGCGCGCCTCCCCGCTGGCCAGAAGCTCCTTGGCGCGTACCACCTTGAGGAAGACCTCCGGCAGCACCTGCGCATCCACCAGATAAAAGCGGCGTTCCAACTTGTTCACCTCACAAACACAAGTGTTCTTGCAGTGAATATAATAACATCCGACCCCCTGCATTGCAAGAGGTCGGATGTTATTTTGTCAGATTATCCAGTTTTGTTTTGTGAAGCGCGGCTCTTCCTTGCCGGAATTATGCGTCCCGGCCGGAAAAGTATGATTTTTCATGTTCAGTCCGTATCCGTGCCGCCTGCGTCTGCAGCCGCCGGAGCCGGGGCTGTGTCTGCAGCCGGGGCAGCAGTATCCGCCGCCGGGGTCTGGGCTGCTGCAATGCTGCCACCGCCGTGCGAATAGTTACAGGTATCGGGCAGGTCATCTGCGCGGTAGTAGCCCACCGCCGTGCTCGGGCAGGAACCGCTGGCCAGCAGGCCGCTCTGGGTGCAGTAGCGGCGCTCCACCACGCCGTCCGAGGTCGGGAAGGCCTTGTATGGCAGGTCTGCCTGGGCCTGCTCCATCAGAGCCTTCCAGGCCATGACGCAGGTGCTGGTCTTGGCCTGCTGCTTGGTGAGGGTCTTGGTCATATCATAGGGTGCATCGTAACCCCACCACACGGCCGTGACATAGTATGGCGTACCGCCCACGAACCACAGGTCCTTCTCGTCGCTGGCCGTACCGGTCTTGCCGAAAGCCTCCATGCCGTTGGAGTTGGGGTAGCGGCCGCTGGCCGTACCGACGCTGGAGTACAGGACGTTCTTCAGCAGGCGGTTCATCACATAGGCCGTGGCCGGGGTCAGGGCCTGGTAGCTGGTAGCGTTGTTTTCCAGATAGATGTTGCCGTCGCGGTCCAGCACGCGGGTGTACAGGTGCGGGGTGGTGTACTCGCCGTCGTAGAAGATCTGGAAGGCGGAGGCCAGGGCCAGCGGCGTGACGCCGTGGGTCTGGCTGCCCATGACCATCTGGGCCAGGCCGACGTCATTGGTCGGGTCCAGCGTATCCAGCTGCAGGGTATTGTAGACGAAGTTGAAGATGTTGCTTGCGCCCACCAGGTCGCCCACGCGCACTGCGATGGTGTTCAGCGAGCGGGCCAGGCCGTTCCACAGCGGAACATCGCTGTTGTCGCCATAGTTGCCGCCGTAGTTGCGGGGCCAGCTGCGCCATGCGTTGGGGTACTTCTTGAGCTGGGTGTCGCTCAGGCCCATCAGGCCGTTCTTGCGGCAGTAGTCCTCATCGCGAACGACCATATCCTGCTTGAGGTACAGGGGCGAGTTGTTGAGCATGGTGGACCAGTTGACCAGGCCGTATTCCACGCCCAGCGCGTAGGCACCGATGGGCTTGATGGTAGAACCGGTCTGGCGGGTGACGCTGTAGGCGCGGTTCAGCGA
>ERZ808240.5616-NODE-5616-length-10106-cov-39.473485_pt1 | contig 10106 bp, 9 predicted proteins | sample MGYA00521084_ERZ808240 | MGnify/ENA primary metagenome ERZ808240 (study PRJEB31516, sample SAMN03275571) | gut metagenome | biome: mammalia-associated habitat; material: feces | host: Papio cynocephalus | place: Kenya | collected 2012-08-06 ... | reverse complement strand
TGACCGTCGGTGTCACGGATACCGGATTTGCATCATAATAAGGATTCTGCAGGCGCATACTGCCATCCACATATTCCTGTCCGTCCGGCAGTACATCCGTAATTTCCGCGCCTTCCACCGTCAGCTTCGGATTTGTTACCTGCAGTGTCCATGTGATCGTTCCGTCTCCGTTCATCTTGCCGTCTTTTGTCAGAATATCCGGCTTTTTGATCTGCTGCCATGTCTGCGCGGTCGAATCTATCGGAGATGTATTCATATCACTGGTCATAGAGGCTTTGTTTTCAAATAACGGCCAGCTGCTTTCATCAAATGCTGTCGGATCTTTTACTTTTGTTACGATCGTAATGACCTTTCTGGCATCCAGTTTGTCAAATTTAAAGACAAGCTTACCGTTTGCCGTATCGGAAGAGGCATCCAGTGCTTCGGATGCACTGACAAACTCCATTTCGTGATCAGAGCCGGAAACCCTGTTAGAGCCGTCTCCTGCCCGGAATGTATCTGTCACAGTAACATTTTCCAGTGTTTTTCCTTCTTCGTTTACCACGATCTCCCATGTAAAGGTATTGGTGATCTTGTTAAAATCCTTAAAGTTCTTCTTCAACAGATTATAGCCCTGCACAGTGGCGTTTGTAGTCACATCGTATACGCCGCCCGTCAGTTTACCGGTATTTTTGTAGCTGCCCTGTGAAAAATCGGTTACCTTTGTCTTATATTTGATCGTAACAGTATCTGTATAAGCGGTTCCTGCAGGAATTGCCACTTCAAAGCCAGTTGTTGTCTTTCCGGTCGCGCTGAGTCCGGCCGGTGTGATCTGGATAGAATCCGATACCAGTTCCTGTCCGGTCTCCACAACATCCAGATAAGAAGTTCCCTGGATATCCAGATTTTCCGCATTTACCGTAACAGTCCATTCAATCGTACCATCTGCCGCAATACTACTGCCTGTTTTTTGCAGCATATCCGGTTTAATGGATACAGATCCTTTGTTGCTGACACCTTTATCATCCTCATCATCCGGGTTAAAAGCTGCTGTATTGTCCACCAGCGCTGTTGTACTGTCATTGATCGTACCGCCAAAAATGCTCTTATCATAATAAGTACAGAATTTTACTCTTGCATGATAATGAGAGGTGACGCCTGCCACCTTGATATCAATACTGCTGTCTCCGTTTTTCGCCGTCGTTGAAATAGTTCCACCCGTGCTGTCTGCCAGCTGTGGATATCCTGGGATCTCCGCATAAGTAAGTCCTGCCGGCAGATTATCCGTGATCACACCATCCAGTGATGTTCTGCCTTCCTGGCCAAGTTCTACCGTCCATTCAATGTAATTCTGTCCGTTGATGTTGACGATCCTGCTGCCGCTCTTGCTGATGCTGATATCCTTCGGCTCAGGTTTCTTATCATCATCCGTTTTATCTGTTGTGTTTACAGTAAATTTAAAATCACCGGTAGCGGTCGGGAATGAAATTTCCTCTGTCTTTCCCTCTTCCTGCAGAGATTCCGAAAAACCACCTTCAAACTGTACATAAAAATTAACATTTGTATTGGATCCGATCGCATCCGTATCAAACTGGAAAGACAAAGTTCCGTCTTTTGCAATATGTACCGTACCGATGGACTTGCCGTCATGATCCGCCAGCTTATGGTCAGCCTCTTTATCAACACGGATCGTACCAGGCATCTTGTAGACATAAGTCGTATCCTTATCGATCGCAGTACCGCTTCCCAGTTTAAAATCCAGACGCATATTAATATCCGCGTTGTATGGCAGATCGAAAGTACCGTTTTCTGTCAGTTCTTCTACAACGCTTCCACCCTTGCCGTCCGAATACGTTGCTTTTAATGTCAGCTTATCCAGCGTGATCGTTGTATTTTCAAAAATATCGGAAGAGCCTGCCTTATCCGCATCCAGATCTTCCTCCGTATTTACAACGGATTCTTCTGATGCCGGCTGTTTCTCCGCTTCCGTTACATCCACAGGCTTCGTCTCTGCATCTGCTTTTCCAGTAGAAGAACTCTCATCCTCTGTCTGTACCACCGCATCAGGCAGCATGCTGATATCATTATCCGATACCGCACTGACATTGGACGGCACATTGGAAAACAGCATCAGTCCCGCCAGCAGAAATGCCATTGCACGCCTTCCTGTTTTTCTCCTCTTTTTCTGTTCTCTGATCTCTTCTTCTGTGAAATATTCATTTCTCTTCATATCCCGCATTAGCTCCTGTTTTATCCCTGATTTTATTACCCGTCTGTGTGGATTTTCCGACGTATTTACATACAGATGCAATCCACCCATTATTACTTTACATAATATAATATATTAAGGCTTCTTGCAATATATTTTCTTTTCTCCAACCAAATCTTTGCCGTCTTTTAAGCCTGTATTTTCACATTTATAACTTTACTTTGTGAATTGTATACAAAAAAGCAGTGGACATTTTTTATAGGTCCACTGCCCTGTTTTTATTCCGTTTATCTTATTTTTTATAAGCCGCTACTACCATCCGTTCATCTTCCGAGCCATAAGCACAGGTGGACAACAAAAGCAGCTTATCTTCCCGTTCCGGCTGTTCATACCATGTCGCATGTTTACGGATCTGTTTCAGATATGCAGTCAGGCTGTCTGCATCCTTTGGGATTTCCTCATAAGCAAAGTAATCTTCTTTTGTCAGATCGATCTGCAATATGGCAAACACTTCGTATGTGTCAAAGCCTTCGCCCATATCCAGAAAGATCTCGCTGTGCGCCTGCCTGAACTCTTTGTCCCTGTACTGTTTCAGACCGCCGAACATCGTACCGTCTTTCATGTGATGCCCGTGCAGCAGCAGTACCGGATCTTCCGGATCGGAATTTTCATCCAGAAAGATCGTTCCATGTGCGTTCTTTTCCCCATAAAAATTATGGTTCAGATAATAAATATTATCCCGCTGCACAACGGGATATTCGATCTCCGTGTCCGGAATATACAGATACGCCACATAATCAGCATTTTTCTCCCGGTAAACAGAAGCATTGATCTGTGGAAGTCCCTGCTCTTTTGCTTCTGCGCCGTCCGCATTGCCTCGATCATTCTCCTCCATGGCTTCCGTCTGCGTCTGTCTGCCAAGCTCACGCAGCTCTTCATCCATACTCTTTTCCTGCCTGTAATCCCTATAATAGCGTAACAGGAAAACAGCACATATCACAAACACGATCAGACAGAGAATTCCTATGAAAAGAAGCAGGAAATCCTGCTTCTTTTTGTTATGCTTCATCGATTGCCTTTCCGATATCATGCCGCATATATTTATTGGCAAATGAAACCCATTCTGTTGCTTCATATGCTTTCTTTCTTGCCTGTTTCAGATCATCACCCTTGGCTGTGATGCCAAGTACACGACCGCCGTTTGTTACGATCCTGCCATCTACAAGCTTTGTGCCTGCGTGGAAGCAGAAGTAATCATCTTTTCCGTCAAATGCCTCCAGTCCTTCGATCGGAAGTCCCTTCTCATAAGAAACCGGATAACCGTCGGATGCCAGTACCACACAGACTGCTGCATTGTCTTCAAATTCTACCTTGATCTGATCCAGTGTGCCATCGATGCAGGCATTGCATACATCAATGATGTCATTCTTCATACGCGGCAGAACAACCTGGGCTTCCGGATCACCGAATCTGGCATTGTATTCCAGCACCTTCGGGCCTTTTTCCGTCAGCATCAGTCCGAAGAAGATAACGCCCTTAAACTCTCTGCCTTCTGCCTTCATGGCATCTACCGTTTTCTGGAAGATATATTTGTGGCAGAACTCATCTACTTCTTTTGTATAGAACGGACTTGGGGAGAATGTTCCCATACCGCCTGTATTCAGACCCTGATCGCCGTCTTTGGCACGTTTGTGATCCTGTGCACTTGACATGATCTGGATCGTATTGCCGTCTACAAAGGAAAGAACCGATACCTCGCGGCCTGTCATGAATTCTTCCACTACCATACGGTTACCGGCAGAACCGAATTTCTTATCTTCCATGATCTCTTTCACACCGTCTATGGCTTCCTGCTTTGTGTTGCAGATCAGAACGCCCTTGCCAAGTGCCAGACCGTCTGCCTTTAAGACGATCGGATACTCTGCTGTTTCCAGATAAGCAAGTGCCGCCTTCGGATCATCAAAGGTTTCATAGGCTGCTGTCGGGATATCATATTTTTTCATCAGATCCTTGGAGAATGCCTTGCTGCCCTCCAGGATCGCTGCATTTTTGCGAGGGCCGAATGTGCGGATGCCTGCCTTTTCCATTTCATCCACAAGACCGCCTACCAGCGGATCATCCATACCGACGATCACAAGATCGATCTCTTTTTCTTTTGCAAATGCAACCAGTTTATCAAACTCCATTGCGCCGATCGCCACACACTCTGCAAGCTGTGCGATTCCTGCATTGCCCGGTGCACAATAGATCTTATCCACTTTATCACTTTTTGCGACGCTTGCTGCGATCGCATGCTCTCTGCCGCCGCTTCCAACGATTAAAACTTTCATTGCTGCCTCCTGTTATTTTATGTACACTTTTCCGTCCTGTATCTGTACTCTGCCGTTTGCGATCCAGTCGATCGCCTGCGGCAGAAGCTGCCATTCTGCTTCTTCCATGACACGCTGCTGCAATACCTTCGGCGTATCATCCTGCTCTACGCACACTGCCTTCTGACAGATGATCGGACCTGTATCCGTTCCTTCATCCACAAAATGCACGGTCGCACCTGTTACCTTGACACCGCGCGCCAGCACACCTTCATGCACCTTCAGCCCATAATAGCCTTTGCCGCAGAAGGAAGGGATCAGCGATGGATGGATATTGATGATCCTGCCCTGATATGCCTGCACCATTTCAGCCGGGATATTTACAAGAAATCCCGCCAGAACGATCAGATCCGGCTTCAGCTCATCAACACCCCGAAGCAGTGCCTGATTAAACGCTTCTCTTGTCTCATACTCCTTTGGAGAAATGCAGACAGCCGGCACATTTTTCGCCTTTGCGCGCTCCAGTGCATAAGCACCGGCATTATTACTGATCACGCCTGCAATGCGTGTATTTGTGATCTTACCGCTTTCCACTGCATCCAGAATTGCCTGCAGGTTCGTACCGCCGCCCGATACACAGACTACTACGTTTAACATAAGGTAACTCCTTTTTCTCCTGCTTCGATCTGACCGATAATATATGGTGTATCGCCGGCTTCTTTCATAGCTGCCATTGTTTTATCCACATCCGCAGGATCTACCGCAACAACCATACCGATACCCATGTTGTAGGTATTGTACATCATCTGTTCCTCAATATCGCCTGTTTTCTGCAGAAGTCTGAAGATAGCCGGTACTTCGTAGCTGTCCTTCTTGACAACCGCACGCACACCGTCCGGAAGCATTCTCGGGATATTTTCATAGAAGCCGCCGCCTGTGATGTGGCTGCAGCCTTTTACCTTAACACCGGCATTTTTTACTGCCTTCAGTGCTTTTACATAAATTCTGGTCGGTGCTAAAAGAGCTTCGCCCAGTGTCCTGCCCAGCTCATCATAATAAGTGTCGAGGCTTTCCTTTGTCATTTCAAATACCTTACGGACTAAGGAGAATCCGTTACTATGTACACCTGAGCTTGCCATACCGATCAGGACATCGCCCGGCTTCATATCAGATCCGTTGATCAGATCTTTTTTATCCACTACGCCAACAGCAAATCCTGCCAGATCGTATTCATCCTCTTCCATCAGTCCCGGATGCTCTGCTGTCTCACCGCCGACCAGTGCACATTCAGACTGGATACAGCCCTCTGCCACACCTTTGACGATCGTAGCGATCTTTTCCGGGTAATTCTTACCACATGCAATATAATCAAGGAAGAACAACGGCTCTCCACCGGAGCATGCAATATCATTTACACACATGGCCACAGCATCAATACCGATCGTATCATGCTTGTCCATTACAAATGCCAGTTTTACTTTTGTTCCGCAGCCGTCTGTTCCGGAAAGAAGGATTGGCTCCTCCATGTTTTTGATGGCACTTAAGTCAAACGCACCTGCAAATCCGCCGATGCCGCCAAGCACTTCCGGTCTCATAGTAGCCTGTACATGCTTTTTCATCAGCTCCACTGATTTGTAACCGGCTTCGATGTCTACTCCTGCTTTCTTGTAATCCATTTTTGTTCTCCTCTTTATTTATTGTAATTTTTATAGCCAACTTCCTGTAAATGGGCGTCCTTCTTCTGTACAGATTCCTTTAAGCTCTGGGAATATGCTTTCAGTCTGTCAAGAAGTGCTGCATCACTTGTTGCTAAGATCTTGGCTGCCAGAAGTCCCGCATTGGCACCACCGTTGATCGCAACAGTCGCAACAGGGATACCGGATGGCATCTGTACGATGGAATACAGAGAATCTCTGCCTCCAAGACTTGTTGTATGCATTGGGATACCGATGACAGGCATCGGAAAGATTGCCGCACACATACCCGGCAGATGTGCTGCCATACCTGCGCCCGCGATGATCACCTTGAATCCCTTTGCCTCTGCTCCTTTGGCATACTCAAAAAATACGTCCGGTTCTCTGTGAGCGGAAATGATCGTCATTTCATATGAAATACCAAGTTCCTCCAGAATATCTGCTGCTTTGCTCATAATAGGCATATCTGAATCAGAGCCCATTACAATTCCTACCTGTGCCATGCTGTATCCTCCATTCATCTTTACTATTACATCATTTAACACTTTCCTATTGCTTTTTTGCAATCATACAATATTTTAAAAGGTTCTTTCTCTATCGTCAATACGAAATGTCACATTCCTTCGAGCGGCTTGTTCAGCTCTTCCGTGTCCGGCAATACAAATCTGCCGTTCCTGATGATCCATTTTTCCTCGCCGTCCGCTGTAACACCGTAAAGTGCACCCAGTTCATCATACGGGATCGTGATATCCGTATGGCACTGGAAATATGCCCTGTCCATATCCTCTTTACGCAAAATGGAGATCTCATTGTCTCTGGCAATGATCTCTTTTCCGTCCGGATTATAAACAGCCACATCCTCTGCATGGGAATAACAGGTATCACCAAATGCAAAATGCGGACCTGTCTTTTCAGCGATCAGGATCGGCAGTCTGTCTTCGATCTCATACATCCGTCCCATGCGGTAAGCAGTTGTATTGGTACCAATGGCAAATTCTCCCATCGGGAGTGTCTCATGATGATATAAGATATTGTCCTTAATTAACTTTTTACCTTCTGCCGGATCTGCAAAGTTAGCGCAGTCATACTCTGTCACCCTGCCATCCTTTACATGGATCTCAAGCTCCGTATATTCCAGTTCATTCAGATAAACACGGCTGACATACAGTGTTCCTTCCGTTCCTGCCAGCTTTGGTGAAGTAAATACCTCACCTACCGGGATATTGACATCTGCAACACAGTTTTCAAACTTTGTCTGCTTTGCCGGATCTGTCAGATCGGTTAACATAACTTTCAAGTCCGTCTTATTTCCGTTGGTTCCTATGATCCGGGCATACTCACAGGTGTCCAGCACGTCGATCATCTTCTGCTGCAGATTCTCATACGTCTGATAATCCAGTGTATTCAGGCGGATCGTTTCATCCATGATCGCCGGATATTCCTCCCCGATCTCCGGAATCGGATATGCAATGATCGTAAAGCTTCTTTCGTCTCCCGGGATATAGCTGTTGATGATCTGACCGAGCTGTCCGTAATACCAGGTTGAAAGCTCCTGCTGCTTCCTGCTGAGCTGGCAGGCTTCTTTCTGCAGAACAGGTGTAAACGGTGTTTCTCCGAACACCTCGATCCAGGCAGGCCCTGCATGCACGGCGGAAAGTTCCTTCTTTTGCTCGTATGCTTCCTTCTGTACCTCCAGACGACGGCTTACAAATTTCTTATCCAGGAAAAGTGCCTCATCCTCCCGGTGATCGTATTCATATTGCTTGTTCGGGCTTTCGGAATAGTAACCACCGACCGATGTTCCTCTCTTGGTAAAGATGCTGTGTGATGTCCGCATCATCGTCACATCAAGTCCCATTTTCTTAAAGTTGTCTATAGCTAATTTTACAACCTGTTCAAAGCCGATCGGATATACGATCTGCGCCACCTTCTTTTTGGACAGATCCTTATTTCCTTTGATAAAACCGATCCGATACCCTTCCGTATAAGTATCTGCCATCAGCTGCAGTTTTTCCGGATCCATATTGTTTAAATAAGCTGCCGTCATCCTCTGGTTATCCGTGATATATTCACCGTATCTGTACAGATACCGCTCATCCGTCAGATCTGATTCCATAATAATGCGATATGCAAAATCAGATGCCGGATCCACCTTTTCCCCGACACGTTTTACCGTTTCCTCTTCCATATAATCATAAACGAAAAAGTAAACGATCTCCTTTAGCTGCTGCACAGACGGCTCCCGTTCCTGATCCGCATAGCTGTATACAAAGCTGCTGTATATCTCCAGGAAAAACTCCATATGGATCACCAGCTCTTCCAGATTCTGTTCAAAGATTTCCGGGATCACAGAACGCATCTGCGTATAAACAAAGGACAGGATCTGTCCATAGTCTTCTCCCAGCATGGAAGAAGCATAAACCGGATTGGCATAGCTTTCCTCATACAGATCCGGCAGTACATCCGCAAACATCACTTCATTTGCACTGCGCAGTTCTTCGGTACTTTTATCAAAATAACTGCCTGCCCTGATATCTTCATAGATCTGACTCATTTCCAAAAGGAAAAAAGCCACCCGTCTAAAATAAGAACAGTATGGCTCCTTTACAGTTTCTTCCTTATGAATTTCAGTCAGTCTTTCCTTTGCAAGTTCATATCTTTCTTCCATCATAATCCAAACACTCCCGCATACAAAATAAATCCTGTGGCACAGACGCCGATTCCGTTTAATAGAATACCCAGATCCGGGAAGAAATAAAACTTATCCTTCTCCATTCTGGACAAAATACCGAATACCAGTCCTGCGATTGAAAAGAGCATGGCCACCAATATAACAGTGCCCAGTCTCGCACTCGCCCGCCCGCCAATCCGGAACGAAGAAAATACTGCCAGCCCGATCGAGACATCTGACAGTATTCCAAGTATGGTTGACATAATGCCGCGTTCCGACTGACTTTTATTCGTAAACATAAAATTCTTTTTACGGCCTTTACGCATAACGTCCCCTTTAGAACATGATCTTTGACTTACCGGCAAGCAGCTTTGCACCGGATATAATGAGTAATACGCCGCCTGCGATTCCCACCACGATAGAGATCACACCGAATACAATATTTAAAGCACCGCTTCCTGCCATTGTTTTATAAACTTTTTCTTCCATATGATTTCCTTTCCGACTATAACTGTCTATGCTCGTGCACCATACTGCTCATAATATGCATCGATTGCTGCCTTGATCTGATCATCGATCACCACTCTGCCACCGCATTCTTTATTGTACAGATGCTCTGTTACCTCTGCCATGGATACGATCGCATTTGCATCAATGCCATATAATTCCTTAATTTCATCAAGTGCTGACTTCTCGCCGCCTTTTCCGACTTCCATACGGTTTAAGGATACCATCAGACCGATGACTTCCACATCTGCCTGTGCTTTCAGGATCGGGAAGGTTTCTTCAATGGATTTGCCGCTTGTCGTCACATCCTCAATGATCACTACCTTATCTCCGTCCTTCAGCTTGCTGCCAAGCAGGATTCCTGTATCACCATGATCCTTGACTTCCTTTCTGTTGGAACAGTAACGGATATCTTTTCCGTATAAATTGCTGATCGCGATCGTTGTCGCAACCGTCAGCGGAATGCCCTTATAAGCAGGTCCGAACAGAACATCAAAATCCAGTCCGTAGGTATCATGGATTGCCTTTGCATAATATTCGCCGAGCTTCATCAGCTGTGAGCCTGTCACATAAGCACCCGCATTCATGAAAAACGGGGATTTTCTGCCGCTCTTTAATGTAAACTCGCCAAATTTCAAAACATCACTTGCTACCATAAATTCAATAAATTCCTGTTTATACTGTTCCACTTTGCTGTGTCCTCCTTATTGTAAGCCGTTTGGGCGTTTGTATCGTTC
>ERZ808240.5615-NODE-5615-length-10107-cov-3.074314_pt1 | contig 10107 bp, 8 predicted proteins | sample MGYA00521084_ERZ808240 | MGnify/ENA primary metagenome ERZ808240 (study PRJEB31516, sample SAMN03275571) | gut metagenome | biome: mammalia-associated habitat; material: feces | host: Papio cynocephalus | place: Kenya | collected 2012-08-06 ... | reverse complement strand
GCGTAAATGTGCCAGACGGGAAAAATAATTTTTCAATCGCGTATCCTCGTGCCCCCATGGATAGCCTGCCCGGTTAAAAGGATCCTCCCAGCCCTCCATGCCCGCTTCATCCCCGTAGTAAACCGTGGGCACACCGGGAAACGTAAAGAGAATCAGCGCCGCCAACCGGAGCCGTGTCAGCCCCAGCTGCCGTTCCTCCGGGGAGAGACGGTAGGCCGCCCGCATATCTTTGCCGTCCGGTACATGGCTGGCGCCCAGCACAGTCAGGATTCGGGGTGTGTCGTGGGTGCCGAGAAAATTCATCAGGGAGTAAAATGCATTTTGGGGATAATGTTCGCGGATCGTTTCAAGAGCCTCGCGGAAATCATCGGCATCACCGCCCAGCAGGTAAGCAATGAGGGCGTTCCGGAATGGGTAGTTCATAACGCTGTGAAGCTCCCGGCCAAGGAGATAGCGCCGCCGCTGAGAATAGGCGATCTTGGTGGTGGCATCCTCCCAGACTTCTCCCAGAAGAAAACTGTCCGGGCGGGTTTCATTCATTGCCGTGCGGATGTCCGCAATAAAATCGTCCGGCAGTTCATCCGCTACGTCCAGTCTCCAGCCGGAAGCTCCTGCCTGAAGCCAATGGCGTACCACAGAATCCTGTCCCTGAACGATGAAATCCCGATAATCAGGATTCTCCTCCCGGACGGCAGGCAGAGTTTTGATGCCCCACCATGCGTCATAATCCGTGGGCCACGGATGGAAGCTGAACCAGTTGAAATAGGGGGAAGCCTGACTTTGTGCTGCGCCGGGCTCGGGATAGAAGCCGTCAGCGTTAAAATAACGGCTCTGGGAGCCGGTATGGTTGAAAACACCGTCTAAAATCACCCGGATACCTCGGCTTTCGGCTTCGCGGCACAACTGACGGAAATCCTCCTCCGTGCCCAGCATGGGATCAATGGCCAGATAGTCGGCGGTGTTGTAGCGGTGGTTGGAGGCAGATTCAAAAATGGGATTCAAATACAGAACGGTAATACCAAAAGCGGCCAGATCGTCCAGCTTTGAGAGAACCCCGCGCAAAGAGCCGCCAAAAAAATCGCAGTTCCGCACCTCGCCTTGAGCATCTGGCCGCCATTCCGGCGTGTCTGACCAATTTTCATGTATTTGACGGTTTCCAATCATCCCAACCGGATCCGGAACGGACAACCGGCAGAAGCGATCCGGAAAAATCTGATAAAGAATGCCTTTGCCGAACCAGTCCGGGAAAGATGTGTTTTCATAAACCGTAAGCTGCCAGCATTGAATTTCACCGTCTGTGTGCCAACCGCTTTTATCCAGTATGATAAAGCTGCCATCCGCGCGGCTGAGACGAAACCAATACCACACCAACTCCGGCTCCGCCGGGGCGGAAAAAGTGCCGGAAAACCGGCTGCGGTCGCCGTCCTGTCCGGTGAGAAGCAGCTCCGTTTCACTCTCCAGACCGGAAAATTCCCGCCGTGTCACAAGAACACAGCGGGACCAACCCTCCGCGCGGAGGGGACGGACGGTATAAGACACAGAAGTGCCGCAGGGGACAGCGCCATAGGGGGATTTGCAAAATTCACTGCGGGAATCAAATACAAAGGGATCGCGCATGGAAAAACCTCCGAAAAGGAATAAAATTCAGGGGATCAACTGGTTCTCGGGGATAATGGAAACCGTGTCCTCCCGGCTGAAATAAGCGTTGATAATGTCCACGGCAGTAGAAGCCAGCACAGCGCCGGCGTCCGCCTTTTCCAATACCAGCGCTACAGCAATCTCAGGATCGTCATAGGGGGCAAAGGCCACGAACACGCCGTTTTTCATGGAGCCGCCGATCTGAGCGGTGCCGGTTTTGGCGCCTGCAGAAACTACGCAGTTCTGGAAGGGAACGGCCACGGAGCCGCCATTGGTGGTGTAGCCCAGCATACCCTTCTTGACTGCCTGAAGCGTGGAATCACTGATATTCATAGTGTTCAGGGGTTCCGTGCTGCCGGTGGCGATAATCTCGGAGTTGTCATAGGACTTTACGCTCTTCAAAAGATGAGCGGGACAGTGTTTGCCACCGGAAACCAGAGTGGCGATGTAGTTAGCCAGCTGAAGAGGGGTGTACTCCTGATTGGCCTGACCAAAAGCTGCCCAGGGGGCTTGATCCTGACCGTTTTCATTGACGGCCTGACGCCCGATGTTTTCACCGATCTCAATGCCGGTTGGCTCGCCAAGGCCGAAAGCGGAGTAATACGCGTTCAAGGTATCCAGCCCCATGCGGTAGCCCATTTCCATGAAATAGGTGTTGCAGGAGTTAGTGATGGCGGAGGTGACATTCATCCGGCCATGGCCGCTGCGCTTCCAGCAATTTGTTCGGTTTTCCCAGGTTGTGCTGGGGTATTTCCAGTAGCCGGGGTCAAAAACAGTTTCGGTGGTCGTAGTAACGCCGGATTCCAGCGCCGCCACGGCGGTGGCGGGCTTCAATGTGGAGCCGGGGGCATATGGGGAGGAGGTAGCCCGGTTGAAGATGGGTTTGGCAGGGTCAGCTGATAGTTCGTTGTAGTTCTGCCGGTAGGTGGAGAGGTCATAGGTGGGACAGGAGGCCAGAGCCAGAATTTCTCCGGTACCAACTTTGATGACGGCGGCGCTGGCGCCCCGGCTGGCAAGACCGTCTTTCTTATTCAATTGCTCTACCTTGGCGGCCAGCGTATCCTCCACCGCCTGCTGAAGATCCAGATCCAGCGTCAGCTCCACAGTGTAGCCGGAACGCGGCTCCACCTTATAATATTCGCCGGTGATCTTGCCGTCATTGTTGACGGAGGTGACCCGCTTGCCGTCCGCTCCACGGAGATACTGTTCAAAAGCGGCTTCCACGCCGGAGATGCCGATGGTGTCACTGCGTTTGTAGCCCTGCTCTTTCAGTTCATCCGTATAGTCGGAAATGCTGCCTACCAATCCCAATACATGGGCAGCATAGGTTGTTTCGTAAGCGCGGGTGGAAGCGCGGCTGACTTTTGCTCCCTGAAATTCACCGTCGCTGATGAGGGAGCAAAAGGCCACATCCACATTTTCAGCCAGCGTGTAGGTGTTATTATTGATGCCCAGTTTCCGCAGTTTCAGCTCATACCGGATACCGGCAATAAGCCGGGCGTCCTCGTCGGTGCAGTCAGCGGAAATCTTGAAATCATCCCGCAGCCATTCCATCAGCTGATTGGAAGAAAAGCCCATTTGCAGCAGCAGTGCGGAGGTCAGCTGCTCCGTATCGAAATTGTCCAGATCCGGAGCCTTGGAGACAGAGACGTCATCATTGAGGACAGCGCCCTCGCCGTCCGGCTGGGCGGCGTCATCCGCCTTTGCGGGCTTCATCAGCTCCGGATGGGATTTTACAAAATTTTCCAGAATCTCCTTGGCGGGCTTGAGACTGCGCAGAAAGTCAAAGAAATAGCTTTTCTGGGTATCGGTGAGATTGTCCACCGTGAAAGTGAAAGGCGTACCGTAGGAAAGGGGCAGGTTGTCATTCCATGCTGCGTTCTGCTCCCGGCACAGCTGTACCAGCCGCAGGATCGCTTCATTCTGATCCGTGCCGTTCTTCAGCAGAGAGGTATCAAAAGTCAGACTGTAAGTGTACTGGTTGGAAACCAGTGTCCGGCCGGAGCGGTCGGTGATAATGCCTCTGGAAGCTTTCACGTTTTCCACCCGGGTGATGGTCTGGTTGGAAAGTGCCAGATAATCGGCATGGTGAACCACCTGGATATTGAAAAGTACGACCAGATAGATGCCCAGTACGGCCAGAGCAAGGGCGGACATCACATGGAATCTGGTAAATTGAGTGGGCCTTTGGTTCATGAGGTACCTCGTTTAGTCATCAATGTGGACACGGAGAAAGATTCTGCGGAACAGCCATGTCATGGGCAGGCTCCACAGCAGAGAAACGCACAGCTCCCGCAGCGTTACGGACATCCCGGCCGTCCAGGCCGCATGGCCGGTGGCCCAGAGGACGATACAGTGAAACACGCCGGTGAGCAGGAACGCCGGAACAGCTGCCGCTGCGGAACAGAGATACCCGGCGGGAATCAGGCTCTGGGACAGCAGTCCGGCAGTCAGCCCAACCAGAGGGAAAATCAATGTGTAAAAACAGGGGATGGGGGAGGGAAGCAGCAAATCACAGAATACGCCGATGGCCAGAGCGTATACCGTTCCTGCGGAAGCGCCTTCAAACGTAGCGGGAATGGCAGCAATGAGCGGGTAGAGAAAGGGAATGACGCCCCAGATGGTGACGCGCTGAAGAATGGCGGTTTGGACGATTGCCCAGACGATTCCCGCCAGAGCATACAGAATCCATTTGATGATGGTATCGCTGCGTGCCAGCATATGGGTATCTCCTTTCTGCGAGCCATGTGCGGTTTCCAGACGGAAAGCCGCTGTCAGCTCACGATTTCAAAGGATTTGATTACACAGACCTCCGTCAGACTGCCAAGGTCTGCCGCAGGAGTCAGTACGGCGTAAACAGAGGTGTCGGAATCGTCCGCCTGCAGGCTGCTGACAGAGCCAATCACCAGATCCGGCGGCAGGTAACCGCCAAGACCGGAGGTCACAATCAGATCGCCCTCCAGCAGTTGAGAGGAAGCAGAGAGGGAATCAAGCCGCAGCTGTCCCTGTTCCATCAGGCTGAAATCACCATTGGCAATACCGATGTCCTGTGTGCGGTAGACCCGGGCGCCCAGAGAAGTGTCTGTGTCCACCAGAGTCAGTACCGTGGACCAGTCGTAACCCACCTTACTGACACGCCCCACGAGATTGCCGCTGCCGTCAATGACGCAGTCGCCCACTTCCACACCGTGGACGGTGCCCTTATTTAATGTCAGGGAAGAAGTCCAGTTGGTAACGTTCCGCTCCATGACCGTAGCGGTTTCAAAGTCGGAAAGATCCCGGCGCTGCTTCCGCAGATCCAACAGGCTCCGGAGGAAAGCGTTTTCCTGACTGTCGGCCTCGCCCTGCCGGACGGTGGCTTCCATCTCGGCGATCTGCTTCTTCAATGCCTCGTTTTCTTCTTTGAGAGCGGTCACATCCTCATAATAATTCTGCTTGTCGGCAAACCAGTCAGCTACGGAGGTATAAGCCGCCCGAAAAGGACTGACGACCGTGTTTACAAGATTTACAAGCGGAGAGGCGTTGGTGCTGAAATAGGACAGAAGCGCCAGCGCCACGGCGATGACCGCACCGGCAAACAGAATCCAAAGCCCGTTATTTTTCAGAAAGTCCTTCAAAGAAGTACTCCTTTCAAAAATTCAAATGGAAACCATTACAAAAGGAAAATGCCGAACTGTGACAGCATCCGGCTCAGCCGCAGCACCGGCAGACCCATAACATTGAAAAAGTCGCCTTCCAGCCGTTCCACCAGCAGGGCGCCCTTGCCCTGAACGCCGTAGGCTCCGGCTTTATCCATGGGCTCACCGGTAGCGATATAGGCGCACAGCTCGGATTCCGAAGCAGGACGGAAAAAGACGCCCGTTTCCTCACTCTCCGTCAGAATGCGGTTTCCCTGCCGGACGGTAACACCGGTGCAGACAGTGTGGCGGCGGCCCTGAAGCTCCGTCAGCATCCGCAGGGCATCGGCTGTGTCCTTAGGCTTGCCAAGACGCTCATCATCCAGAAACACCATGGTATCAGCGGTGATGATGATTTCATCCGGCCTGCACAGCCGCGCGGCGGCGTCCGCCTTTTCCCGGGAGATATACTCCACAATCCGGGCAGGAGACAGTCCGGCGGGATAGTGTTCATCTGTCTGGGGCACCCGGATGTCAAAATCCGTGATGCCGATGCGGTTCAGTAATTCCTGCCGCCGGGGTGATCCGGAGGCCAAAACGATTTTGGACATGGCGATACTCCTTATTTTCCTGTGGATCCGAAACCGCCCCGATCCGGGCTGGTGAGATGATCTACCCGGGTAAAGACCAGCGGCGGCTGGTTCTTCATAATGCGGAACTGGCAGATCCGGGTATTCTTATCCACATGAACATCCCGGGTGGCATACATGGGTACGTGCCACTGATCATTGTCTCCGCGATAAGCGTAGTCCACCACACCCATGGAGTTGGCCTGTAAAAGACCGTAGTTTTTGAAAGTGGAGCTGCGGGGCACTACATGAGCCTCGTAGCCCTCCGGCAGTTCAATGGCTATGCCAAGAGGAATCAGCCGGAATTCCCCGGCTTTCATATCCACATCTTCGGCGGCATGAAGATCAATCCAGTCGGATTTTCCGGCTACGTAGCATAGCTCGTCAATGCCGTCTACAAAATATTTTACCTTGATTTCTTCCATATGAAACTCCAGAATTAAAAACAAATTGTATAATTGCTTATATATTATACAGACAGAACTGAAAAATTGCTGAAAAATGGAAAGCTTTTGAATTGCACATTGCCGGTGCGGGGGCAGGCTTTGCATAATGGAATGTCCGCATTTCCCTGCTCCCCGCAAGGGGGACAGTTCCTGTCAGGATGCGGCGAACCGCCGCAGGGAGTGCCGCCATGCGGCATGGGATTGCACGGCTTTGCCGTGAGAATGTCCCCACATTTTCTTTTTGCCTTGCCAAAAAGAAAACGTGCCGGACACGGTACAAAAGAAAAAGCGCTTACGGGATGAGTTGATACAGGCGTGTCAACTCACCTGTACGGAGGAGCGTCCGGTACGGACTGCCCCTCAAATCCGGAACGTGCCTGCCGGCTGCGCCGAAAGCCCGAAGATAACCGGATTGCGTTCCCGCATTTGCAGGTGTGGCTGCAACCGGGATGCGGAGACAGACTTGATTCAGCACAGTTTTCCGCGCTTTCCGCTTTGCTGCGCACTGCCTGATTTCTGTAAATGAGCAGGAGCGGCAGCGGAAAGGGAAGGCACACCTTATCCGTCATAATGCTTTTCGTAAGCATAGTACCACGCCCCGTCATCGGATGGAGAAATTCCATCCTGCACTGTCAGGGGCTGCCAGAAAGACTCCGGCGGGTCAGGATAGTCCGCGTCCTGCCAGATAAGAGCACTGCACATTCGATACTGCCCCTCGGCATATGCCTGCCAGCGGCCCTCCCGGTGGAATTTGGCTGAAACAGCGCCATTTTCCGCAACCGTAGAGGAAAAGTTAGTGAAGTGGCCCCGGCGCAGAGACTGCCATGCTTTTTGAAAGGCTTCCGGCAAGGGCTGGCAGTCATCGGGCGCATACAAGTCCCATGCGGACAGACAGCCGACTAACCGGCCGGGAAAAATCTGCTCATCGCTGTAAACACTGTCATACCAGGTGCTCTCCGGCGTGGCGTATTGAGCCGGGTCCGAATCCGGCAGCGCATCATGAGGTTGGGCGGCCTCTGCCTTGACGGACTGAACAAAATCCTCCATCTGAGATTGCCGCCGGACCAGAATAGCCACGGTGTTCCTTTCGGAGGGGGCCTGCCAGATATATCCGGCCGCCAGCAGTACCAGAGCCAGAAAAATCAACAGCTTTCTATGCTTCTTCATCACTCTGCACCCCGGTAATAAAGACCCCGGGTGAAGGCGCCGGGAGCAGGGGAACCGTCCAGATAGGCCCGGTAAACAGCTGCGCATTCTTCCGGAGATTCCGTGGTGAACCGCAGTCGGGCATAGGCCAGACCGCAGCGCTTCCATTCCGGCTTGTCCGCCAGCCACACCGGCGTACTGTTCTGAATTTCCGTCCGGTGGCCATAGGCGGGCAGCAGGGGAAACTTTGCTCCGGTTCGATCCTGCAAATAGTTGGGGCGGCGGCAGGGGGCCTGATCCGGCACGGCGGCTCCGGCCTCATGGCAGCGGCATCCCGTTTCGTTCTGCACCAGACAGTTTTCGGTGATCATCAGCGGCAGGCGGCCATAAACAATAGCTTCCGCCGGAATCATCTTTCGAATATCCCGCAGCTGGGGAAAACGCAGTTCAAAGGACAGACAGGCAGATGACAGCCCTTTCTGCCGCAGGTAGTTCAAAGAGCGGCTGTTGTATATGTTCAGACCGTAGTCACCGCGAACGGTCAGGCCTGTGCCGCGCAGAAGCGGCAGATGACCGATATTGCCTGCCAGAGCGGAAACGGCGCCGATCTTTCCGGCGTGGGTCAGCCAGCTGCGGAGCTGCGGTTCGTCTGCATCTCTCCATACACGCGGCAGCACGGCGCACCATTCTCCGCGGAATGCGGGCAGCTCCCTGCATTCCGCCAGAAGCTCCAGAGGAATATCTACCCGGGCGGGGCACAGCGGCAGCAGCGCTTCCGCCTGAGTCAGGGAAGCGACGGAAACCGTCAGCTCCGGAGCACCGGCGGCACAGTCCTTATCCGGGAGGGGTGCAAAATCCTGCTCCCGGCGTGCCGGAACGGCGCAGCGGCATTCCGCCAGCGCGGCCAGCGCATCCCGCCGCAGGGCGTTTACCGCACCGGCGGAGAGAAATAAACCGTCCTCCACGTCCGCTGTGCCGTCCGAACAGCGGAATGCGGTGCCGCCGGTTTTTTGCAGTCTGGTATTCAGATCAGATGCCGTTATGGCTTTGCTCTGTGCACGCTCCGGCACCGGGCCGTCAGCGGTGACTGTATGGCCATCGTTATCCCGGACGGTCAGAGAAACGGGCTGTCCTGCATGGCAGACGCAGGAGAAATGAATGGGCACCATCCGGGCGGCATCCTTTTCATATCTGGCGCGGGCGGCAGCAAACAGTTCTTTTGGCTCCGATGCGGTTTCGGGGCGGGTACCGAACATATTGGGGCCGCGGCGGCCCTGCCAGTAGTCGTCCGTGAAGCCGGAACGGGAAAATGCCAGTTCCAGCTCTTTTCTTTCCGCATCGGTCGGTTTGCGGTTTTCCCGGATCAGACGGGCGTAGATGTCCGTAATGACCGCCACATATTCCGGCCGTTTCATACGGCCCTCCAGTTTCAGACAGGATACGCCCATCCGCTCCATTTCGGCCAGATGGCCGGCCAGACAGCTGTCCTTCAGACTGAGGGGATAGGTGTTTCTGGCAGGGGCGTTGAATCCGTAGGGCAAACGGCAGGGCTGGGCACAGGTGCCCCGGTTGCCGCTGCGGCCGCCGATCAGAGCGCTCATTTCACATTGGCCGGAATAGCACATACACAGCGCTCCGTGTCCGAAAATCTCAATCTCGGCGGGACAGGCCTTGCAGACAGCGGCTGTGTCTTCCCGGGAGCATTCGCGGGCAATGACCACCCGTTCACAGCCATCCCGATACATTTCATTGGCGCCGCCGCTGGTGAATACGCTCATCTGGGTGCTGGCATGGAGGGGCAGATCCGGCAGAGCCTGCCGCAGCAAGTCGAAAAGGCCCCAGTCCTGCACCAGCACGGCGTCCGCTCCAAGGCGGCAGGCGGCCCGGGCGGCATCCAGAGCCAAAGGCAGTTCGCGGTCCGTCAGCAGAGTATTCAGCGTCAGAAAAACACGGACGCCCCGGATATGACAGTACCGAATGGCGGCAGCGAATTCCTCATCCGTGAAATTTTTGGCGCTCCGGCGGGCGTTGAAGTCCCCCCAGCCCAGATACACTGCGCCGCAGCCGCTTTGGACGGCAGCCCGCAGAGCCTCCGGTGATCCGGCGGGGGAAAGCAGTTCCAGAGCCATTACTTGCGGCTGTCCAGACGCTGCTGGAGCCGGAAGACCTCCCGCTTCAGTTCGCTGACCTCGGCCTGAGCCTTGGAGGCCTCGTCCAGATATCCTTTGATCTGTCCGCGCAACTGCTCGGCGGCAGTCTGAGATTTGAATAACTCATCCGTCAGGTTTACGGCAGTGAGAACGGCGGCATCGGTGCGGCCTACCTTGGCAGCGTTCATGACATCGGTCATTTTGTCGCTGACGTAATTGCCCACTTTCTGCATATAACTGGGAGTTTCATCTGCTACCAGAGTGTATTCCTCTCCGCAAATGCTGATGACAACACGGTTTGCCATACAAGCTTCCTCCTTGTTTTCCGGTATGCCCGCTCCGCTGGAACAGGAGGGCGCATCACACAATTTTACAGCTTCCAGTATAGCACAACGGATGCAAGGGTTCCACAAAAATCGTCAGAAAACGAAAAAGTTTACAACTCTGTCTTTTTAAACAGCTTACCCATAAGACCATTACG
>ERZ808240.5614-NODE-5614-length-10109-cov-52.889895_pt1 | contig 10109 bp, 12 predicted proteins | sample MGYA00521084_ERZ808240 | MGnify/ENA primary metagenome ERZ808240 (study PRJEB31516, sample SAMN03275571) | gut metagenome | biome: mammalia-associated habitat; material: feces | host: Papio cynocephalus | place: Kenya | collected 2012-08-06 ... | reverse complement strand
AAAACGCTTAGGAAAGTGAGCTAAATTTGGTACAACGAACTGGACACCCTAGTTAATTAGTCATACTAACAAAGAACTCTTTGGCTGGCAGCTTAAAACCGCTTAGCCTTTATCCCATTTTTTAGTAATGTTCAAAAAAACAACTTACGCAGAAATTGCGCAATCAAGAGCACCTAATGAGGCAATTCCATTTAGGAAGTTCATCGCCAAAAACGATACATCCGCTCTTCTCCGATTCGTAGGATTCTTGAGCAGGTGACTAACACTGGCTAATGGTGTTTTGTCACCTGCTTTCATCTTTTTTAGGCCTTGAGGCACAACTGGTTATAGTAACATCTTTGCGCTTCTATTTGTGCGGTAAGGTTTTAGAAATGACGAGTTCTTCTATATTTTTTCATTCCTCTCCATTCAGGCACTCGCCTGTCTCATAGCTCCGCGTCATATCCTTTAAAATTCCGATCATGTCCTGGCGCAGGCTTTCAGGCTCCAGGACAACGATATTCCTGCCGTGCCACAGCAATTCCTGCAGGAAGTCACGACTGGGGCGAACGGCAAGCGTATATTCTCGATACATCCCATCCTTCGACTCCTTCACTTTCTGCTGGCTCTCATGCAGCGGCACTTCCTCGATGTAGTTGTATTCCGGATAGAAAGCGCGAATACGGATGTTCTCCACAGGCACCTCCTCCATGCGATAGATGCCATAGCAATTCTCGTAATAGTTTTCTGGAGTCAAGAACTTCTTCATCTCCTTCGACATCGGATGCTTCTCGCAAATCACCTTCAAGAAACTGATACGGTCGAAAGGAAGCACCCGAACCTTTTCATCTTCCTTCACTCCTATCACGTACCACCGCTGCTTGTAGTATCTCACGAAAGCGGGAGCCAGCACCATATCGCTCTCCGCCCCGAAGCCAGACACATACTTAAACTTCAGCAGATATTGCTTGTCTATCGCCGCAAGGACATCATCCAGATATTCCGTGTTGTAAGGCGGCGTATCGAGCATCACCTTATTGTGATACCTCAGCATATCACCCAACGAGGCAAGTCGAAGGGAACTCAGCATCCATTCCGTCACATCGTCACACTCCACTGCGTCACGCTTGACGTAATACCTGTAACCATCGCTCTTGTCGCACTCCACACTGATGCCAAACTGCGACTGAATCGCCTGGCGATAGCGATGAAAAGTTCGCAACTGCAATTCATCCTCAAAAGAATTGGCAGAAGCGTCACGCCACTCATTCGCTATCTCCTCAAAGGTAAGATGCTTGCGCTCCAAGAGAGCGATCAGCCAACCATAAAACTTTACCCGATTGTCCATAACATTACATTCTTTGCTTATTTATTAATCTCCATCACAGATAGAAGAATGCAAGACTTTAGACTCTACCTGAAATGAAAAAACGGAGAAAAGACAGTCAACAAAATGGTAATGCAAAATGATAGTTTCAAGCCAACGCCATCCACCTGTGCTCAATACGCTTATGCACGATGCCGGAGATGCTCTGTGCCAATCTATAGCCTCCAACAAGAATCACATAAATATTATAATAAGATATGCTGCATAGTCTTATACTACGTCAGCTTTTTGCTGCCCCTATCTTTTCTCCAAATATCTTTACCTATTATTTAACAGACTTGGATTAGATAAACTGAAGATATTTCAATCAACCAAATCGACTGTCCAGTTCAGGCTTTGAATTTTCAAGTCGAGCTCTCGATACTGCTTGGCGTAGGTGTCCGCCTCCTTGCGAAGAGCGTTCACGTCGATGGTTCTAACATATTTCAATTCAAGTTTGCCAAAGCGGGTATCGTTGGCGGCTACGTACCTCACCACTTCCTGCAAAGCCTTGACACGCATCGCCAAGACATCTCTCTTGGCAATCATTCGGGTCAGGGATACTCCATCCCGAACCGTATGCACGTTGGTGATGTTGATGCGATAAATCAGATCCTCCAACTGTACGAGAGCCTCATCCAGTTCCTTGTACAATTCCTCTACGTTGTCGCAAGGCTTGTCGCCCTCCTGCACCTTGGCGCTCTCCTTGATGCGCTGTTTCAGCTCAGCCACCCTCTTCTGCAAGTCGGCTCTGATGCTCAATGCTTCTGCTAACTTCATAATCTTCTCCTTTTTATCTATGACGTTAAACTTCTTGTTTTATTATATGCTATTTCATTCTGGTCGGATTCAGCGTATGCTTACCACCGAACTCATTTACATCTTCCTCGATGAGTTTCTGAAACCACGAAGGCTCATACTCAAGCGAACCAATCTCAGCATCTCTTGTGTCGCAGACCTCATTCTCATATTGCAAATGAACCTTTACCACGAAATCATCCATGCGAAGGATGTCGGGCAAACAATAATCTTGGTGCGTATGCAAGGCATGCATGGCATAGCAAACACAAATATCAGCAAACTCAGGTTTATGAAGACAACATTCATCCCAGGAATCGCCATCATCCAATTCGTTTTTGAATGTTTTATACCCTTCCTCGGTAGTCCCCACAAAATTGCCAAAAGCACCATTCAAGATAGAGTCCATCTTATAACGCCCTACACTCATCAACTCATCTTGCAGATGAATCATATATTGGAAATCCGAGCCGTAATAGTCATCATTCTCCATCTGTACCACGGCATCGGCATCTCCATACTCAAATCGCAAGACTCCTTCCACCTCGTAACGGTAGCGGTCATCTACCTTATAAGGCGTATGAAACAAGGTGCGCCACATGTTCCTGCACTGGGCATAACATTCCTGGGTCAGTTTGAAAAGCTTATCGTTCTGATAGCGGAATCTCTCCACTTCGGCAGGAGTCGGATGAAGCATCATCTCATTCAATACCACGTATCTCACCCCAAGCAACAACTCGATGACATCATGTTCGCTTTCACTCATGTGACGTAGGAAAAATGATTTTGCCAAATCATAGTTCACGATTTTCTTCACTCGTTGCTCCACGTTTTGCAGCACCTCACGTTTCTCATCGACAGTTGCCACCTCTCGGATATAGTTGAGAATCCCTGTATAAGCATCTTCGTCATCATATCCTTTAGCCTCAATCCTATCTATAAGTTGAATCCAATTTACCTTCATCTTCACTAACTATTACTCCATTACTTACTTCTATTATCTTATCGTCTCCAAAGCTACCGCCCCGTATCTTGTAAGGAGAGTTTCGCTTCAACGTTTTCTCCAAATACTCCAAATCCTTGGGACGGAGATGAGTGAGAGCGAAGTCCACCTCATTCAGTTGCGACTGATTGCTCAGGGCAAGATGCTGAAGGTTGTGGCACATGAAGATGTCCAAGCGACGCAACTTGTCATTCTTGCTCAAATTCAAAGACACCAAATCTTTAGCCCCTTCGATATGCAATTCCTCCAAGAGAGGATTGGCAGAAAAGTCCAACTTCTCATTTCTGATTTCATGGAAGTCGATAAACTCCAACAAAGGATTCTTGCTTACATCAAGCTTTTCCTCACCATACCCCGAATATCCCAAGATGCGCAAGCAAGGACATTCCTTGAGAATCACATCCAAGGTCTTCACCTCGAACATGCCACAGCCATCAAATCCGATAATGGCATCCTCCTCTTCCGACTCAATGGTGATGGTGTAATTGACACCCTTCTCAGGATAGGCATGACCAACCTCTACCCAAGTCAACTTTTCGGAAGTAGGTACCTGTTTGCCTGTCAAGACCTGCACCTTGCCATCGCCCCAAGCGATTCTTGCCTTGCAGTCTTTCTTCAACATCAAGCGCAAGCCGACGGTCTCACCCATCGTCCAGTCCAATGTCTGGATATTCAATGTAATCTGTGCCATAATTCCTTGCTTTTATGTTTACGACTGCAAAGGTGCAGATAGGGTGTGTCAAATCGTGGCAGAGGCTAGAAAAATTATCCCAAAAATCTTTGTATCACCCAATGCCAATAGTCCCAGGAGTAGCCCACGGAAGGATGATTCACCGCCATTGCTTTCACCTTCTTGCCATTGTTCAAAAGATAAGACCCCGTAGTGATACTGCCACCATCCACGACAATATCTTCACCATCTTGCCAACGTTCACTGGGCATCTTGTTCCAAAGCCGCTTGCCCCATACGATGATGCATTCAGGATTATACTTTTCGATGACTTCAAAGAAAGCCTTGCCAGCTTGCTGATATTGCTCGGAAGTACCAGCCTCACGAGGACCACCCATCGCCACTTGCAGATAGTTGAAGAATATCACCGAGTTCCAAATCTTCAGCCTCATCGCTTGGTCTGTCTCCTCCCCCACCAGCGATCGCTCGAACTTCAAGAAAGTCCGCATCCAGTTCTGCCGTTCCTTACCCTCATCGAGATAATCTCCAAGCACATGCTGCGTAAAGCCCATGCACTCCCTGCGCAACCTGCAATCACCACAATCCGCGCATTCCTCATCACAATAGTGGCTCTCACCCAATATCATGATTCGCTTGCCAAAGATGCCTCCGTTGGCATAATCCTTGCCAATGAAAGGCTGAAAGAAAATATTGCAGCTCATCTTTTAGAATAATGAAACAATCCAATCCCAAGCCATAGTTCCCAAGTGGATGGCCCACGAGATGACCACATAAATCAACCAGCAAAGCACAACGATGAACACTGCCGTCCAAAATGCCTTCTTATTGACCTTATTGATGATTTCCTTGTCATCCTCTATATACCCGGTAATCAATCTTAGGTTTTCTACATACGAACGTTTGAACACATCCAGCACATCACCTATATAAAAAGGTATGGCTCCAATCAACACATCCATCAGGATGTTGTAGATGACAGCCAAGGTCAGTGGAATGGACTTGACCACACAAAGGCTGTAATAGATAAACGGAAATGCAAACACGCTCGACAAGGCATCGCCAATACCGGCAGGGAGAATGAAACCAAGGATTGGGTCCAAGAACCACTTGTCCATATACTTAGCCGTACCTACCATCATGCGATAAGACGACCTATTCATCATCTCCTGTCGCTTCGCCTCCTTTTTGTTCACACTCTCTTGTTCCTTGGCAAGAGCTGCCTCTCGCTTTTGGTCTTCCTTAGCGAAATTCATGCCCAAGTCAGCCTGGGCTTGCTGTCTTCTTGAACTTTCCATAAGCCTTATAATTCTATTTGTTTCTTACCATTCATGAAATCAGTAAACTCCTGCTCCGAGAGCGAGAATCCACTCAAGTCGCTCAATAGCAACATGGCTTGCTTGCGCTCCTCCTCGTTGCTTGCCAAATTAATACGCTTGAACACCTCACGAAGGTAAGCACTCTTGTTGTCTATCTTTGCCATCTCACGCTTAAACTCGTCTGCATGTTTCTTCAATTCCTCGTCGTAAGCAGCCGAAGCTAATCTGCCACTGAGCTGCAGAGCCTTGAGCTGAGCGAAACTGTCAAACAGGGCGATGCCTTGTTGCAGGGATTGCTCCATCGCATCCGTTGTCATCGCCAATTCTTCCTCGCTATACTCGACAGGCTTGTTTTGTGTGGTCTTGCCCTCTATCTTCTTATCTCTTCCGGCATATTCTGCCACACCGTCAAGTAATTCTTTCGCCATATCTCTATCAGCATGGAGATTGTCTGCCAACATTCCCGTAAACAGCGAAAGGTTCTGCTCCACGTCAGCAGGGAGCTTTGCTGTCTCTTTGTAATCAGGAATATAAACCGTATGCACCAACTTCTCGTCTATCTTGCTCTCCATGATTTCGCGTCCAAGCTTTAGCATAGCCACCATATCCCGGAGATGCTTCAACATCTTTAGCTTCACATCGTCCGAACAAACTATCTTGTTTTTGATTTCAGAGGAAACCTTCGAGAGTTCGCTTGACAGCTTATTATATTCGCTCTTCAATTGAGCTTGCGCTTCACGATGCGACTCCAACTCGTCCTTGTCCAACTTCAAATCCACCTGATAGCTCTCGTATTCACGAATAAGTGGGAAACAGTTGTCGTTCCATTCCGCATAATCGCGGTAATAGTTCTTGTTGGCAGTGCCAAACGTAAGCCAGTTCACCAAGAAAAACGGCTTGGAAGGCTTCTTCGCCTTGGCATCCGCATAGCTTGTACGCTTGGATTCCAACGTAGAAGTAATGTCATTGATGAGCGAAGTATAAACATCGATGTTCTGGAGATGGTCGTTCATCTCCATGTCCAATGTCTTCAACTGTTGCAGCAACGCTCTACGCTGCTCTTCCAATGGTCGGATTGTCTCGTCAGCATACAAACTGTCAAGGATAGCCTTCAAGTCAGACTCCATTAGTTTCTCAGCATATCGCAAGAACACATTAGCTTTCGGGATGATGACATCATTGAGTGTCTTGCAAATCACGAGCAATCGTCCCATGTCAGCCTTGATACGAGTGGCATCATGTTTCACGCTGGTTTGGAAAACTGAAAGATCTGCCTTCAGACGATTGGTACGTTCACCTGCTGCCATATAGTGGTCGAGCATTGTCAGTCCAGCCATCGCCAATCCCAACGATTTGTTTCCGTTCGACAAAGACTTATACGACTGCAACGAACTTTGCAAGGAAGTACGGAAGCTGTCGGAAATTTCTCCCATCAAGGCAGCGCACTTATCCGAGAGTTTATTATATTCCAGCTCCACATACTTCAACATCTCATCCACATCCAACCATTCGATGCGCTTGAAGTCGAACAAATCAGGGGAAACCATCTTGATGGAATCTCCATAGATGTCTATCAATTTGAGGGCATAGTCTCGATAGGTAGTACCGATGTCCGTACGCAAAGAAGTAAAATCCTCGATGTTTCCACGTACGCTGTCCTCGGCATAGTGGTAAGCCTCCACCATCTTGGTGTATTTGTCGAACATGGAAGAAGCCTTGCTCTTTACTTCCTTCACACCATTGGTACCCATGACGATGTCAGCCATCTTCGACGAGCCCTTGAGCAAAACGAGATTGAGGTTCAGCTCCTCAACTTATCCAAAGCAGAAGAAGACAACGCCAACTCTGTCTCAGCAATCTTCAGAGCTTTCTCCTTGTCGCCTTGCTCCAAACTGTCATTGAGTTTGTACTCCGCCACAAGTGTGTTACGAGAGTTGTTGGAAACAAACGCTATGGCAATGTTGCCATTCTCGTGAAAATACTTGTAGGCACCAAACACCAACTTGCTCACCTCCGAAGAATCGGAAGCTACGCCATATTTCTTCAACTCGAAAGCCAAGTCAGCACGGAGATACGTCTTGTTCTCCTTGCATAGCTCGTCGGCAATTGCCTTGATTGCCTGATAGACATTCGTGTTATCGTCCATTTTGTTCATCATGTTCCTGTTGGTTTAAAGTTTTACCCATCTTTTATTCTTTTTGTCTCTCCACGTTTCAAATTCATTGTCGGCAGGTTTCCCGAGGCGTGGGTACATCTCATTATATGTAGTCTCCGTAGTTGTAATTTGCTCTTTGTGAAAATCCTTGGTGGTGTCTGTTTGTAGGTCGCAGTGGAATGAGCTCCTAAACACCATGCTCTTACATTTCCTTTCATTTGCGTCCTCCTGCATCCATTCCCGCCCATTGGCGATGCAGGTCATATACCAGTACCGCATTTTAGCCCAAGCAAGCCTTTTCGGTTGTGCCGTACCATGGATAAGCGCTCTATAATCCGACAGCGTAATGTTGGTAATCCGGCAAACCATAAGCGAGTCGCCATCAGCCAGCTGGGTCAAGTCTTGCAGCATCCTTTGCATGGTCATCGTCTCCGACTTCCGCCAGAGCAGCCTCCTTTCCGAATATTCTTCCCTATCCGCTTCCTTCTGCTTTTGCCAATAGCCATGAGGACTCAAGAAAAACCAATAGCCAAACACTACTACCAGCACGGTAATCAACCCCCATGCCACCCCACACACTCTTTTCTTGATGTTCTTTTCCATTGTCACTTTATCTTATATAGTTATACTTTCTATTTCGGGTACAAAGTAACTATACTGATGTGACAAATTGTGTCAGGACATCAAGAAAATGTGTACATGGTCTACTTTTTCTTGGTGAACAAGTCTATCAACCATCCTGTCAAGCCTCCGACTTTAGGGGCAGGATCTTCAAAGATCTTGCCTCTTCGTCGCAGTTCCTTCAATATTTTACCTTCCTTCTTTTCCATATTGCTTAAAATTTAAATTAACAAAAACTGCCATACCTTGCACTCCATACAGTAAATCACAAACATCCTTAAAATACCCGACATTAAAGCGCAAAACTGTTTTCTCTTCCAATCGGCTTCTTTATCATCAAAGACAACGACGAATTAGGCTGCACATTGGGTGGCAATAAGGAGGAGGCAAAACAGGTCATACGATTTCATTTTATTCTCATTTAAGAAGCCATTCAATGGCAGAGCATATATGAATGCTTTTATCACCTAACACAACATCACGATTCGTTGTCATGGCGATTAGTGTCAGTTTGTCGCAATGCAATGCTGTTGAAGCTTTTACGAGCGCACTCATTTCACGATTATATGTTTTATCGTTATCTATATCGTATGCCACCTGTATCAACTCTACAGCCTTGTCTTGGTTGCAAACCACAAAATCTACTTCCTTGGAGCGCGGAGACGCTTTATAGTAGTATATGTCCAAAAAGTCGTTACTGCATCTGCGTAGCAATTCGACAAACACAACATTCTCCAAACGCCAACCAATATTCTCAGGAGCGAAAGAATTTTCACGATTGTTCTGCAATCCAGGATCTACTATGTATGCTTTTGAATTTCTGATACGTTCTTTGCTTTTGAAAGAATGTTTGGCAAGCAGTTGGATAAGAAAAGCCTGACGCAGATAGTCCACATACTTTTTTGCTGTTTGGTCTGTTATCTTCAATAGTTCAGAAAGGCTGTCGTAACTTATCTCTTGACATACATTGTTTATCAAATGGTTTGCTATTTTCCTCAAAGCATCTGTATTGCGAATTCTGAAGCGTTGTTGTATATCTTTTGAAATGATTGCTTCCATAAGGTTTTGTACATATCCTCGTTTGTTGCGCAAATTCTGCATCTCGGGAAATCCTCCGTCATTGATGTAATCCATAAAGGCACGTTTCCTTTCGGCATCAGCTTTGGTCGTGATGCCATGAATATCTATGTCGTGAAAATCACAATATTCGTAAAAAGAAAAAGGATACAAATGAATTTCATTGTAACGTCCCGTCAAATGGGTAGCCAATTCTCCACTTAGCAACTTCGCATTACTTCCCGTAACCACAATGTGTTGGTTGGAACGGAGAAGACGATTGACAAATAAGTGCCATCCTGTGACATCTTGTATCTCGTCAAGGAATATGTACTTTATATCCGTACCATATACTTGATATATGCAAGAGAGTACCGTATTCAAATCTTCAGTCTGCAATTTTGCCAAACGGTCGTCGTCAAAGTTCGCATAGCCATACTTCACATTGTGTTCCAATAGCACCTTATGGCAAAGTGTTGATTTTCCACTTCGTCTTACGCCTATTACAACTTGAGCAAGTGTACTGTCAAATTCAAACAATTTCTCTTCGTTTCTCTTTACCCATTTTTCAGGGTGATAGCTTTTAACGTATTCCTTTTGCTCTGCCAATACTTGAAGTATAGTTCTTTCTTCCACCATAACAAATTACTCATTAGTTTTGTTTAAATGCAAAGATATAAAAATTAGTTGGTATTCAATATTTTAGCGAATGTTAAATTCGCTAAAATGCACTTTTTGCATCATTATATCACGCTAAAATGCTATTTTTGCATTATGATATCACGCTAAAATGCCATGACCAAGCAGCAGATAAACCGCAGAGGCCCTCACAAGTTTATTGAGATCAGTAAGGATATTGAGGTAAGCATAAGCGAGGAGAATATTGCCGAGTACTGCAAATGGGATGTATAGATTGCTACAATTCTTCTTTTGACCTAACTGTAATCATCACTATATTTCCCACATCATTTTAACCTTGCACTCTTCTAAAGCAATGCCAGTTAAATGTGCCTCAATAATAGCCTCTGCAAGTTGATCTGTAACAAAAGTAAAAAGAGGAAACTGACTAACTGAAGTTTCCCACCCCTCTATTATCAGAGAGTGAGCACTATACAAAATTCCTA
>ERZ808240.5613-NODE-5613-length-10118-cov-6.144887_pt1 | contig 10118 bp, 8 predicted proteins | sample MGYA00521084_ERZ808240 | MGnify/ENA primary metagenome ERZ808240 (study PRJEB31516, sample SAMN03275571) | gut metagenome | biome: mammalia-associated habitat; material: feces | host: Papio cynocephalus | place: Kenya | collected 2012-08-06 ... | reverse complement strand
AGGTCTACTACCTGAACTTCAAGCCCGAGCAGGATCAGGCATGGCAGGATCTGGCTGCTGAGTACACCAAGGAGACCGGTGTTCCCGTGACCGTCGTCACCGCTGCTTCCGGCCAGTACGAGACCACTCTGATGAGCGAGATGGAGAAGAGCGAAGCTCCCACCCTGTTCCAAGTCAACGGCCCTGTCGGTCTGGCAAACTGGAAGGATTACTGCTACGATCTGTCCGGCAGCCAGCTGTACGGCGAGCTGACCAGCGACTCTTTCGCACTGAAAGATGGCGACGCTGTTCAGGGCATTGCATACGTTATCGAGACTTACGGCATCATCTATAACAAGGAACTGCTGACTGCTGCTGGTTATTCTCAGGACGACATCAAGGGCTTTGATGACCTGAAGAAAATCGCTGACGACATTCAGGCACGCAAGGATGAGCTGGGCGTTGAGGGTGCATTCACCTCTGCCGGCATGGATGGTTCTTCCGACTGGCGTTTCAAGACCCATCTGGCAAACCTGCCCATCTACTATGAGTACAAGGCAGACGGCATCAGCTCTACCGATGCGATCAAGGGTACCTACCTCGACAACTACAAGCAGATCTGGGATCTGTACATCACCGATTCTACCTGCGACCCGAAGCTGCTGGCTTCCAAGACCGGCAACGACGCTGTTGCTGAGTTCGTTGACAAGAAGGCTGTCTTCTATCAGAACGGCACTTGGGCATACAGCGATGTTTCCAGCCTGGGCGACGACAACCTCGGTATGCTGCCCATCTACATTGGTGTCGACGGCGAGGAGAATCAGGGTCTCTGCACCGGTTCTGAGAACTACTGGTGCGTAAACAACACCGCAGCCGATGAGGACATTCAGGCTACTCTGGACTTCCTGTACTGGTGTGTCACTTCCGACAAGGGTACTTCCGCAATGGCAGACGACATGGGCTTCGTCATCCCCTTCAAGAAGGCAAAGGATTCCACCAACCCCCTGATCGCTATCGCAAACGAGTATGTTGCTGACGGCAAGACCAGCGTTGACTGGTGCTTCTCCACCATGCCTTCCGAAGAGTGGAAGAACGGTGTCGGCAGCGCACTGACCGCTTATGCAGCAGGTACCGGCGACTGGAGCGGCGTTGTCACCGCATTCGTCGATGGCTGGGCTAAGGAGTATAAGCTGGCTAACGGCTGATCCTGACCCTCTCGCAAACCAAAACATCTGAATGGGAGGCGGGCGATTGGTTCGCTCGCCTCCCTTATTTTTCAGGAGGTATATCATGCAAAAAGCCATCAGTAAGTACTGGCCGGTGTTCGTGCTTCCTACCTTGATCGCATTCATCATCGGCTTTATCTGGCCCTTCATCTGGGGCATCTACCTGTCCTTCCAGCGGTTCACCACTGTCAGTAAAACGACCTTTGTCGGCATCCAGAACTATATCGCAGTCTTTCAGGATTCGACATTCCTGCACGCTTTCGGATTTACGGCAGTCTTTACCATCGTGTCCACTGTCCTCATCAACGTCTGCGCCTTTGCGATCGCTCTGGTGCTGACTCGCGGCATCCGCGGCACCAACATCTTCCGTACCGTCTTCTTCATGCCCAACCTGATCGGTGGCATCCTGCTGGGCTACATCTGGCAGATCCTGCTGAACGGTGTTCTGGCAAACCTTCAGAAACCTCTGCTGGCTCTGGATGCAAAAGCCGGTTTCGTCGGCCTCGTCATCCTGATGTGCTGGCAGCAGATCGGCTATATGATGATCATCTACGTCGCTGGTCTGCAGAGTGTTCCCGGTGACCTCATTGAGGCCGCCAAGATCGACGGCGCAAACGACCGTGAGATCTTGTTCAAGATCAAGATCCCGATGGTCATGCCCAGCGTCACCATCTGCACCTTCCTGACCCTTACCAACAGCTTCAAGCTCTTTGATCAGAACGTCGCTCTGACGGCCGGTGAGCCTGCCAACATGAGTGAAATGCTGGCTCTGAACATCTACAACACCTTCTATGGCCGCTCCGGTGCCCAGTGGAAGGGCATTGGTCAGGCAAAGGCAGTTGTCTTCTTCCTGATCGTGGTCGTCATTTCTCTGATTCAGCTCAAGTTCACCCGTTCTAAGGAGGTGCAGCAGTAATGGTAAAACAGAAGAAAATGTGGGATAACATCCTTGTCATCATCATGGCTCTGCTCTCCCTGCTGTGGATTTATCCCATCGTGCTGATTTTGATCAACAGTTTGAAAGTGGAAGGCACCTTTACCACCGCTACCGTCTTCCAGCTGCCGACCAAAGAGACGTTCGCCGGTCTGTCCAACTACGTCTACGGCATCTTCAAGATGAACTTCCTGTCCAGTCTGGGTTACAGTCTTGTCATCACCGTTAGCAGCGTTGTGCTGATCCTGCTCTGCTGCTCCATGACTGGCTGGTATCTGACCCGAGTAAACAACAAGCTGAGCAAGTTCATGAATCTGCTCATCGTCTTCTCGATGGTCGTTCCCTTCCAGATGGTCATGTTCACCCTGTCCAAGACGGCAGATACCCTCAAGCTGAATACTCCGTGGAACATCTGCATCATCTATCTGGGCTTTGGCGCAGGTCTGGCAGTCTTTATGTTCACCGGTTTCATGAAGAGCGTCCCCATCGAAATTGAGGAAGCGGCCATGATCGACGGCTGCAACCCCATCCAGATTTTCTTTAAGATCGTCTTCCCAATTCTGAAGCCGACCATGATCTCCACTGCTATCCTTGAGACCATGTGGGTCTGGAACGACTACCTCCTGCCTACTCTGGTTCTGGATATCAAGAAGTACCGCACCATCCCGATGGCGATCCAGTATTTCCGCGGCGGTTATGGCCGTGTTGAGCTGGCTCCCATGATGGCCTGCATCATTATCGCCATCATCCCCATCATCATCCTGTACATGACCTGCCAGAAGTACATCATTGAGGGTGTCGTTGCAGGCGCAGTCAAGGGTTAATGAAGGAGGCCGTTACTCATGCGTGCATGTGGTATTCTGATGCCGGTCTTCAGTCTTCCCGGGCCGTTCGGCATCGGCACTCTCGGCAAGGAAGCATTTGCCTTCGTGAACTTCCTCGCAGACGCCAAACAGACCTACTGGCAGATCCTCCCCATCGGGCCGACCGGTTACGGCGACAGCCCTTATCAGAGCTTTTCGGCGTTTGCCGGGAACCCCTATTTCATTGATTTCCGTATCCTTGCCGAGCAGGGTCTTCTTGAAGAAGACGAGCTTCCTGCTCCTCAGCCGGTCACCAATATCAACTATGGCGAACTCTATAATGAGCGTCCGGTCATTCTGAAAAAAGCTGCTGACCGCCTGCTGGCCGCACCCACAGCAGAATATGATGATTTCTGCAAGGCACAGAGCTTCTGGCTGGATGATTATGCTCTGTTCATGGCAATCAAGGCGGAGCAGAATCAGGCCGGGCTTTCCAGCTGGCCGGACGATCTCCGCACCCGGGAGCCTGCTGCCATCGCTGCCGCTAAAGAGCGGCTGGCTGACAGCGTCAACTATTTCAAAGCGGTGCAGTTCTTCTTCTACACTCAGTGGAATGCCCTCAAATCTTACGCGAACAGTAAGGGCATCCTTCTGGTGGGCGATATTCCCATCTATGTCAGCCCGGATTCCAGCGACCTGTGGACCCGTCCGGAACTTTTCCAGACAGATGGAAAAGTCCACCTGACTCAGGTTGCCGGTTGTCCCCCGGATGCTTTCGCTGCCGACGGTCAGCTTTGGGGCAATCCGCTGTACGATTGGCCCCGTCATGAGGCAGAGGATTTCGCTTGGTGGAAACGCCGGATGAAACACGCCACCTCGATTTACGACGTCGTCCGCATCGACCACTTCCGTGGTTTCGAGAGTTACTACTCCATCCCTGCCTCCAACAAAACGGCGGCAGGCGGCAAATGGGTCAAAGGCCCTGACCGCGCTTTCATCAACGCCATGCACGATGCGCTGGGCGAAGGCGGCATCATCGCCGAAGACCTCGGTTATCTGACGCCGGAAGTCAAGGCGATGCTGGCGGCCAGTGGTTATCCCGGCATGAAAATCATGCAGTTTGCTTTTGACAGCCGGGAATCGGGCAACTATCTCCCCTACACCTACACCAAAAACAGCGTTGTCTATACCGGCACTCACGATAACGTCACCACGGAAGGCTGGCGGCAGAATGCCAGCCCAGAAGATGTGGCTTACGCATGCCGATATCTTCGCTGCAAACCCGAAGACCTGACCGAATCCATGATCTGCGCCTGCCTGTCCAGTGTGTCTGATATGGCGATCATTCCAATGGCTGACTGGCTCTGCCTTGGTGCGGAAGCCCGAATCAATACACCCAGTACATCCAGTGCAAACTGGCAGTGGCGGCTGAATAAACCACTCTCCATTGATCTCATCCGGCATATCGCTGCGTTGACGGTCCTGTATGACCGCGCCCCGGCTGAGGACTCCTGATCCTTTCCGTTATTTTCTCCTTTTTCATTTCAAAAACGGCAGCTGTCCATCGTTCTTTTTCGGTGGGCAGCTGCCGTTTTATCTCTTCTGAAAATTTCACACACAACATTTTTTCACAGACCAATGTCGGATATCCGCTGAGGATTCCTGCGTGGTTTCGTTTCTTTTTCAGCGTCCCTTCACACTTTTTTCACAGAAGTCCTTGGACATGAAATCTCTTTATCTCTTGTTGTTTTTTTCCTCTTATGCTATAATTCAGGTAATCTGATCTCCGGTTTGCGCGGAGCAATGAGTGAAAGGAGTTTTCCTGCTATGGAACTAACCTGTCAATATCCCATACAGTTCCCCGCAGCCTATGCGGTCCTCGCCGAAGAGGAAATGGTCTACATCGAAGGCGGCTCTTATTCGTTCAATGTTGGCGATTATATGGTAACCGTTCCCTTTTCTCCGGAACAGGTCGCCACGTTCTGTACGAATGTTGTGGTTAACTATGTCCGGCTTCTTGGGCAGACCGCCTTTAAAAATACGATCAATGGTCTTGCCGCTGCCCGTGCAGATGGCTTGAGTACAAAGGGTGCTATCCAGTATTTCTGGAAAAATCAGGGTACTTTTGGCCGCGTTTCGACATTTGTTTTTGCCGGATTTGCCGGATATTATCTCTATGTTTACGCGCTCAACCTGTATGCTGCGGCATCTTCCCTTTATAATGACCTGAAAAACTCTTATAATCAGGCTATGAATCCTCAATTGACAACTATTACAGTTTGATTTCTATAAAATCTTTTACTGCGATCCAACAATGATCGAAAGGAGCCATTTATGAAAGACCTGCGTATGCCTGCTTCTTATGCAACGATTCCTGAAGATGAGCAGCAGCTGGTGATCGGCGGTGGCGAACTCAAGGATGCCTGGAATAATTTCGTCGAAGATCTCCATTTGGATGATTTCTTCTATGGCGACGGCATCATTTCCATCTCCATTTCGTTTGTTCCCATGCTGTTGTTCCGTGTCGCCGGAGCCTGCTATAACTTTGCTGAGAACACTTACAACAACATTACCCGGTGGCTTGGCATCCGGGATGACACACTGGACGCCTTGCAAAACTACACCGATGAGATGCGTCAGAAGCAGCAGGAGCGTGGCATCTGATTCTAAAAGATCTCTATCACACAACCAGAACAGCCTCATTTCCGCCGGGTCATGCCGGTCTGAAAATGAGGCTGTTCTGCATTTTATTTAAATCACTCGTTCTGCGCCCTGTTCCCGGAGACGGAGTTTATAGCAGCTCCCTGCGCCAAAAACGGCTTCGATGGCATCGCAATACTGAGTTAAACGTTCTTCCGGCACAAATGCCTGAATCGTACCGGCAAAGCCGCCGCCCTGCATCCGCCATGCTCCCCTGCTGCCGGAAAGGATGTCCTGACTGATTGCCAAAGCGATCGAAAGTCCCTGATGTCTTGGGTCTGTCGAGCAATAGACATTCTGGCAATATTCAAACGAGGAGTGTCCGTTTTCCCGGATGAGACGAAGAAATTCCGAAAAGTTTCCTTTCTGCAATGCCTCTTTCTGAGCAAACGCGCGCGCATTTTCTGTAAAGTAATGGATTCCTCTCAGCACTGCACGGTCGCCGCAAGCCTGCCGCACTCTCGGAAGCTCTTTCCAGAATGTTCGTTCTTCCACTTCTGCCATGACTTTTTTTCCGAAACAGCGCGCGACTGCTTCCATTTCATTCCGGATGGCAGCGAACTCTCCGGTCAGTTCACTATGACTGCCGCGCGTATCCGTGACACAGAGGGTCATTCCTTTCGGGAGAAGACCTTCCGCATGAATTTTTTCCATCAGCGGCTCTTTGGGGTCTGCAAAATCTGCAAACAGAACGCCGCCGACTGCACTCGTCAGCTGGTCAAGCAGACCACTCGGTTTGCCAAAATAAGTATTCTCTGCATACTGACAAATTTTTGCCAGTTCCGGGGCTGAAAAGCCGCAGTCAAATTCGTCATTCAGGATGACCGCCATCCCCATCTCAAAGGCGGCAGAACTGGACAGACCCGAACCGCGCAGAACATCGCTGGCTGTGTAAGCGTCAAAACCGCCAACTATCTTTCCGGCCGCACGGAAGCCTTCCGCAATGCCTCGTATCAGGCTGGCCGAATGAGTGCTTTCTCTATCCTGCGGCCTTGCTTCACGAAGGTCGATGACATCCAGCTTATTGAATCCACGCGATTTGACCCGGATAAAACCGTCATCGCTGGGTGATGCGATCGCAACCAGATCCAGCGTGACCGCTGCTGCCAATCCATAGCCGTGCTGGTGGTCGGTATGGTTTCCTCCCAGCTCAGTACGGCCCGGAGCGGAATAGACCCGAACCTGCCGATTGGGGCCGTAGTACAGCTCAAACTGTTCCAATGCAGCGCAGTAACGTACTCGCTGACGCGCCAGCATTTCCGGTTCGCTGCCATAAAGGACGCTCAGCCGCTCATCCCACTGTCCTGCTTCAATCTGTTTTCGGAGTTGTATACTGGTTGCCATCGCCATTCCTCCCACCAAACGATATCAAATTTGACATAAACTACACCGGTTTGATACAACTATTGTAATGCAGGCGGCACAGATTTGCAATTTAAATGTAGAAAAAAAGAAAAATTTGGTGTCCGGAACAAAGAATAAAATGTACTTTTGTTGAATTTGCAGAGGTGAATGTGGTATACTGGCATTATCAAACTGACAGGCAGGAGGATTTTATCATGGCGGACGTATATAAGCAGTCGTTTAAACAGAACTATACGAACAACATCGAGCTGTCCATCTTCAATTGCGGTCTTGAACGCTGCGCTCCCGGTCAGACCTGGGGTCCCGGCATCCGCGACCACTATCTCATCCACCTTGTCGTCTCCGGCAAGGGAACCTTCGAGGTCGGCGGAAAGACGTTTTCCGTCGAACCCGGTGACCTCTTCTTCGCCCGTCCCAGTCAGCTGATCCGCTATACGGCCGATGAACAGCAGCCGTGGGAGTACAGCTGGGTCGGCTTCAACGGAGCTTGCGCACATAAGCTGGCGGCGCAGCTTCCCTTTACAGACGCTGAACCGGTGCATCATACCAGCGACCCGGATGGGATGCGTGCCGCTCTGACAAATATTTATTCTTCGCGCGGATTGCAGCCTCAGGATGAAGCCGCAATGGTCGGTTATCTCTACTTGTTCATTTCTGCCCTCATGCGTGAGACGAACGAAGCCAAACCACACAGCACTTCTTCGTCCAGTCAGTATGTTCTGAATGCGATCAAATACATCCAGTTCAATTATTCTCATGACATCTCCATCGACGATGTTGCCAAGAGTGTAGGCGTTTCGCGCAGCCACCTCTACCGCGTCTTTATGCTGAATGTCGGCAAAAGCCCTATCGACTACCTGACCGAATATCGTATCAATGAGGCGTGCAAGCTGCTGCGTGCCGGCACGCTTTCCATCGCTGAGGTCGCCGTTTCGGTCGGTTTCTTTGATCAGTTTTATTTCTCGCGCGTCTTTAAGCGTGCAAAAGGCGTACCGCCGAGCAAATACGTCGCATCTCAGGCCGAAGCAGGCAGTGACGTTCCGGATGACAAATAAGGAGAAACTTTACCCATGCCCTTACAGAAAAATCAGCTTTTGACCTTAACCATTGAGCGTCTCTCCAACGATGGCAGCGGCGTCGCACACTCGGATGACGGTGAAGCCGTCTTTGTTCCCGGAACCGCTCCTGGCGATGTCGCCCGTGTAAAAATTGTTAAAGACTGCGGACGGTATGCTTTTGGTATCCTGGATGAGATTTTGACCGCATCACCCGACCGCATCAAGACCGACTGCCCTGCTGCCGGGCCTTGCGGCGGATGCAGCCTGCGCCATCTCCGTTACGAAGCGGAGCTTGCCGCCAAGCAGGAAAATGTGACTGACGCTTTCCGCCGCATTGGTGGTCTGGATGTTCCCATCCTGCCTGCCCTTCCCTCTCCGGAAGTTGACCGCTACCGCAACAAAGTTCAGTTTCCGGTCGGCCGCGACAAAACTGGCAAGCCCTGTATTGGATTTTATGCAGGCCGCACTCACCGTATCGTTCCATGCCCAGACTGCAAACTTCAGCCCGGCATCTTGAATAACATTGGCAATGCGCTCTGCGCCTTCTTCGCCGACCATAACATTCAGCCCTATGATGAGCAGAGCGGAAAAGGGCTTGCTCGCCATATTTTTCTGCGGCGCGGTGTCCATAGCGGCCAAATCATGGTCTGTCTTGTCTGCACCCGTCCGAAACTGCCCTATTCCGAAGAGCTTGTCCGCCAGTTGCTCGCGCAATTCCCAGATATCACGACCATTCTGCTGAATGTCAACGCCAAGAATACCAATGTCATTCTCGGCAGCGAGACGCTCACTCTCTATGGCCCGGGATTCATCGAAGACACTCTTCGCGGCGTACCTGTCCGGCTCGGGCCGCTGTCCTTCTATCAGGTCAATACTCTTGCGGCAGAACAATTGTACAGCATCGCAGAAGAGTATGCTCAGCTGACCCCGAATGACCTTCTTCTTGACCTTTACTGCGGCATGGGAACCATTGGCCTGTCGATGGTGGATTCCTGCCGGGAACTCATTGGCGTTGAGATCGTTCCGGAGGCCATCGACAGCGCAAAGGCAAACGCCGCCCGGATGGGCGACGCCGTAGCTGTAAAGAGCCGCTTTTTCTGCGCCGATGCAGGCCAGGCCGCAACTCAGCTCGCCGCCGAAGGGCTGCATCCGGATGTCATTATCCTCGACCCTCCCCGGAAGGGCTGCGACGAAGCGACCCTCTCCGCCGTTGTCCGAATGTCTCCCCGTCGTGTCGTTTATGTCAGCTGCAACCCTTCCACCGCCGCCCGTGACGCCGCCTGGCTCGAACAGAACGGCTACCATGCCGAAAAAGTCCAGCCCATAGATCTGTTTCCTAGGACGAAGCACGTCGAAGCGATAGTTTCGCTACAAAGAGAAATCTAGTAGAAATCCTCCGTTTTACGTTATTTTCTCGTCATGTTGTGTTCGATGGCGAGGGCGATAAACTCCGCAATAAACGCATTGAAAATCACATTACCGTTTCGGTGGTAATTGATATGGAGTGCGGAAACACAAAGAATTGAATATCTAACAATCGGCATAGCCGCAGACTTTGATAAAAAGCCTGCGGCTTTTTCTTTGCCCAAAAACAGAAAGGAGACATCCGTGAAATGGCAGTTTTTCGGGTAGAAAAGAACAGCGGCTACACGGTCATGTCGAACCACCACCTGCGGAACCGGGCCTTATCCCTGAAAGCCAAAGGTCTTTTATCCCAAATGCTCTCCCTGCCGGAAGATTGGGACTACACCCTGCAAGGGCTGGCCCGTATCAACCGGGAAAGCATAGACGCGATACGGCAGGCCATCCGGGAACTGGAACAGGCTGGCTACATCCAGCGTTCCAGAGAACGGGACGAGAAAGGGCGGCTGCGCGGTGCAGACTATGTGATCTTCGAACTGCCGCAGCCTGTTCCTGCATCGGTTTCACCAACATTGGAAAATCCAACGTTGGAGAATCCCACGCAGGAAAACCCTACGTTGGAAAATCCAATGCAATTAAATAAAGATAAACTAATTACAGAAAAACAAAAGAAAGAGGGATTAAATACCGA
>ERZ808240.5612-NODE-5612-length-10119-cov-3.855922_pt1 | contig 10119 bp, 7 predicted proteins | sample MGYA00521084_ERZ808240 | MGnify/ENA primary metagenome ERZ808240 (study PRJEB31516, sample SAMN03275571) | gut metagenome | biome: mammalia-associated habitat; material: feces | host: Papio cynocephalus | place: Kenya | collected 2012-08-06 ... | reverse complement strand
AACCAGAGACACAAGGATTTTCAGTCCTTTGCTCTACCAACTGAGCTAACTGGGCTTGTTGCTCACAACAAAGATTATTTTAAAGGAAGGAACCTTTGTTGTCAAGCAAAAAATGAAATTATATTGTTACTGTTCACTCGTATCTCGTTCCAGTATCGATTTGCGTGTGTCTATTTACGATAAATAAGGAAGAATATCTTCACAGTAGCAGCGCAGTACCTCTCCGACACTCCAGGCCTGAGCATAACAGCCGCGAGGGTTGTGTGGTGCATCCCCGTCAAAAATTTCAGAGATGGAACCGATACAGCCGGAATCCGTCAGGTGTTTTCTGACAGGCTCTAACATGCGGACAGCATTTTTGGCAGCAGAGGGAGAATGGTGGTTTACTTTCATATAGGCACTGAAAAATCCACCGAGCAAAAAGCCCCAGGCAGTTCCCTGATGGTAAGCGGCGTCTCTCTTTGCAAGAGCACCACAGTAAATGCCGTGATAGTCCGGGTGATCCGGCGCGAGGGAACGAAGTCCGCAGCCGACAAACAACTCTTTTTCCACAAGGGCGACAACGGCTTTTTCCTGTTCCTCTGAGAGCAGGGAAAATGGAAGGGATACCGCGTAAATCTGGTTTGGACGGATATGGTCATCCGGCTCGTCTCCATCTACAACATCAAACAGGCACTCATTTGAGGAATCCCAGAACTTGGCATTGAAGGATTCTTTTATCTGTTTGGCGCGTGTGTGATAGGCAGAAGCATCTTCGTCAAATTTTTCACAGAGTGTCTCCATAATCCGTAAGGCGTTGTACCACAGTGCATTGATTTCCACCGGCTTTCCGTGGCGTGGTGTTGCTACCCAGTCGCCGACGCGGACATCCATCCAGGTGATCTGGTCAAGCCCGCTTCCGGCGTGGATCAGTCCGTCGCTTTCCATATAAATGCTAAAGTCCGTTCCTTTTTCATAGGCGGAGATGATTTCCTTTAAATGAGGGAAGATCTGTTCTTTTACAAAAGTTTCTGCCTCCGCAGCCGGGTTATAATGAAGGTACTGATAGACTGCATAAAAATACCAGAGGGAGGCGTCCACCGTGTTATAGAGCGGCGGCATATTGTCATCCGGGAACATATTTGGCACAATTCCGTGATGGATATATCTGGCAAATGTCAGAAGAATTTCCTCCGCTTCTTTGAAACGTTTCGTGCAGAGTGTCAGACCGGTAAAGGCGATCATGGTATCTCTGCCCCAGTCGGTAAACCATGGAAGTCCGGCGAGAACAGTCATCATTTTTGTGGATTCGCGGTAAGTCAAAAACTGGTCGCTGGCAAGCACAAGCTGGTTGGCAAATGAGTCTTGGTATCCGGCTTTTTCAAAAAGTTCTGCATGGTAGCGGGCATTTTCCTCTAAAATGGAAAATGCTTCTGTGGCAGAGACAGGGGCAGGACGATCGTTCACGTCACCGATACTGCACAGGATGGAAACTTTTTTGGTTGTGTTGGCAGGAACCTGAATGGAAAGATCAACCGGGCAGTAATGACAGTCTAGCCCATCGGTCTCCAGATCCACTTCAATCTGTAACTGCATGTCGATGTCATAAACCGTTTTGCGTTCGGAAAAAGTTCCTTCACTCGTCTGAAAACGAATAGCAATATCCTTATTTTTCTGTGGCACAAGATAAAATGCCCGATCTTCTGTAAAGGTCTCAAAGTTCAAGGTCTCCGGGGTGCTGCTCTCACTGTGCTCGCGGTAGTTAAAAAGCGGTGTGAGCGTAAAGGTACAGTCGCTGTCTCCGGCGGTCAGTTCATAGGAAACTGCGCAGACATTGGCGTTCCTTTTTAAGGTGATGTGCTTTTCAAAAGAAAAATGGTCTGCCTCATAGGTGTAGTGCACGCTTCCATCATAGGCAAAGGAAGTGAGATACTTCTGGCCCTCTGTGTAAACTGTTTTTCCGGAAGCACGGTGCTGGGAAGTCTCAAAGGAAAATGTTCTGGTTCCGACAGTGACCGCTTCGTTGATCTTGGAAAAAACGAGATAGCGCTCAATTGGCGGGTGAAGGCTGGCGATAAGGTAGCCCTGATGTGTGCGGCTGTGCGCGCCGATCATCGAGCTTCCTGCGTATCCGCCGATGCCATTGGTAATCGCCCACTCACGTTTGATTCCATCTTTGAATGCTGCCCAGTCTTTTGGGGTATACTGATATGTGATCATTCTTTTCCTCCTGAACGAAAAAACACGAAAATTTTTATAAACTTATTTTACATGATAAAAAAGAAGTTGTACAGAGGGAAAAAAGCGTATATAATTAACGTTACGAGACTTTGTTTGGAGGAAATTATTATGCAGGAAAAATTAGTTATTGTTCCGAAAAAAACGACGAGTGGACATAAAGCAGGAATGATTGCATTTTTTGTTTTAACATGTCTTTGTTTAGTACTTTGTATGTTTGTATCACCGATTATTTTTCTGGTGCCAACTATTATTTTTGGTGTGATCTGGTATCTGTTTGCATTTCGAAGTGAAGTGGAGTATGAGTATACATATTATGATGGTGATCTGAGATTTGCGAAGATCAAGAATAAAGCAAAGAGAAAGAAAATTGCCTATCTTAGTATGGATGATGTGCTGACCATTGCTCCGAAGGGTGACCGCAGCATTTACAAGTATGAGAATGACAGATCGGTTACATTTAAAAACATTGCGTCCGGCAATGCAGATGCAAAAGTTTATGAGGCAATCTGCAAGGGCGAGAACGGTATTACAAGATATGAGTTTGAGCCGGATGAGGACATGTTAAATGCCATTATGGTAAAATACCCAAGAAGCGTTATTAAGTAACTGGACTGTGGTCACAAAAATATGGTGGCTTATCGGTCACACAGTGGAGAATAGCGTACAGACTGCCATAGCAGACAACGGAAACCTTTGTCTGTTGTGGCTTTTTCTGTAATAGGAAACGTCAGCTTACAGCGAAAGGAGAGCGGCATGAAATTTTTTCATTTGTCAGATCTGCACATTGGAAAGCAGCTGCATCACTACAATATGATCGCGGAACAGCGGGATATATTAGGAAAAATCGTGGCATTGGCAGAGTGCGAGCAGCCGGACGCGGTTCTCATTGCAGGGGATATCTACGATACGCCGGTGCCGTCTGCGGAGGCGGTGTCTGTGTTTGACGAGTTTCTGACAGCGTTAAATGATCTGGAGCCGGAAGTGACGGTCTGCATCATCGCTGGGAATCATGACAGTGCGAAACGAATTGATTTTGCGAGTGACATTCTGGCAAAACACAGAGTGATGATCGCGGGTATGCCGCCGGTTACCCAGGAGGAGACCATCAAAAAAGTGAGTCTTTTTGATGCATATGGTGAGGTATGTATTTACCTGCTTCCTTTTGTGAAGCCTTCCTATGTGAGAAATCTGATCGATGGTGACATAACGACTTACGATGAAGCCGTCCGTGCTGTCATAGAGCGGGAGAACATCGATCCTGCAAAGCGGAATATCCTCGTAAGCCATCAGTTTTACACTGCCGCGGGCAGGGAGCCGGAGACGTCAGACTCCGAGATCCGCATGGTTGGCGGGATTGAAAATGTGGATACAGCGGTGTTGGAACCGTTTGATTACGCAGCTCTTGGACACATTCACAGAAAACAGAAAATAGGACGTGTGCAGAACCGTTATTGTGGAACGCCATTGCAGTATTCCGTGAGCGAGGCAGGCGATGAAAAGACCGTGACTATGGTGGAATTCTTGGAAAAAGGAAGCGAGCCACATATCACAGAACTGCCGCTTACACCGCTGCGCAGGGTGCGCAAAATGACCGGACATCTGGATGAAATTTTAAATGCAGCGACAGAGGACAACTGTCACGATTATGTGAGCATTACATTGACGGATGAGGTGGAAGCGTATCAGCCGAAAGAAAAGTTAGAACAGGTCTATGACCATATTTTGGAGATAAAAATAGACAATGAGCGGACAAGGAAGATTTTGGAGTTTTCTGAAGAGGAAGTGGAGAGCCTCGATCCTTATGATGCGTTTGTGACTTTTTTTCAGGAGATGAATGGAAGAGCGATGACGGAGGATGAGGACAATGTGATCCGCACTGTGATAAACGGGGAAAAGGAGGTGGCAGAATGAAGCCTTTGAAGCTTACCATGTCGGCATTTGGCTCGTATGCGGGAAAAAATGTCATTGATTTTACCGGGCAGCAGCAGGGGATTTTTCTGATCACCGGAGATACCGGAGCAGGAAAAACGACCATTTTTGACGCAATCACTTACGCACTTTACAACCAGACCAGCGGCGGTGAGCGAAACGGAAACATGATGCGTAGCCAGTATGCTCAGCCGGAGACAGAGACCTATGTGGAACTTGAATTTTTATACCGGGGACAGACATACCGTGTGCGCAGAAACCCGGACTATAAGATTACGAAAACACTGAAAAACGGCAAAATAAGGGAGCAGAAAGTTCCGCACAGTGTCGAACTCACCCTGCCGGATGGAACCGTTTTCCCGGAAAAGAAAAATGCTACCGATGCAAAAATTATTGAAATTCTGGGGCTTACCGCAGACCAATTTTCGCAGATCGTCATGATCGCGCAGGGAGATTTTTTAAAGCTTTTGTATACAAAGTCGGACGAGCGGAAAATGATCTTTTCCAAATTATTCAGGACGGACATCTATTGGAAGATTCAGGAAAATTTAAGAAGAAAATCTATGGAAATGGATGAGCGCATTCAGGAGAATGACCGGGCGTTTGAGCAGGAGAAAAGCAGGATCATTCCGCTTCCCGAAAGTGAAGAATTACCGCTGGATGAACTTGTGGAGCGTTTGAGAGAACGGTTAAAGGATGCGTTAAAAGAGCAGAATATTCGCAGGGCAAATGTGGAGGAACTGAATAAAAAGATTACAAAGTATGAGGAAATCAACAAACTTTTTCGTTCCCTGGAAAAAATCAGACAGACTGGAAAAGAGCTCGAATTAAGACAGGTGGAATCGAAAGAGCGCAGACAGCAGATTGAGAATGCGCTGAAAGCGGATAAAGTGCTTGTGGCGGAGCAGCAGAATGTCAGACAGCAGCAGGCAGTGGAGCAGTCGGTACAGGCGATTGCAAAAATGGAGGAAACACTGACAAACAATCAGGAGATGTTCGAAACATTAAATACACAGTTGCAGGAGGCGGAGGCAGAACAGAAAAGAGAAGCGGCAGACATCCAGAAAAAAATACTTGCGTTAGAGCAGTCGTTCCCATCTTATGAGGCACTGCAAAATGTGCGGTCAGAGGAGCAGCAGGCAAAAAAGGCGTGGGAAGACATTGAGAAAACATCAGAGGAGTCATTTCATAAGAAAGAGGCGGAGATTGCTGCCTTAAAAGAACAGCAGAAGCGGCAGGAGCGGGCAGTGGAGAAAGCGAAGGAAAACTGGGAGCAGACGGCTCTCGGTGCTTCGGAGTCGGCAAAGCATTATGAGCAGATGTATGAAGCCTTTTTAAAAGAGCAGGCGGGTATTCTGGCAGAAAATCTGAGTGCAGGCTGTCCTTGCCCGGTTTGCGGTTCAACGGTTCATCCGAACCCGGCGAAGCTTTCTGACCATGCGGTGACAGAACTGGAAGTGGAGCAGGCAAAAAAGGCAAGGGCTGCAGCGGAAGAAAAGCGCGATATGGCGCATGCTGCGTTTGAGACAGAGAAAACAAAACAGCAGGAACTTGCACAGGCAGTCGAGAAAGAGGTGGCAGATTTTGTGCTGGCACAGACGATTGCAAAACAGCAGAGAAAGGAAGCTGAGCAAAACTATGCCAGTTTGCAGAAAATAGCTGAGCAGATCCGAGAGAAGCTTGTGTATCCGTCTCTCGCCGAAGCAAAAAAGCAGTATGCAGCAATGCAGAAAACAATGGAGTCGGCGGAGCAGGAGATTGAGAAGAAACGTCGGAAAGTGTCGGATCTGGCAGAAGCGATGAACACTTTAAAAGGACAGAAACTTGCAGAGGAAGAGAATCAGAAGTCGGCAAAAAAACTTGCAGTAAAAACCGAAAAAGAATATGCAGGACTTCTGGAAAAATCCGGGTTTGTTTCCGAAGAAACATATCACCTTGCGATTCTGCCGGAGCGGAGCAGGTCAAAACTGGAGCGGGAAGAGAAAGAGTATGAGTCACAGTGCTTAAAACAGCAGAGTGAGCAGAAACTTTTGGAGAAACAGGTCAGCGGAAAAACGTTTACCGATACGACGGAATTAAATGAGCAGCTGAAAGCGGAAAAGCAGGCATTAAAAGAGGCGGAAAAAACGTATATGGAGCTGCACACGGCATATGAAAATGACAGGTCTGTGCTGCAGAATTGTGCCATCTATCTGGAAAAGGGCAAAAAATTAGAGAGCGAAGACCAGGTCATCAAGAGTCTGTCCAAGACAGCGAACGGACGGCTTTCCGGTTCTGCGAAAATCGATTTTGAAACTTATATCCAGAGGCAGTATTTTAAACAGATTATCCATGAAGCCAACAAGCGGCTCTTGACGATGAGCAATCATCAGTTTATCCTTAAGTTAAAGGAAGAGGCGAACACAGGAAGAAAGACAAACGAAGGACTGGATCTTTCTGTTTACAGCCTTGTGACGGACAGCGAGCGCGATGTGAAGACACTGTCCGGCGGGGAATCATTTCTCGCAGCACTTGCGATGGCACTTGGATTGTCCGATATCGTGGAGCGGAGCGCCGGGGCGATTCACCCGGATATGATGTTTATCGATGAGGGATTTGGCTCTCTGGATGCGCAGTCGAGACAGCAGGCAATTGAGGTGCTTGGCGAACTTGCCGGTGACAGCCGCATGGTGGGGATCATCTCCCATGTGACGGAACTGAAAGAACAGATTGACCGTAAACTCATCGTCAGCCGCACAGATAAGGGAAGCAGGGCTGTGTGGACAGAGTAGAAACCAGAGCTCGAGCGAAAGTCATCATCAGAAAGCGAAAGAAAAGATGATAGTAGTCTGGTTGTCAAATAGAAGAAAAGAAAGCAGGAAATCGTAATATGGATGAAATGCAGAGACCAATTGGAGTGTTTGATTCCGGTGTTGGTGGAATCAGCGTACTTCGGGAATTGGTGGCATTGATGCCAAATGAAAATTTTATATTTTACGGGGATTCAAAAAATGCACCCTATGGAACAAAGACATTAGAGGAAGTGCGAAAACTCACACTGGCAGATGCGGAATACTTAATGACGCAGAATGTAAAAGCACTGGTTGTCGCATGCAATACGGCGACAAGCGCAGCGATTCACATTTTAAGGGAAAAATACCAGAAAGAGATCCCGGTCATCGGAATTGAGCCGGCATTAAAACCGGCAGTGTCTGTAAAAGAAAATCCAAGGGTGCTTGTCATGGCAACGCCTATGACATTGCGGGAAAAAAAGTTCCATAACCTTATGCAGAAATTTCAGGATCAGGCGGAGATCATATCACTGCCATGTCCGGGGCTTGTGGAATTCGTAGAGCGCGGAGAACTTTCCGGGGAAGCATTGGAACGGTTCTTAAAAAGTCTGTTTGCACCGTACCAGGGAAAAAAAGTGGATGCAGTTGTTCTTGGCTGCACGCATTATCCACTGGTGCGTAAGACGATTCAGAAAGTACTCGGCTCCAGGGTAGCGGTTTTTGACGGTGGTGCAGGAACTGCCAGAGAGACACTTCATAAATTAAAAGAGTATGGTCTGGTTTCGGATGCTATGACACCGGGAACCGTGCAGTTTCATAACAGCACAGAAGATCAGAAAATGATCGAGTTGAGCAAATATCTGTTGGAACAGAGGTAGATGTGATAAATAAAAAGTTGAAGTGTTAGGTATAAAAGAAAAAATACCGGGCAGACTATGATTATACAAAGAATTCTAAACAGAAACAAATAAAATATTAACGAATTATAAAATAATTTATTTAGAATTTTAGAAATGTTTTCGAAAACCGACATAATTCGTACACATTTATTTTGTATATTACTATTATCAACAAGAAAACAACAGACAAGCACTTGTTGATGTAAGCATTCAGAATGGTGCTTACTAAAAACGCCAATTTTCCTTTATATAGATTAACATTTTCATAACTAAACTCCTCGAAAAAACAGTCCGCAAGGGCTGTTTTTTCATTGCAAAAAAGACATTAAACCCACGGATAGAATTTAATGTCTTTGAGTTTTTATAAAAACCAAATCTTCTCATTCGTCGAGGAAATGCTGACCACGCCAGCCTGAAGCAGTGCCATGACATCTTCCTTATCGGAAACCAGTCCGCCGGCAATGACAGGAACTGTGGACAGTTTGCAGACCTTTGCAAGGACTTTTGGCATGAGAGCTGGAAGGACTTCAATCAGGTCTGGTTTGGCAGTCCGAAGCTGGTGTTCAATGTTGGAATAAGCCATAGAGTCAATGACAAACAGGCGAAGGATTGTATACAATCCTAATTCCTTTGCGCGTTTGATCAGGGCAGGCTTGGTGGTGATAATACCATCTGCTCTGGTATATTTTTGGATAAAGTCAACTGCAATCTCTTTGGAACTCAGCCCTGCGATCAGATCAATATGAACCATTGCAATTTTTCCGGAGGATTTTACGGTCTCGACAATGTCTGGAATATTGCAGATATCGCCATATAAAATAAAAATGACACGGCTTTCGCTTGTGAGACATTTTGTTAACCCTTCATCATCCTTAATAGCTGCAATGATCGGGGAATCTTCGATTGCCTCTTTAAATTCTTTTTTCATAAGAAATTACTCCATTTCGTTTATAGTGTTTTATCGGAAAGAAGTTTATAAATTTTCTCTACGTTATAATCTGGTGCACACTGTCTGATAGCATCATAGATCTGCCTGATCCGTGACTGAGGTTCTTCAAGCATATCCGCTGTTTCCTCTGCTGTACAGCCTTTTTTGTACTTTTTAATTATGAGTTCAATTTTGCCCTCAATTCTGCCCTCAATTCTGCCCTCAATTTTGCCGGCAGTTCTGCCCTCCATAATGCCGGCTTCCCTAGATTCGCGGAGATCATCCGCAAATAATTCCCGCAATGCTTCACACATTTTCCGTTCCTCCTTTAATTCCTTCCAGTTCGCACGCATGATTGTATCTGCGAGCGCCTGATACAAATTTGAATTTTTGTTTTCACCGTACCGTTCTACGAAATTTCTGATCTCTCCACCTGCTTTTAAATCATTGCGAAGATTATTCAGCCAGTAGTTGTTTTGTTTCGATAATCTTGGAACAATGATAAGCTGCATTGGAATAGCATCTCCAAAAAGATAATAGATACCATCCTCGATATTTTCTGCCATAATTTTTCTATCCTGTTCCAATTTTTGCAGCATTGCTCTCGGATAGTGATAACATACAAAAGTAATTGTCAACTGCGCTGCCGGGATAAGGTCAACCTTCTCCGTATCAGCCTTGTAAATACAGGCATATGCGTACACCTTGTAAAAATCATCAATGTCGAGATCGTCTTCCGGCGATTTGTATTCTATGATATTGTACTGCCGGAAAATCCTGCCGATATTCTTCTGGATCTTTATGTGTTTTTCATTTTTGATCAACACATCGATCTGCATCGGCTTTTTGGAAAGCAGATGTTCGGAATCAAATTCCAGATACTCTGCCTCCTCCCCAAACTCAATCTGCAGTGCCGCGTCAAATGCAGGATGCCACTGGATTTTCTCATCGTTTGTGTTCAATCATGTTCCCCCTTTATGATAATAGAATGTGTGGTATTTTTCAATGCGTACAAACTATTTTCCGGTTGAAAATACAATACCGGATGCTGTAACAATTCATATGCATTGAATTTTTCATCAAAATGGAATCTCGTGCCGAAACGGCTGTGAAATCTGAGATTATATACTCCACCACAAAACGTGGTTTGGAATCTGCAGACAGAAACGAAATAAGAATGTTTGTAACTATGAAAAAAGTTCATAATCACAACCGCATATGTCTGCGACTTTGATGTGCATTTAGTATAGAACATTCGGGAACGTGTGTCAAATAAAATTCAAGGATTTTAGACTTCCATTTTATGAGCAGAGTTTTATAACGTAAATTGCAGATTAACGGATGTAGTGTCGCAGATTTTGTGGTGCTTTCT
>ERZ808240.5611-NODE-5611-length-10121-cov-3.155673_pt1 | contig 10121 bp, 12 predicted proteins | sample MGYA00521084_ERZ808240 | MGnify/ENA primary metagenome ERZ808240 (study PRJEB31516, sample SAMN03275571) | gut metagenome | biome: mammalia-associated habitat; material: feces | host: Papio cynocephalus | place: Kenya | collected 2012-08-06 ... | reverse complement strand
ATACCAGATAGCTGAGACAGATTGGATATGATTACATTGATGTTGTTTTCACGAAGCTCCACCTTCTTTTTGAGATAACTATCAATGTCAGCTTTTGCCTCCTCTATCATGTCTTTCTTGCCATCATCACCATAAAAGCCCCAACAGCCACACAAATCGGTGTCTGAGCCTTCTTCGCCATTCTCGTCTTCAATCATATAGCCATATACCTCGCCTCTGACAAACTGGTCGTATGTTTCCATTTCACCTTCCATCATGTCGTATGCCCATTTCTTCCAGTCGTTTTCTTGACCGTCATCGAGTTTGCGTTGTGGCATTTCTTTTTCAGCAGTAGATTTTTCAACATAGGCAAAGCCGATGGAAGAACAATCCCACTGAGAATCAAAATGACCATCTTTAGAGCCAAGCCACAATGTAATTCCAGAATGTTCGTACATTGAAATAGGAAGCATGACAACCTCACCAGTCTCGTCAATGAGTTGAAGCTTTTCATTCAAGTCAAGTTCATCCGCCATCTGAGAAGCGGTACCGTCTTCCCCCTGCATTTCAGAGTCTGCATCAATATAATGAGTATATTTCTCTCCACGGTAAGATGATTCATATTCATAATAATAATCACTTTCATCTTCCTCTTCTCCAGGAATTAACTTGGCACCACGTGTCTTAATGAAATACTCAATAATCTTTTTGTCTGACACATAATCAGAAAACAAACGCTCAACACAGCCTTCAATATCATGTTCATCACCAAGGCTATAATGACGATGCTCACAAACAAAAGTTGCCACATTGTCCCAGGAACGTGGATCATCCGCATCTGAGTCATAGTATATGTTTATAGTACATCCACGGTACTCTTCAGTTTCACACAAATTCATATCTTATTGTATTTAGATGATATTTCTAATATTATGTTATCTCTCACTTCCTTGCTTTGATTCAGCTTGGCATAGAACAAGCCTTTACTTATCTTTCCATCATGTAAACAAGAGTTTAAGTAAGATTTATAAGAGTTATGCAACGAATTTATGAATTTAAGTTCGTTGCAATATTGAATGTTATGCCGCATCACCAAGAATATCAGACATCATACGTTTCATTTCAGCATAAGCAATCTTATGGCATCCAGCTGTAAGAACATCATCCTTGTAACTAACCACACGATAGGTACCAGAGTTCGTCTCCATATCAACAGGCTTGAACTTATCTGGATGTTCATGCCAAATGCTGATAATTTTCCAATACCTCTTACACTGGGCAACAGACAACTTGATACTCTTACTTGTCTCTATGAACGAATGAGTCTTATTCCAACGAAGAAGTACATTTCCACCTTCATAGAATCCTGGAAGGTCATCGTAGTCATAAATATTGTATAGACGGTTACGCCACAAATCACGAATACCATCAACGCCACGAGATTTGTAAGATTCTATCTTGGCGGCTTTCTCGGCAGCTTCTTTAGCCTTACGGTCTTCAACAATTTTCTCTCTTCTACGACCACGAGCCTTTTCTTTCTCGTAGTATGAACAGAACTCATTGTACAGGTGAACTTGCTCATCATTAAGGTCATCTTGTGAGACCTTGTTAAGATGAATATCAATGTACAAATCTCTTCCACGTTTTAAACGTCCAAGGATTGTTGCCCTCTTCAAGAAACGCTCTTTGAACTTTTGTGGGTTAAGTGAAGTGGCAAAATCAGAATAGTAAAAATTAATATAAGGAATCCAGCCACCATCGTTATATCCAAAAACACTATAATAGTTTGGATTATATGTATTGTGATAAATTTGCTCGTCATTTACAACAATACTATCAACAGAAAGATGATAATTCGATATAGTCCAGCAATCTGGCATATCCTCCTTTCTAAGATTTGAAATGCCAAGATACGCCATTGCATTCTTGATAACTCTTACCTTTGTGTTTCGGATTGCATCATCATTCTCATTGTGCCATTTCTTAGCAAACTTACGAAGCATGATACCATAGGCACCATCACGCTCAATATCTGCCATTGACCGATATGGTAAATCTTTCGAGTATGTTGTGAATGGATTATAGCCACAGAAAGCGTTAATCTTTGCAATATACTCACGTGAATGAGCCGCTTTTCTAAGAGGTTCTGTGCGCTTCATAAACGCTTCCCAGGCACCTTTTCCGAACATACCATTAATAATATCGGATGTCTCTGTAACACCATCAATATGGAGCTGCACCATCTTACGCATCTGAGTTAGCTGTTTCTTCTTCAAGTCTTTCTTCAAAGAATTAGAAGAGCCACGAAGCCATTTCTTCAATGTCGTGTCCTTAAACAATTCACAAAGTTTGTCGGCATACTTCCAGTAATCCGTGAACTGGAGAGATGTCAACTTCTTACCTTCATTAATCTCTTGATAGGCAAAGAACATATTCTTGAGATAGTATTCCAGCAATCTTAAACGATCTGGATAGCCAAAGTGTTTTGCGTAACCACAAAGCTCACCTCCTGCATAACTGTACCAACCACCACTTGTTGCGTATGGAAATACTGTTGTATCTGGAGTTACACCAGCATAAATATCTTGTCTATGACGATTTGTTGTGTTTGATGTTCTATGTGTGTCATCAAACACAACCATAATCTTACGCTCATGGTCAAGCCACTGAGCAATAACTGTGCTATAACTGTAATAATCATACTCATCACAGTGAGTACTCTTACCTGTAAATCCGTTGTTGCGACCAAAATCCTGGTTACACCAACGATGTGCCATTGTATGTGAATCCATGATTAAAATGTTTTTAATGTTTCTACTTGTTTGATGTTTTCTCCTTATATCCTTTGATATATCCAGCGATATAAGCATTGTGACAAATGCTCAACACTTCCTCACTGCAAATTTTTCTTTTTGCAAGAATAGGGCATTTTGCGCACATTCTGGAACGACCGCTTGCTTGGGCGGCACGTTGTCTTAACGATAAAGCCATGATGATTTGACAATTTAAAAATACTTGTTGCAGAATTACAAGCATCACAAAGTCTATAACCAAAAACAAAATCAAAAGCCACGCAAAGACTGCAAAAACAAAATCAAAGCTCCAGCAATCAAGCCTTCATAGCCACATAGTCTTGTCTTCGTGTGAAATGTTCTGTAAATATATATTCTTAATATAAACTTGGTCGATACTCGCAATTCTGCATTCACAAGAGTTTCACGCAAGCATTCAGTCTCTTGTTACAAGCAATATTTTACTTCTTACCCAAATTGACAATAGTATTGTAAATTGACTGGAGGTCGTTTGGTATGACAATTTTCAGTCCAGCAATACGATTTAATTCTGCAACCTTATAAGCCTCGAACTTCTTCTCCAATTCAGCGTTCTTTGCAGTATATTCAGCGCAAGCAACATTATACTCACTTTGCTTTTGAACAGCATCCTGGCGCACAGCTTCATCTATCTTGTGATTATAACCGTTCAACTCAGCCTGTGCCTTACGATAGATGCTTTGGAGCTGGAAATAGCAGTTGTCAACCTCTTCTTGTGACACGGTAGGAACATACTTATATATCATAGTGTCACGTCCGCTGTCTTTCAGCTCTGTATCTGCCAACAGACGGTTTACCAACTCTTCACGTGCCACAGAGAATGAACAATCTTCGTGAATAAACTTGCCGAACACAGCAGCCTTGGCACCAAGAGCAAGCATCTTGTTACGCTCCTTAACGGATAGAGTAGAAATATACTCTTCTCTTGTAATTTTAGCTTGTCTTACTGGGACTTCTGGAATGTCGTAGTTAAACTGTACACAATAATCTCCCAGTGTCATTTCGTTAATCTTCTTAGTCTTAACGTCACGCTCCTTAATAGCTTCACGCAACCAAGCTATGAGAGAATTGACATCAGCAACGATGCAAAGATTATTCTCAATATCTAAGACTTTCTCAAAGTTCCACCCCTTGTTGATTTTCTCTTTGTTTTCGCTGCCAATAATGGTAACGAAAACATCTGTAAAGCGAACCTTTTCAAGTTCTTTGTTGAGGCTTCTCACGTACTCTTTCGCAAGATTTGCCACATGGTTAGCGGATGTACTTGTCAAGCCATCCGTACCAAAAAATGTCATGTTTGTTTCCATAATTCTACTATTTGTTGTTTTACTTTTGTTTCCGAATAGAAAATTTAGGGTGTCCAATGTTGTCCACTTTCCGCACATTTAACTTACATTAATACAAAAGGAGCAACCAGAATGATAAACACTCCGATTGCTCCAATCAAGTAGAAATGTACCTTAGCGGTACGTCATGGAAAACATTATATCTCCAATTTGCGGCATCCTGGGAGTCGAACCCAGAATTGCTACCATAAATGCCTAACTTACAATAAACACTTGTTCTTCTGCAAGTTCTCAAGATTGTCCTTCAATGTCTTCATCTTAGCTCTCACACCTTCTGGAGTGTCCAAGATGCTCCATTGTTTCTCAATCCATTCATCTGAAATCATATCTTTGTTCAGATACGTTTCAAGACCAACTCTCAGTGCTTCGATAACATAAACACTGGAAAGAATGCCAAGACTAAAGAGGGCGTTTATCATATCCTCATTAGTCTTGATTCCTTTTGACTTCTTACTCATATTGACACAATTTTATGTATGAATGCGCCATTCTGGTTTCTTCATGTCCTCAGAATCTATGCACACGGCATAGCTCTGATCATTCCCAGGCTCATGGTACAACAAGCCACCATTCATAACACAGCGGCCATTGATGTCGAACTCTTGCCAGTAGAATGACTTTGGCGCAAAATCGTTATACAGGTGAACATTGTGTACACCATCACGCTCATATTCTTTCAGACGAGCGATACACTTCTTGAAAGTCTCGTCACCAATCGACTCGGCATACTTCAATACCTCATCATACTTTTCTTTGCAATGAATCTGCATATCTTTACCTTTTAGTTACTATTTCGATTTCATCTACACACAAACGAACAAGTCCAATCTTTGCAACCTCACCATTCTTTTTCAATGGATAGGCATTTACATTGGCTCTTGAAAGCTCTCTGCAATCAAAGAACGAAACGTCTTCTTTACACTTCAACTGTATTTGATACAACTTTCCATTGTCGTAATATGTGCCTGGCAATGAACGGACGATCTCACCATCCTTTACACGCTCAGACACATAGTCAAATACCGCCTGTGCATTCTCAGCTTTAAGCTTATCTATCTTCTCCTTGTTGCTGACGAATAGTTTTGTCAGCGATTCTAATGTTTCCATATCATTCAAACTTTAATGATTACTGACTACGCAAAAGCCCTCACAGGTCGCAATATTTTCAACTGCAACTTTTCGATACGTCTCTTGCAATCTTCGATGACTCTCTTACAGCCCAGACGTTTAGCAGTCTGAAGCTCCAACTCTATGCCTTTGAGGGCAACTTTGTACTGATGCTCTGACATAATTACTCCTTTCTTCTTGCATGACCATTATACAACTCAACCGCACGCTTAACAAGCAAGTCACGATTATCATCTGAAAGCTCTGCATAGAATGGCTCTATCGCACGGCTTCCATACTGCTCGCAATATCCGCACCACTTGTTCCAGAAGTGCTGCCAATTACAATTAGAGTGCTGGAATGCCATCTCACACTCTTCGATTGACCAAGCGTTCCACATATAGAAGAAAAACGAGGTCACGTCATTCACAAATTCCTGTTGTTTGTCCATGATTCTACAAATTTTAAATGTTTCTACTTTGAGGGCTAACAGGACTCGCACCTGGCTGTATCGGCTTTAACCGCATTTGCCCATCCACTTTATCAAATCAAATCACTTTATGGTTATTCTTCCAGCTCATCAAAATGCTTTCCTTGATAGAAGCCTTATTGCACCACCAACAAGAAAAGCAATAATAATTGCATCTAACATAATTCTGTCCTCCGATACTAAAGATTGTGGGTATATTTGTATATTCTGTTCACACGCTCGTCTCCGTCATAATGCTGGAGGTCTCCATTGTTGTCCATCTCATTCAGCATTTGACGCACGTCTTCCTTGAAATTAGCTAAGTCAGTCGCTTCGTTTCCGAATGAAATACATTCTTTTCGCATTAAGTCAACATAATCTTGAAATGCGTCAGTGGAGCCTACGGTATCGTCAAAGTTCTCGTTCTCCATATACTCGTTGATTGCACGTCTCATTGCATAGAAGCTGGCGTGCATATTGTGTCTGGCGCATCGCTTGGATTGCATAGACACGCCATCGTTCACGTTCTCACAGGTAGCGCAATCATCCAGCACTCTCTGAGCAGCTTGCTTCAACTCCAAGCTCACGGTCTTTTCAAGGCGTATAGCCTCTGGATTGACTTGCTTTGAAGCGTTGCAGCTAACGACTACCATTACAATATTTATGATTATCAACACGATGATTACATATAACTTTTTCATATTTCTGTCCTCCGATATTTTAATAATTTATAATAATTGTTGCGAATTTTGTTACACATTTGCGCTCCGCAGCCTCCATACGAACACCACGGAAATTAACATAGCGACCAATATCGCCCTGTCCGTTACCCTTTCCAGCACGCTTTGGACTTGGGTTTTGTTGGCAGGATTTGAACAACTTGCTCAGTCTGTTTTGCTCACGACACACCGCCAGCTCAGGTTTACGCTTTCTCTCAGCACGTTCCTGTCTGTGCTTACGCTTTGCGCTCTTTACTTCGTTCAGTTCGTGAATATCTCTTTTGTCGATTACCATAGCGTTTCCACGACTATCCACCACGACACATACTCTGAAGTTCGCCACCATCTTACGTCTCATTCGCTCAGAATCGGGCATAGCAAATCCACCTTTTGCGTAGATATAATTGTTGCCGTGCGCTTTGTACACCTTTTCGGCATCGTTCAAGCTAAGTTTCAGCACACTCGCAAACTTCATAAGCCACTCAGCATCCAGACCGCTACTTTTCTTCACGCTCTGCTGCAATAAGTCTCCAAGTCTTGCCATAGTTTTAGATATAGAGGGATTGATACATACTGCATAGCTTTTCTTCGTCTCCAGCCCATGCGCTACCTTTTGCAGCTTCTTGAATATCCGCAATACGATAACTTACAGCTTCGTTCCACGTCATACCACCGTGATAGTGCATTGTTTCGGCTACATAATCAGCCATATATGCAAGTTCACGCTCATACTCATCTAATTGTGCGACACGATGATTAAAAGAAGTTACATCATTCGCTACAATTTTCTCAATGTTTACAACAGTTTTGCGCATCTCTGACTCTGAGCCAAAGATGAACGCCAAGATAACGATTATTATTTCCATACTGATTTGATTTTGATTTGGAGTGCCATGGGAATCGAACCCAACAATGTACCATAAGCACCAAAACGAAAGGTGCTGACACTCTATGAGCATCAGCACCGAATATTGACTATACAGCCACAATTTACGCAGCCTTTTTCTCAGCCTTAGCAGCCGCCGCCTTAGTCTTAGCCTCAGCCAACTTCTTTGCAGCAGCCTCCGCAGCCTTTTCCTCCTTTTCCGTTGAGTCCGCAGCCTTTCCAAGAGCCACGTCCAAATTCTTCACGTAGTCCATCTGCTCAATAGTTGCAGTAGTCCACGCATTCAATGCAGCGACAACTTGGTCATCGCTCCAATCCTTACCACTTTCCACAACAAGTTTGTAGATTGGCATTCCCTTTGTGATACGGATAATATCACGCAGTTTGCCACCGCTCTCCTTAACAGAGAGGATAGAGTCTGTGATTACGTTTCCGTTCTTGTCGGTTATCATAATCACGTTGCAAGACAAAGCAGGGGTAATCTTGTTAGCCACACGCTTCTTACTCTCCTGGGCTGCCTCTGTTGTGTTCAGCTTGTTAGCTTCACGCATAGATACAAGCACAGCCTTAGCCAAAGCACGGATAACTGAATACTTGTCAGTGTTGCGTACCTTGGCGGTAATGTTATAAATCACGCCCTTGTCATTTGCAAGCACGAGACTACGACCCATCAACTTGGATGCTACTACTACATTACCATTTACCAACTCGAAAGATGTCTTAACGAAATTCTCCATAATTTTCTACTTTTAAAATTGTTATTAATGTTTATAAATCGTAGTGGGCAACGTGTTCGCCACGTCTTAACACTTGGCACGCTCTATACAAAAGAGTATAGTTTGCCCAAGCTCTTAGGAATGTGCCAAACACTTGCATCGCATTTGGACACACCCCACCCACTGAATTTACAAACTTGTTGTAAAAAATTATATTCAGTGTTTGTTTATAGTGCTAACAGATACTTACTACATACCTATTAAAACCTAATAGATAATAGCTACTTATAACAAATTAGTAAGATTTATTACTTTTGCTTTTTGTGTTTTCTGTTTATCCTTTGTTTTACGTTCCATCACTAAAATTTTACTATCTAATAGTAACTAATAGTTTGTATATTAACACGAAAAAGAATAACTAATAACTAATTATTCTAATTAGGTGTGCCACGATATACTATATTTTCTTTGTTCCATAACTATTTGCTTTTTGCTTAAATTACATCTAAATACTTTGCAAAAGATAGTTTGTATATCTTTACTAATCGCTTTTAAACTCGCTTTTTACTCGCTTTTATTACTCGCTTATTATCCATACAAAGGTAATAATTTTAGCTTTTATTACTCGCTTTTAATTGTTTGCTTATAGTGTAATTAGTGTATATTACCACTCATTATTAAATTATTACACGAATAACCTACAAAGTTACTTTGCATTTAGCACAAATATAATAACCTATCTATTATATTTGCTTTAAGGAACATACCTATATACGATATTGCCCACACAAAGAATAACACTATTTTCAATATTCCAAAGAACACACACATTTAACCTTATTATCCACTTTTTACAATTTGTGGAGGTATATGCGACAAAGTTTAGGTATCTTTGCAACCTTACTACAATAAGATACAATAAGTACATATAAGGTTTTTACACCTTATTTAGCAAACTTATTTGTTTCTTATTTGCGGTTGCAAAGGTAGTAACTTTTTTGATAACTACCAAATAGTTTTGCAATTATTTTTTTAAGGTTGCAAAAAGTTTTCTTTAAAATAACTTATAAATAACATTAAATCAATTAGTTACAAGATATGTTAAATAGTGTAAATATACAAAAGTTTTCAAACATCAAATTTCTTACATTATTATATACGTGTGTGTTATTATATATACGTGCGTAATTACATATCATTAAAAATAATACTGCAAAGGTAGTGGAACACAAAAACAAATAAAGCAATATTGCAATAAATACAAAGTTAGAATAAATCAAAATAAATTCCATACAAAAATAAATTCAAATAACAAAGTATTTAACGAAAATTAATTAGTAAAATAAAGTTAAAATCTAAGCTATTTTGTAACTAATTGATTTACAATGATTTGCTTTAAAATTCAAAATATGTATTACTACCTTATAAAGCATAAAAACGCCTCAAAACGCAAATAAACCACCTTAAATCAAGTTTACATTTGTTAACACTTTTGGAGGTTAGATTGTTAACAAAAGAAACGTTAAAATATATAATATATGTAAATTTGCTTTGCTATATCAAATATTTGTATATAGGTAGCAAAAGTGTTAAATATACACTTAAAAAAGATACGGAACAATACGCATACGAAAGGTAAGAAAATTAACATCCTTTAACACTTGTAAATTGACATAAAATAAAGTAAAAAAGTAACAAATTAATAGGTGGTTTCACTTTTATAATAAGTGAAACAAATAAAAGTATTGAAAATCAATTAGTTACAATAAAATAAACTGAAAAAAAGACGATGGAGCGGACGGCATCTGGTGCGAATACCACGTATATTATCCGACCCAAATTTTCAGTCTCGTTTTCTGGAAAGTGAACAAACCTCCAGCTTAATGAATCTTAAAATATCGTGTCGAAATACGTCTAATTGTGTATAATTGGTAAATATCGTGTCGAAATGATACAAAAATTACGTTATACAGAAGAATACTGGAATCTGTTTGTTAGAACTCGTTTCGTTAGGTTTATCATTCCGTAATTAAGATTTGTGATAGGCTTTTGATAATTGGTGTACATG
>ERZ808240.5610-NODE-5610-length-10123-cov-7.624354_pt1 | contig 10123 bp, 9 predicted proteins | sample MGYA00521084_ERZ808240 | MGnify/ENA primary metagenome ERZ808240 (study PRJEB31516, sample SAMN03275571) | gut metagenome | biome: mammalia-associated habitat; material: feces | host: Papio cynocephalus | place: Kenya | collected 2012-08-06 ... | reverse complement strand
AACTCGCATTCGACCTGGATGCCGAGGCTTCGCAAGACATACCATGCACACAAAGTGCAGCGGACACCGACGGATACTGATCTTAGTTAACAGATCTCCCGCGCTTTCGGTCTTGGGCGTATGACGTGCAGACCGTATGGTCACGGGGCTTGGCGGCGGCAGCGTGGGATTCTGGTGGGCTCGACAGGGTACAGTTATCTCCGAACACATCGAAACCGTTCTACGGGCGCTTTTCGTGAGCCGCCCTGTTTGGAGCCTATATGCGGACTTTTACCCGTGCCATCGCCAGCACGCTTGCCATCATCGTCGTGTTGCTCGGCATCGCGTCGTTTGTCTGGAGCAATGTGCTCGGCAACGTCGGCGGTCTGGGAACCTCGCTGCAAACCGGGGCGGCCAATGCCATCTTGGATGCGACGGGCATCAAGGGGCAGGCCGACAGCGCGCTGCACCAGAACGCGTCGACCATCGCCGCAGCGACCGGCCTCTCGGAATCTCAGGTGAACGCCGCCATCGACCAGCTCGACATCTCATCGTGGAGCGTGACGACGCTTCCCGCTAACGCCCAGGCGACCGGGTCGTTCACCACGTCGTATCAGGGCACGCAGACCACCGTCACCACCTACAGCGACCCGTCCTACGTCTCCGTCAACGCCGCAGGGCAGACGGTCGCCCTGTCCGTGCCCGCAAGCGCCCAGTCGTACGTGCCCTACCTCAGGTATCTGTAGCCACCTCGGAACATCGTTTCGCATTCTTTGCGAACTCCCCCACCGACCGGTAACGATGCCGCCAGCTGCGGTATCGTTGATGGGTTCACGCACGTATAACCCGCAGAAAGCGAGTCTTCCATGGCATTGGCAGGAAAGCAGGTCAGGCAGCTCAGGAGCCTGGCACACCATTTGAACCCCGTCATCATCATCGGTAAAGGCGATGTGAACGACGGCACCGTCGAGCAGGCTAACGAGTGCCTCGAGGCGCACGAGCTCATCAAGTGCTCTGTACTCGACGGCTCCAGCCTCACCGCCCGCATGGCAGCGAACGAGCTCGCCGAGCGCTGCCATGCCGAGGTCGTCCAGGTGATCGGGCACAAGTTCTCCCTGTATCGCGAGACCTCCCGCACCGACGTCGAGAAGATCAAGCTCGTCTAGGCATCATCTCAAAACATCGAAAGACAAGCGGCGCGCATCTGCAACGGATGTGCGCCGCTTTTTATGTCTAGCGAACCGGCACGCTCTTATCGTGCCCCTCGATCAGCTCCATCGATCGTTCTCGACGGCCGGCGCGGCTGGCACCGGTCCTCCGTTGCGGTCTGCGGCGGCCGTTCAGCGCATCGAGCTGCAAGCGGTATTCCATCAGACCGTCATTCAGGGGGTCCTCCTTGATGGCAGCAGCGAGCATCCAGGCGGCAGCCGAAAGGTCGTTCTCCTCGATCGCCAACCCGATGCCGCGCTCCATGCTGCCGACGAACTTCCCTTTCATCTCAGCCCGCATATGCGAGAAATACGTCGTGTCGCCGATCAGGGGCGTGTACAGCTCCCCTTTGTACAGTTCCTCCATCTTGAGGCACGTCTCTATGATCTGCGGAGCCGCCACCGCCGTATGCGACAGCATGACCATGCGCGCTAGCCGCATGAATCGGGCCACATCGGACACGACGAATTCCGTATTGATCGCCAAGCCCTCGCCTTGCGACAGTATGTACTGCGGGCCATTTTTCGCCTGCCCAAGTGCTCGTTTGAGCGCCGAGGCCGTGACATACAGATTCTCGCGGGCGCGCATGTATTCGGATGTCGGCCAGAACTCCTCGGTCAGCGTCTTCCTGCTCACGAACGAACCAGACGCCAGCGCAAGCCGCGCCATCAGCACGCCGCATCGCTTCCGCTTCCATATGGCATCGGTCAGCACGTGGCCGTTGCGTTCGACGCAGAACCCACCGAACAAGCCGATCGAGACCTGCCCGATCTCCGTCTGCCGGTCAGGCTCCTCCACATCGAACAGTCTGACCTCCCCTGTGTTGCGGTGGCTCGGCACGTAATCTTCGAACAGATGCGGGGGCATGACCCGTCTGATCGCATCGGCGCGATCTCCCAGCTCGCGCAGGGCCATGCACGCGAACGGCCTGATCGGGGACTCAAGCAGCTCTCGCTTGTGCAGCGAATACCACACCGACAGCTCCGAATCGCGCTTGGCGACCGCCAGATGCAGCGCCACCGCCCAAGCCGTTGCCGAAGAGGCGTCGAGCATCGCCAGGTCGAGCATCTCGGCTTCGTCACGGATCTTGATCTGCGATGTCGAACGCAGGTAGGCCGTTTTCGCCAGCAACGACGCCGCCTCCCTCAGCAGCGTCCTATCTTCCGCGGAGAGTTTAAGCACCTGGTTCGCGCGGAACTGGGCGCTGACGACCTGCCCGGATGTCAGGGACTGCCAGCCCTCCCATAGCAGGAAAAACAGCTGCAGGTCGAGATTACCGCTCCGGATGGCCATGTTCTCGGCCTCCGTGAGAACCCGATCCCCATCGGTCGACGTCCCGGCAATCAGAGCGCGCAACTCCAGTATCGCCTCGGCATAGATGCGCAAGGACACGAGCTTTCGCTCACGAAGCAGCACGATATCGGCCCGCAATGCCTCTTCCTGCGTGTCACACGCATCCGCATGCCCCTGCAACGTCTCGACCAGCAGCCTATCGCATCGCATCAAAACACCCTCGACACTCACGGCGCACGCGGCGTCGCAAGAGCCGACATCGACGTCCGGCAGACCGGGCCATCCCCGACCATCCGTCACGTGGACTAGAACGTCACCATGGACGCGCAGCGCATGGGCCGTCGCGGGCCCATGCAGTCCATCCGATCCGATAACCGCAGGCAATTCGAGCCCCTTATTCGAGCCCCACATGTCCGCACAAGCGCATGCGATCGCCCAGTCGGACCCGCGCACCTCCCGCTCGACCTCATCTGTCCTTGCCGACAGCTCGCGCCCCGCGCGTTTGGCGAGCTTGATGTCACCGACTGTCAGTGCCGCCACATAGAGCGCAAGGACCGTATTCACCTCGAGTCCGCTCGACTCTATCTCCTGCGCCCGCCGGCCGAGCGTCTCCTCGAGAAACAGCGCATGACCTGCCAGCGCCAGATCGACTGGGAATTCCCTGATGATCTCCGCGGACACCACCTCATCTGGAAACTGCCGCAAGAGAGCGACCGCCCTGTCGACTCGTCCCGCCTTCATATGGATCCGGACCGCCTGGACCAGTAGATCGGGGCGCATGCCCACGATCGCCTCGCGGACGATCTTCCGTGCGCCCTCCTCGGTGCCCAGGCAGGTGAACCGCCCATCTGAAGGATCGAGTCCGAACACCGCATAGTCACGCCGTAACGCCGCCAGATCGGCCTCTGTGACCCGGACACCGCATCGCTCGAGTTCCGCGATCGACCCCTCGCCCACCAGCAGCATGAGATATGCCGCTCTCAGATACGGGGCGTCGATGAGCACGAGGTCCCCCAGCACGCCTCCCACCACGTCCGCGACCACCTGGTCCAAAACGTCTTTCCCGTCGATCGGCCGCTCCACCGTAGCCTGCAGGGCCGCAACGAGCGCAGGGATCCCCTGCGTCAGCTCGTAGACGTCGAGCGAGTTGTCGATGGAATACGTATGCGCCCATTCCGCGTACTCGCGCGGCTGCACCCGCAGTCCCTGGGCATTCACCTTGATGGAATCCCCCAGAGCGTACACGAGGGTGCGGTTTGACGGCAGACAGCTCAACAACAGTTCGCAGCCTTCGTCGCGCAGCTGCCTCAACCGAGCGACGAGCTGCGCAGTCTCGTCGACGGCGAACAGCGGCACGTTGTCTATGACCACCAACGGTTCGGCCGCCATGGCCAGCTCATCCTCGATGTACTCGAGCTGCACCATTAGTTCCTGGAAGACCGCACCTGCGGCTTCGATCGTCTTCACACCGCCCCGACCGGCATCGGCACGGACGCCGTCGGCATACTGCATCAAGATCGACGTCTTGCCGAAGCCATCCGGCGCATGCAGCACGACGATACCAGCCTGCCGCCCACGTTCCATGAGGTCCTCGACCATTCGCTCGCGGCGCACGACGTGTCGGTATTCGGTTTGGCAATCTTCTCTCACGGCATCGCGCATCATAGCGAACTCCTTTTGTCGGTTGCAGGCACCCTGCGGTTAGAAAAGGAATCGCCAGAAACGCGATACATACGGAACATGGACCGGGCTCGGCCGCTTCTCCCCTCGACCTTCACCCTTTCGGTGCAACGTCTATCTTGTTATTCCTTGCGATGATTATACGGGAACTATCTGACACCCCGTCAGTCATTTTTTCACGCCCCGTTTACCGCCGTTCAGAGGTTTTATCTCCGAAAACCCGATCGTTTCTGGTACACACCCTACAACGTCGGCAAAAAACGAGCCCGCACGGATAACCGCACGGGCTCGCAGGCCGATCGATGGAGCGGTGCACTACTTGCAGAGCGAGAGGGCAGCCTCATCGGCGACGACGACGCAGTCGGTGTGGAGCTGCAGGATGGATGCCGGGCACTTCGGCGTGACCGGACCGTAGCACATGTCGTACACGGCCTGGGCCTTCTTCTCGCCGCTCGCGATGATGAGGATCTTGCGGGCGTACATGATGGTCTGGGTGCCCATGGTGTAGGCCTGGCGCGGCACGTCGTCGACGCTATCGAACAGGCGGCTATTGGCCTGGATGGTGCTCTCGGTCAGGTCGACGCAATGCGTACCGGCGGAGAAGTGGTCGTCCGGCTCGTTGAAGCCGATGTGGCCGTTGTTGCCGATACCGAGCAGCTGAAGGTCGGGGTAACCGGCGGCGGCGACGATCTTGTCGTACTCGGCGCAGGCGGCGTCGGCATCGAGGTTGGAGCCGTCGGGCACATGCGTGTTGGTCATGTCGATGTTGATGTGCTCGAAGAAGTTCTTCTTCATGAAGTAGTGATAGCTCTGGGGATCGTCGTGGGAAAGGCCGCGATACTCGTCCAGGTTGTAGGTGCTAACCTCGGAGAAGTCGACGTCGCCCTTGTCGCACCACTTGGCAAGCTGTGCATAGGCACCAAGAGGCGTCGTACCGGTTGCCAGGCCCAGCACGCACTCGGGCTTCAGGATGACCTGGGCCGAGATGATGTTAGCGGCCTTGCGGCTCATGTCCTCATAGTCACGTGCTTTGATGATCTTCATTACGCGTCCTTTCTACGTACGACGGCATGCGTACGCATCCCGCCCGCGGCCCGCGTCGGCCGCAACCAACGTGGCGCGATCACCAGGGCGAGATCGCGTAATGAATTGTCATGTGTCCGACCGCGTCGAGGCCCCTGCCCGTCCACGGCGACCCGAGGCATCCGCCTCAGACATCCCTATAATGCCACGAGGGACGCCCTGCATTCAAGGCGTCCCTCGTGAGAAAACTATCGTTCGCGCACGGTGATCAGATCGTCGAGTTCTTCAACGGTCTCACCGATATTGCCCTTGATACTCGAGAACTCGACCGAATTGCAGACCAGGATGGGCACGGTGACATCGAACCCTTCCGACGAGATGGCGTTGCGATCGAATTCGATCAAGGTATCGCCCTGCTTGACCTGATCGCCCACGGAGGCATGCACCTTGAAATGCTTGCCGTCGAGCTTGACGGTGTCGAGCCCCACATGGATCAGGACGTCCAACCCGCTGTCGGTATGGAGCGCGACAGCATGACCCGTCGGGAAAATCGCCTCGATCTTAGCGTCAGCCGGTGCGATGACGCGGTCGCCCGTGGGCTCGACGGCAACGCCTTGACCTAGAAGGCCAGCGGCAAACGTCTGATCGTTCACGTCCGAAAGCGGAATGACGGTGCCGGCAAGCGGGGACAGCAGCGTAGCGCTATGTCCATGCAGGCCGATCGACCTCAAAACCTTTTTGAACATGTTCCCCCTAGACGCACGATTCCCGTCACACGATTGAAATGATTGTACCATCCCGGTACACCTGTGACCGACTAAACGCTTGCGTTAAGGGAGTTCCCTCTTGACAACCTCGACGATACGGTCGACGACAGCCTGCGTGATCTCATGCGTCTCAGCCTCGGCCATGACGCGGACGAGCGGCTCGGTGCCGCTCGGTCGGACGAGTACGCGACCGCGACCGGAAAGCTCCTCCTCGGCCTGGGCAACGGCGTCCCAGATCGGCTGGCAACCTTCCAGGTCGGCCTTGTGGTCGGAATGCACGTTGACGAGCACCTGCGGGTACTTCTTCATGATGCCCGAGAGATCCCTGAGCGAGCGGCCCGTGCGCTTGACCACGCCGAGCATCTGCAGGGCGGTCACCAGGCCGTCACCGGTGGTGTTGTGCTCGAGGAAGATGATGTGACCCGACTGCTCGCCGCCGATGACGGCGCCGTCGGCCAGCATGCGCTCGAGCACGTAGCGGTCGCCCACCGACGTCTGCACCATGTTGAAGCCCTGCTCCTTCATGGCAAGCGAGAAACCGAGGTTGCACATGACGGTCGAGACGATCTCAGAGTTCGCGAGCTTGCCGCGTGCAGCCAGATCGGAACCGCAGATGGCGAGGATGTAGTCGCCGTCGATCTCGTTGCCCTCGTTGTCGACGAACAGCACGCGGTCGGCGTCGCCGTCGTGCGCCAGGCCCACGTCGGCACCGGTACGGAGCACGAGGTCGCGCAGCTGCTCGAGATGGGTCGAGCCGCAGCCGACGTTGATGTCGCAGCCGTTATAGTCGGTGTTGATCGCATGGACGGTGGCACCCAAGCGCTGCAGGGCGACCGGGGTCGTCTGGCATGAAGCGCCGTGACCGCAGTCGACGGCGACGACCAGGCCCTCAAGGGACAAGCCGTCGAGCGTGGCGACAGCATGGTCGATATAGCGCTCGCGGGCATCCTTCATCTTGACGATATGGCCCACGCCCTCGCCGGTGGGCAGGGAATCGAGCGCCACGGCCTCATCGGACATGACCCACGCGGAGATCTGCTCCTCCAGCTCATCGGGAAGCTTCATGCCCTTGGAGCTGAAGAACTTGATGCCGTTGAACTCGGGGGGATTATGCGACGCGGAGATGACGATGCCGCCATCGAGCCCACCTTGCACCGTGAGTAGCGCCACGGCCGGCGTGGGGATGACGCCGCAGCAATGCGGGCGGCCGCCCTCGGCCATGATGCCGGCAGTCAGCGCGCTTTCGAGCATGGTACCGGACAGACGCGTGTCGCGTCCGACGCAGATGTCGGGTCCGAGGAACTTCGTGGCCGCGCGACCAAGACGGTATGCAAGGTCGCAGGAAAGGTCGGCGTTCGCCACGCCGCGGACACCATCGGTGCCAAAGATGTTCTGAGTCATAGAATCTTTCCTCTCTGTGCGGGCCGCGCACGACGTCGACGAACCCATACATTTACAAAAAGCGGGACCCGCCGAATAAATCGACAGGCCCCGCTTGCACATTCCATCTTCCGAAGAAGATACAGCTTAGCGCTTGGAGAACTGGGGAGCGCGGCGAGCCTTCTTGAGACCGGCCTTCTTGCGCTCGACGACACGGGAATCGCGCGTCAGGAAACCGGCCTTCTTGAGGTCGGCACGGTAGTCACCGGCGTTGAGCAGCGCACGGGCGATGCCCAGGCGCAGAGCGCCAGCCTGACCGGAGATGCCGCCACCATCGCACAGAGCGATGACGTCGAACGTACCGGCGGTATCGGTCACCTTGAAGGGAGCAAGAGCGCCCTCGACAAGCTGATGACGACCGAAATACTGCTCGGCATCGCGCTTGTTGACGGTCACCTTGCCGGTGCCGGGAACGAGACGAACACGGGCGACGGCGTTCTTACGACGGCCGGTACCCTGGTAAACAACGGTGTTCTCAGCCATCTTTAAGCCTCCAGCTCGATCTTAACGGGGTTCTGGGCAGCGTGCGGATGCTCGGCGCCAGCGTAGACCTTGAGCTTGGTCATCTGGGCACGACCGAGGCTGGTCTTGGGGAGCATGCCGCGGACGGCGCGCTCGATGACCTTCTCCGGGTGCTTCTCCATCGCCATGCGGAAGCTCTCAGCCTTGAGACCGCCGTTGTAGCCGGTGTGGCGATAGTAGGTCTTCGTCTCGGCCTTGTTACCGGTAAGCTGGACCTTATCGGCATTGATGACGACGACGAAGTCACCGCAGTCGCTGTTGGGCGTGAACTGGGGCTTGTTCTTACCGCGCAGGATCATTGCGATCTGGGTGGCAAGACGGCCCAGAACAGCACCATCGGCGTCGACGAGAACCCAGTTGCGCTGGACCTCGCCCTGCTTGGCGTAGTGAGTCGATTTCGAAATCACTTAGACTCCTCCATGTACAGTACGTGTTGTTACAGAGATTCACGGGGCTCTGCAAGTAACCCGTCAATAATAACCCGCTGACCACAGGAGTCAACGGGCTTTTTAGGTTCACTCAGAGTTTCTGCACATGTTCGCATGGGCGGTGACGCGACCGTGCTAGCCGGGATTCCGCTCGCTCAGAAACGCGCGGAGCCGCGGCAGCAAGCGTTCCGCCTCCTGCCTGCCCTGGATATAGAGGTCCAGCAGCTTTGCGGCGTCGTGTTCGACATGCCCCACCTCGACCGGTCGCTGCGGCGCGAACACGAATGCCCGGCCGTCGCGTTCGTAATCCCAAATATGCTGGCGTTGCTCGTTGTAGCGCTCATGGCGCGTCTCGAGCGATTCCAGCAGATAGGGGTACTCGCTGTAGCGGGCGCGCGCGGCGGGCATGAGGTCGTATGGCTTCTTGACGTACGAGCGGTCCTGGGTGAGCACGACCACCGCGCGGTCGTAACCCGCCTCCTCGAGCGCATATTCGACGGGCACGGAATCGGCCATGCCGCCGTCCAGGTAGCTGTGGCCGTCGATCTCGACCGCCGGCGTCACGATCGGCAACGACGTGGACGCACGCACGTAGTCGATATCGAGCACCGCGTTTTTGACCTCGAGATAGGCCGCGGTGCCGAACACCACGTCCGTCGCCACCACGAACAGGCGCATCGGGTTCTTCTGGAACGTCTCGTTGTCGAACGGGTCCAGCCGGTCCTGCACGTCGTTGAGCATGAAGTCGTAACCCACGATGCTGCCGGTCGTGGCGAGCGACTTGGCACCCATGTAGCGGCTGTCGTTGCAGAAAGCCAGGTTCACGCGGTTGGCGCGCCCGATCTGGCGCGACTTGTAGTTGAGGCCGTTCAGGGCACCGGCCGACACGCCATAGCATGCGTCGATGCCCTCGATGCCCTTTTCCATCAAAACGTCGAGGACACCGGCCGTGAACTGCCCGCGAAAGCTGCCGCCTTCGAGGATCAACGCCACCTTGCCGGCATTCTGCGCCCTATCCGTTGCGGTCATGGAACCTCCTTCGTCACGTAGTCTCGGACCTGTTCTACCCAATTTTTTGAGGATATGGCGGCCCCGGCGAAACCGGAAGCTGAGACCCGCTTTGGAGAACCTTTCTGGCCCTGATTTTCCCAATCGACCCGTAAGGGGAAATCACGCACCGCTTCTTGGCAAAAAACCGGCAATCATTTTCCCGATAGATCTTTTTGGGAAAACAAAGCCCCCGTAAAAAGTTCGCGCATCCGCTCCGCGGACGCGCATCGGCTTCGACCGCCTTCCGGCATTCTCGCCCGCTCAGTACGGACGCCACTCGCCCGCTCAGTACGGGCGCCACGCGTCCGCTCAGTACGGGCGCCACGCGTCCGCTTCACGCTCGCGTCCCCAGCGGGGTTCGATTCCCCACACACCGTATGGGCAATAAAAAAGCAGGTAGAAAGGCGTTATCTACCTGCTTATCACATGTGGTGGAGGTGCAGGGAATCGAACCCTGGTCCACGAAAGCCCCCTGATCGGCATCTCCAAGCTCAGTCGCTGGTTTGATCTCGGACGCGTTGCGCGCAGCGACACGCTCGCGGCGTCCCAACCGGTTCGATCTTAACCCGCGTCATACCGATCACGTACGCAGGCGCAGTCCCCTGAAATGACGTCGCGCCGGTAGCGGGGACGATACCGGGTTGACGCGCCGCTATTTAATTAAGCAGCGAGAGCCAGAGGCTCATAAGAAGAGTTGTTGTCAATTCAATTTGACGGTACCCCTGTTTAACG
>ERZ808240.5609-NODE-5609-length-10124-cov-11.339656_pt1 | contig 10124 bp, 7 predicted proteins | sample MGYA00521084_ERZ808240 | MGnify/ENA primary metagenome ERZ808240 (study PRJEB31516, sample SAMN03275571) | gut metagenome | biome: mammalia-associated habitat; material: feces | host: Papio cynocephalus | place: Kenya | collected 2012-08-06 ... | reverse complement strand
TATGAGTCAAAATATGGGAAAAATAGAAAAAGTGAAAATTGCTACCTGTCAAGATGAATTAAATATGGTATAATAATGGGTACGGTATATTAAATTTTTTCATGAGGACAACATTTGTATGACGGATAAAACGTTAGGATGGACATTACGAATCTGCGGGATTCTGGGAGTCGTCCTTATTTTATGGTTTATTCAGCTAATGCTGCCGGAATTTTATTCCACCATGTGGCATCTCACGATTCAAGGTGATTTAGATGGGCTGACGGAATATATTTCCTCTTTTGGCATAGCTGCTATTGGTGTCAGTATTTTTATGATTGCGTTTGTGAATGCAATCGGCCTGCCTTCTATTCCGTTTTTAACAGTAAATGGGATTATTTTTGGCTTGATACCAGGAATTATTATTTCTTGGATAGGTGAAGTATTAGGCATTGAAATCAGCTTTCACCTGACACGAACACTGCTGCGCAATCAGGCCAAAAAAGTCATTAGCCGCAGTAATATGCTGGAAAAACTAGATTCTTACAGCTGTATTCGCACGATTATGTTTGGCCGGGCTATTCCGTATTCACCCAATGTCGTTGTAACGGCATTTAGTGCATTGAGCCATATTTCTTATAAAGATCATTTCATTGCGAATGCGCTTGGCAAGATACCGGCTGTTATTGTTGAAGTTTGGCTAGGTCATGACTTACTGCGTATTCAGGAACACTGGGGAAGGCTTCTCATTTTGATCATATGCGTATCCGGTATTTACGGCATTATCTGGTGGCGGCGCCGGTGTATGAAAAAAAACAAATTACAAAAATAACATCCATATATATGGATGTTATTTTTTTTGTGTAAAGCCATGTTGTCAGAAGAATGCACATACAGCGGCGGGTATATGCGGCTATATCGTTTTACAACGACTTTCTATGACCAAAAAGTATATTTACTATTCTTGACATTTATAATAAATGAGAATATACTTAAGGTAAAGGAAACGTTAAACGTTATACGAAAAAAGCGCATGCACCTTTATATCGTTTTTGTCTATGTCATGATAAAGGAGTGTTTACTATGATTAAACAAATTACGAGAACATTAGATGGCAACGAAGCAACGGCTCAGGTGGCGTATGCTTTTACAGAAGTTGCTACTATTTATCCGATTACCCCGTCGTCCCCTATGGCAGAGCACGTGGATGTGTGGGCTGCCAACGGCCGTAAAAATCTTTTTGGACAACCTGTCAAATTGGTCGAAATGCAGTCAGAAGCCGGTGCTATTGGGGCTGTTCACGGTGCAGCCGAAGCAGGAAGCTTGTGTTCTTCCTTTACGGCTTCGCAAGGCTTGATGCTGATGATTCCGGTCATGCACCGATTAGCCGGAGAACTAAAACCAGTAGTTCTGCATATTGCGGCACGTACAGTCGGGACCCATACGATGTCTATTTTTGGCGACCATTCAGATGTCATGGGCTGCCGTAACACGGGATTTGCAATGCTTTGTAGTGCCAGCGTCCAGGAATGTGCTGATTTGGCAGCAGTAGCGCATCTATCGACTATCAAGGGACATGTTCCTTTTATGCATTTCTTCGACGGATTCCGTACATCGCATGAAATTCAAAAAATTCATATGCTGCCGGAAGAAGAACTGGGCAAACTGATAGATCGGGATGCATTGTATGATTTCAAACATCATGGACTGAACCCGGAACATCCTGTCATGCGCAGTACCGTTACCAATCCGGATATGTTTTTCCAGTCGCGTGAAGCCAGCAACAGCTGGTATGACCGCCTGCCGTATATTGTAGAATCGTATATGGATAAAATCAGTGAACTGACAGGACGAACGTATAAACTCTTTAACTATTATGGGGCAGAAGATGCCGAATACGTTATTGTGGCGATGGGTTCTGTGACAGGGGCGATTGAAGAAACGATTGATGCCCTGAATAAAGAAGGCAAGAAAGTCGGGTATATACAAGTTCATCTGTACCGGCCGTTTTCACTGCATCATTTCTTCCAGTCACTGCCGAATACGGTGAAATGCATTACGGTCATGGACCGGACGAAAGAACCGGGCGCATTGGGAGAACCGCTGTATGAAGATATTTGCGCGGCTATGCAGCATGCTGACAAAAAAGTGTCCGTATTAGCCTGCCGGTATGGTTTGTCCTCCAAAGATGTACCGCCTGCATCTATTCATGCTGTGTTTAGAAATATGATTTCCCTGCAGCCGAAAAATCATTTTACCTTGGGCATTATCGACGATGTTACGCATCTTTCGATTCCGGATGTTCCCATTGCGATTCATACAGAAGGAACGGTTAATTGCAAGTTCTGGGGATTTGGCTCAGATGGCACAGTAGGTGCCAATAAAAATTCTATCAAAATTATTGGCGATAATACGGATATGTATGTACAGGCATATTTTGAATACGATACGAAAAAATCCGGCGGCGTCACTAAATCACATTTGCGGTTTGGCAAACATCCGATTCGGGCTACATATTATATTAAAGAAGCTGATTTCCTGGCATGCCATAAACAGGCATATATGGATTCGTATGATATTGTCAGTGAAGTAAAAGAAGGGGGCATTTTCCTCCTCAACTGCAGCTGGAAAGGGGAAGAATTAGAACGGCATTTGAGTAATAAAGTAAAACGGCAGCTGGCAGAAAAGAAAATACGTTTTTATACGATTGATGCCACGAAAATTGCAGAAGAAATCGGCTTGGGCAGCAATCGGACCAATACAGTGCTGCAGGCAGCCTTTTTCCAATTGACGCATATACTGCCGATAGATCATGCTGTCAAATATATGAAAGACGCCATTGCTAAGACGTATCTGGCCAAAGGCGAACAAGTCATTGCGATGAACCAAGCTGCTGTGGATGAAGGCATTAAAGGTATCACCGCCATTGATGTGCCTATTTCATGGAAAAATCTCCCGGACGATGCACCTAAAACAGAAAAAACGGTACCGGATTTTATCAAGAAAATTGTAGAACCGGCTAACGCACAGCTCGGCGATACGATTCCGGTCAGTGAATTTGTCCCCTATGCAGACGGCTCTTATCCGCTCAGCTCTACGAAATATGAAAAACGGGGCATTGCTTCGACAGTACCGCAGTGGATTCCTGAAAATTGTATTCAATGCAACCGGTGTTCGCTCGTATGTCCCCATGCGGCGATTCGCCCGTATTTGCTGAATGAACGCGAAGCAAAAGCGGCTCCCAGCGGTTTTACAACTAAAAAAGCGAGCGGCAAAGGCATGGAAGGCTATGCATTCCGCATGCAGGTATCCCCCCTTGACTGCTATAGTTGTGAAACCTGCGTCAATGTTTGTCCGGCTAAAGACAAAGCCTTGGTTATGAAACCGCTGGATACACAGCGGCATGAACAAGATAACTGGGACTATGCCCAGACTTTGCAGCCGAAACAAACAGAACTGGATAAGTTCTCTGTCAAAGGCAGCCAATTCCAGCAGCCGTTGTTGGAATTCTCCGGTGCATGTGCCGGGTGTGCGGAAACAGCGTATATGAAAATCCTGACGCAGCTCTTTGGCCCGCGGATGCTGGTAGCCAATGCGACAGGCTGTACACAGGCTTGGGGCGCCGCTATGCCGAGTCTGCCGTACACGACGAATGCAGAAGGCTTTGGTCCGGCATGGTCTAACTCCGTATTTGAAGATAATGCTGAATTTGCACTGGGCATGTCGCTGTCTATGGATCAACAGCGTGATGCGATTCGCGCGAAATCACAGCAATTATTGCCGCTGGTAACGGGAACTTTGCATGATGCGATTGCCAAATGGCTGGATTCGATTGGCATCGATAACGAAGGCGAAGTAACGGAAGGCATCAGCCGTGCATACATCGATGCACTGACTAAAGCGCACCTTTCCGGAGAAGCGGCTGCACTGCAAAAAGCCATTTTGGCACATAAAGAACACATTATCAAGAAAACCATCTGGATGTACGGCGGCGATGGCTGGGCTTATGACATTGGCTATGGCGGCTTAGACCATGTACTGGCAATGAATGCCAACGTCAACATTATGCTTGTCGATACGGAAGTGTATTCCAATACAGGCGGACAGTCTTCCAAAGCAACGCCGGTAGGCGCTGTAGCACAATTTGCAGCATCCGGACGCAAATTTAATAAGAAAGATTTGGGCAGACTGCTGATGACGTATGGACATATCTATGTCGCTCAGGTCGCATTGGGAGCCGATCCCAATCAACTCATTAAAGCGATTAAAGAAGCAGAAGCGTATAACGGACCGTCTATCCTGATTGCGTACTCGCCTTGCATTAATCACGGCATCCGCGGCGGCATGGGAAATGCACAGACGGAAATGAAACGGGCTGTTGACTGCGGCTATTGGCATCTGTACCGATACAATCCGCTGCTGAAAAAAGAAGGGAAGAATCCGTTTATATTAGATTCGAAAGAACCGAAACAATCGTTCCGCGAATACTTGATGGGCGAAACTCGGTATGCGGCACTGACGCGGACATTTCCGGATATTGCAGAAGAATTATTTGCCAAAGCAGAAGAATTTGCTAAGAAGAAATATGAAATTTATAAAGGGTTAGCTGATGAAGATAACAAATAGGCATGGGCGCGATACATAAAGTTTGATGCCGTTGCTGTTCAGGCTGATACTAAAAGGTAAAAATGGCTTGCCGCTTTGTGCGATAGCCCTATAGGATACAAGCAGCTGTTTCCAAGAAAGGAAGCGGCTGCTTGTTTTTTATCCACTGGCGTATATTTTCTTTGCACCGGATGCGCTGACCATGATACAATAAAAAAAAGACTGTAAAAGCAGGTGATATACATGAAAAGAATTTGGTTGATTCGGCATGGAGAAAGCATAGCCAATGCCGGTGAGCCAACACAAGATCACAGTACTATTCCGTTATCGACACAAGGTATCAAACAAGCCCAGGCGTTGGCATTGCAAATACCGGAAGAACCGGGCTTGATAGTTACTTCGCCGTACTTGCGGGCACAGCAAACGGCTATGCTGACGATTGGACGCTTTCCCAACGCGGCAACGGGCATTTGGGACTGCATTCATGAATTTGTTTATTTGGCGCCAGCAACGTGTGTGGGCACGACATTTGCCCAGCGGCGTCCCCGCGTCATCGCCTATTGGCGTAAACTCGATCCGGATTATATCGATGGCGAAGGCGCCGAAAGCTATCGGCAGCTGATAGAACGGATTGAACGCACGATAGCGATTTTGCACAGGCGCAGAGAAAAATTTATTCTCCTCTTTACGCATGCCCAATTTATACGTAATTTTTTATTGGTATATCAAAACCCCGGCAGAACAGTAGAAGAATATATGGCAATGTTTCGGCACAGCCATCCAGTACGCAATTGTCAAATCAACGAAATTATGATGTAAAAAAGGATGCAGCAAAATGAAAAACGTTTAGTTCATTTTGCTGCATCTTTTTTTGATTTATTTTCTTCAAACTTAAAACTAAAAATTTTTACAAGAGAGTATGAGGCAAGAGTAAAACATGTTATGTTAACTTACCGCTTCGTTCTCTGCGTGTCAATAGGGAAGAATCTAAAAAAAGAGGCATCGCACAGAAGCGATGCCCTTTTTAGCTATGTATTATCCAATAAATGACTGACCGAAATATACGATACAGCCTAAGGCGATAATATAGGGAACATATACGATAATAATCGATTTTAAAATTTCACTGTCTTTGCCGACTAACGAAATAGCACCGACGGCAATGGCAATACTTTGCGGCGAAATCATTTTGCCGGCACAGGTACCAGTGGAATTAGCCGCAGCGAGCCACGCTTTGTTGGCGTTGATGGCACTGGCGGCATCTGTCTGCAGGTTGCCGAACAAGACGTTGCTGGATGTACCGGAACCAGTAATAAATGTACCTACTGAACCGATGAGCGGTGCAATAATAGGATACATCGTGCCGGTAGCGGCAACAGCAGTCGAGGCGATATCCGAAGTCATACCGCTGTATCCCATGACTTTGGCCGTTGCAATAACAGCAATAATGGTAATAATAGTATTGCGGAGCCCTTTAATCGTTTGTCCTAATACGGTGAAAATTTCTTTGAAGGATGCAGATTGGCAGCGTCCGCTGATAAAAGCAGCCAAGAAAATCAAGACACCCGGCGTAGCGAGCCATACAAACGTATACGGAGCAGCACCGGCACCCGTATAAATGAGGACAGATGTTTTAACAGCACTGAGCGGTACGTTAATAGCCGGAACGAATTTGGAAGTAAGAAGTAAAAATACGAAAATCAAAATGAACGGCAAGCAAGCCAGTAAACCGCCGCGGAGGGGCACATGGCCGGGATTAATATCCATAAAATAGGTAGGATCATTGGTCGGACGCAGTTTAGTATAGCCAATGATGATAGCCAAAATGACGATAGAAGAAATCATGACAGCCAGTTCCGGACCAGCAACCATGGAAATCAATAATTCGGGAACTGCCAGGCCAAGACCGCATAACAACGTAAGAAGAAATACGCCTTTCAATGCCTTGAGGGAACCGCCAACGACAATAACCATCAAGAACGGAGAAATAATATTCAACGGCAATAACTGCAGGCTGATGTACGTAGATAACGTGACAGGGTCAAGACCTGTCAAATTAGCCAGCGTGCTGGCAGGAATACCGATAGAACCATACGTTGTCGGCACGGAGTTGGCAATTAAACAGAGGAGAATGGACTTGATAGGATCAAAACCCAGCGCAACGAGCATGCTTGCCGGAATGGCAATAGCCGTACCAAACCCAGCCATGCCTTCCATAAAAGCGCCAAATCCCCAGCCAATGAGGAGAGCCAATACACGGCGGTCCTTACTTACAGTTGTCAGCATATGTTTGATAATGTCCATAGATTTCGTATAGACTGTCAAATTGTATGTAAAAATAGCGGCAATAATGACTAATAAGATAGGCCAGCATGCCAGCGCAGCCCCTTCAACAGCTGCTGTTACGGCATCCGTGCCAGACATTTGATATTGAAGCAAGGCTACGGCAAAGGAAATAAGCAAGGCTATGGGACATGCCTTGAAGCTTTGCATCTTAAAAAAGCCTAATGAAATAACAAGCCATAAAATAGGAGAAAGCGCAAGTAAAAAAATCATAATGACAAAAATCCTTCCTTTCTAAAAAATAATAAAAAAAGTATGTGAAAAAATTCCTATACATAATGAAAAAATAAATACGCAAGTTACAACAGGGTATGTGCTGCGGAAGCGCAAATATATTATGTATATTCTAAAAAGCTATTAAAATAACAACTTTTTAATTCTATTAAATCATAATAATAGTATACAATAAAATATAAGCATGATTCAATAGAAAAAGCCATTCCGTTATAGCATAAATAAAAAAGGGAGAAATGAGTAAAAATAGGGGGTTCAGTGGAAATTTGAGAGAATATAATCGAAATTGTATTGCGAAAAATGTATAATCAAAATTAAAAAACGCCTAGTTTATGTATTGACAAAATGCAATTTGTGAAAAAAATCATTTTCTTGATACACAAAAAAAGCAGCCATACCATGAAATCATGTTCATGATATGGCTGCTTGAATAGCATGCCCCAATGCATTATGCAAAAAATTCGATAATCTTATGAATGGCCAATGCCATATGGTTTGGATTTTGAAACGGATGGTTAGCCCCTTCTACCGGAATAAACTCGATAACATTGTTTTCAGCAAATGCCAGCGAATCTTTGATAGGAATCATTTCATCTTTCGTGCCGTGGATAATGAGCATCGTATCGGCGTAATCAAAATATTCTTGTGACATGACATCAAACTGTTGGAGTGATTCGAGAAACGACTGGTCAACTTTCATTTTGCGTTCAAACCCGATTTGTATTTCTTTTCCCTTTTTTAGTTTGGCATGGTCTTCCGGAGAAATGTGGCGGCACATCGTGTCATACATATGGATGGCCGGACAGCGCAGGGCAATTTTGGTAAAGGGATTGCCGATTTCAATGATATAGCGCAGTGTCAGATAGGCACCAAAACTGGAAGAATAATTATAGATACGCGCAGCTTTCAGCGTTTCTTTGGCGTATGTTGTGACGAATGTCAAATAGAGCAAACATTCGTCTACGGTTAGTTTTTTGCGGGCATCGGCGCCGTGGCAGGGCCAGTCAAACGCGATAACTGCATACCCCTTGTATTTCGATGTCAAATGTTCGGCAAAATGAAGCGTACCGGCAGTTTCCTTATTGCTGCCAAAGCCATGCGTGACAATGACGACATTGTCAAACGTACGCGTTGTTTTGTCATGGTCACTGCAAAACAATTTGCAGCGGACACTATATCCTTCTGTATTAATATCAAAATATTTTTCCATATCTCATTCTCTTTCCTATTTGCAGCATGCTGTAATAACAGGCTTTAGTATAGCACAAAACAGAGCCGAACGGAAAGAGCTTTACGCAAAGACGATGAAATACGCTGTACGATTAGAATCCCAGGTTTTCTCCGACTAAAATGACTTTGATGCGGCCGGCAGGTGCGCAGCGCCGTGTGCGAACCATTTGATTGCAGATGCTGTCCGGGCTGAGACAGTCAGCGCACATACCGGTGAGGGCACAGGGCGTTTTTTTGCTGAAACGTTGCATGTTCATCGGTGAAGCGACCGAACGAGCCCGCATGATAGCTGCTTCCAGAGTGGGTTCGACTTTGTTCATGCCGACAATCACGAGGACCTGCTTCGGCCCAAAAATAAGTGCTGCGACACGATTGCCCGTGCCGTCAATATTATACAGCTGGCCGTCTTCCGTAGCCGCATTCGTACCCATAATAAACGTATCACACAACAAAGCCTGGCGCAGCAGCTTTTGGCGTTCTTCCGGTGTTTTGGCAGTATCCCGGTCAATAACTTGGCGGTGTTCCAATACATACGGACGCAGGCCGATGTCATTAATCGATACGGAGCCGCCCCACGAAACGACGTGATCTTCCGGAATTAGAGAAATAGCTTTTTGCAGTGCTTTGTCTTTCGTAGGACAGTAGTATGCTTCAAAGCCGCGCTTATTGAAATTTTCAGCGACTTTCGGCCCCTTTTTATCATACATTTTATACATCATGCTTGTTCTATCCATGATACACCCTCCTTGGCAAATACAAAACTATTAAAACATAGCATAAGCGTAGCGTATTTTTTGCGTTTTGACAATGGAAAAAAGAGACTGTAAGAATAAAATTTTTGTCACATACGCAGAAGGAATACATAAAAGCTATATAGTTGCCAAATCTGTATCGGATACATGATGAAAATAAGAAAAAAATGCTGCCGAATTTCTCTTATATACATATAGGGTATTATAAGTAAACGTTGTTTTTTATCTATCAAGGAGGCATGAAATCCCATGAAGCAGCAATACGGATATGTACGCGTCAGCAGCAAAGAACAACACGAACAGCGGCAAATCAAGGCGTTACAAGATATGAAAATTCCGGACAGTCATATTTTTATTGACAAGCAGTCAGGAAAAAATTTTCAGCGGCAGGCGTATCAAAAATTGATGCGGAAAGTACGAAAAGATGACATCATGTATATCAAAAGCATTGACAGGTTGGGGCGAAATTATAAAGAAATTCAGGAACAATGGCGCATTTTGACAAAAGAAAAAGGAGTAGATATCGTCGTACTGGATATGCCTATTTTGGATACACGACGGGGAAAAGATCTGATTGGTACCTTTTTAAGCGACGTAGTGCTGCAGATCTTGTCGTTTGTCGCAGAAAACGAACGCAACATGATTCGCCAACGACAGGCCGAAGGCATTGCACTGGCCAAAGCCAACGGCAAGAAATTTGGCAGACCGGAAAAAGCACTGCCCGACCATTTTGCAGTCATTGCAGCCCAATGGAAAAATGGAGAAATAACAGGCGTACAAGCTGCCAAGGCATGCCAAATGCCTTTATCTACATTTCGCTACAAAGCCAAGAAATGGCTAGAAACATAATTGAATAAAAATATAATGAAATATGAATAGAATGATATGCTGATAAGTAAAAAAGTATCAGCATATCGTTCTTTTTTTTGTGTGTCATGAGGTGCATCTTTTTTAGCATATTATTGCCATAAATCGTACTTT
>ERZ808240.5607-NODE-5607-length-10126-cov-3.114487_pt1 | contig 10126 bp, 7 predicted proteins | sample MGYA00521084_ERZ808240 | MGnify/ENA primary metagenome ERZ808240 (study PRJEB31516, sample SAMN03275571) | gut metagenome | biome: mammalia-associated habitat; material: feces | host: Papio cynocephalus | place: Kenya | collected 2012-08-06 ... | reverse complement strand
CGACAACCGTGCACATGCCGGAAGAAGAACCTGCCGACGATGCAAAGTCGGAACAGGACGATTCCGCAGATGATGCTGAAAAGACGATCCCGATTTCTTCCGGCGACGAGGACTGACAGCATAACATCTAGTGCCCGTTCAGGGCTATCACTTTCATAAATAGAAACAGCACTTTTGCAGCCGCAGATCGGCGGGCAAAAGTGCTGTTTTTTCTGTCACTGCACGAAGCTTGTGCGGTGCTGCCGATTCTTTACCGTTTCGGCAGAGGAATCCGGAACAAACCGTGCCGGTTACAGCAGGCATACAGCCAGCCGCGTCCTCTTGCCGGCAGACGGGTTTCCGGTTCCTGTTCGGGGTAGAGTTTCACCAGCGTCACCCGTTCCGAAGTCACAGCGGCGAAAAACGACAGGTAGTGAGATTTGGTCATGGGGTGTTCCATGCGGACGAAATATTCCCCGTCCATGCATTCCACGGAAATGGCATGGGATTCGTCCGGTTCCTCCGGCACCAGCGGCGGCAGGGCGATGCCGCAGCAGTGAAACGCCCCCTCGCCGGCGGCAGAGATGACATTCCCGCACAGCGGGCACACATACCACTGGGTTTTCAGCATGTTGGCGGTGCGGTTCCGGTTGGTCACCGCGGTACCGGAAATCAGTTCCGGCACGGACACCTGCAATGCCTTTGCCAGCGGTTCCAGCATGGTGATGTCCGGCAGTCCTTTTCCGGTTTCCCACTTGGAAACGGTCTTGTCGCTGATAAACAGCTGCTCGGCAAGCTGCTTCTGGGTAATGCCCCGCTTTTCCCGCAGCATTTGAATAGTTTGTCCGGTCACATAGGGATTCATAAACGCTTCCTCCTTTGGGATTGTTATCGTTGATCAACTGTATCCAGTATACCAGAGTTTCTGCCGTTTGACAACCTACGCTACGTGGAATTTGCCCAAAAAGGCGTTCTGTTACGAACACAGAACGCCTTTCGGATTTTCTATAGGAATAAAATTGATTTTGGAAATTTTGAGGAGTTACTTCGCGAGAATCTCCTCCCACGTCTGGTGGATACCTGCACCGTGGAGAGACACGTAATAGAGCATGTAGTAGATGTCGGTGGAATCCACACTGCCGCTGCCGTCTACATCTGCGGCGGCAATCTGTTCCGGTGTCAGCCCGCCGTCATTGCCGACAGCGATGTTCGCCACATAGTAGAGGGCGTAGTAGATGTCGGTGGAGTCGATGCTGCCGCTGCCGTCGAGGTCACCCTTGGGAGCAGCCGGCGTGGGCTGGGTAGTAGTTGTTGTGGTGGTGGTTCCGGTGGTAGCTGTAGTTGTTCCGGTGGTGGACGCTGTGGACTCGGTGGAGGTCGTCACCTCTGTGGTAGTGGATTCTGCGGGAAGCGTTTCCGCAGGCGTTGTCGTTGTCACCGGCGGCGTGTCGGGTTCCTCTAATTCCACAAAGGGGAACATGAGCATTTCCGCATACTTTTCCGCATAGGAATCCCGATAGCCGTAAATGGTCAGCTTAGTGTCGTAGGTAAACGCCGTGTACGCTATCTCGGTCACGCTTCGCGGAATGACGATCTTTTCCAGTTCGGTGCAGCTTGCGAACGCATTTTCTCCGATCGTGGCAATGTCGTTCTCCAGTGTCACCTCACGCAGTTTCGCCATTTCCTGATACGCACTGGCAGGAATCTCACCGTCCTGATGCTGAACGGTCAGGTGCGTGACATGATTTCCCACAGTACTGCTCTCCTTGGCCGGATCGAAGGTGTCCGGCACGGTAAAGTGCACATCAGGCTGGCAGTTCATGAAAGCGTTGTACTCCACCCTCGTCTTGTAGTTTTCAAACGTGACATCTTTCAGATTGGTGCAGTTCCCGAAAGCACCGCTTTCCACAACAGTCACCGCAGACGGTATGGTAACTTCTGTCAGACCGGTACAGCCAGTGAAAGCATCTCTGATATAGGTCACACTGTCCGGTATGGTAATGCTGGTCAAAGCGGTACAGCCGGAAAATACACTGTTCTCCAATCTCTGCAAAGTATCCGGAATGGCGATCTCTTTCAAAGAAGAACAGCCGGCAAATGCCGATGCCCCAATATAGGTGACACCATTCGGAATGGTAACACTGGACAGATCGACACAGTGCCAGAACGCACTGCTGTCAATGCCTATCACGCCCGAGTGCATGATGACCTTTCGGATACTGCTGCAGCCGGAAAAAGTGTTTGCCCCAATGGTTGTGATGCTGTACGGTATGGTAACAGTTTCCAAGGCACTGCCGTTCAAATGCAGCGGTGCACCATAGGACAGCGGATTTCCTCGGAAGTTCCCGAATGCAATGCGGCACCAAGCTTCCAGATCTGTAATATTAACGCCATATTTTAACTTTGTGCAGTTGAAAAACGCATTCTCGCCGACCTTTTTTATGGTGTTCGGTATGGTGACACTTTGCAGATTCTGGCACCCCTCAAACGCCTTGGCGGCGATGCTGGTCACGGGCTTGTCCGCGATCGTTTCCGGAATGTCCGCCGTTATGGCATTCGCAGCACAGCCGACAATGGCAATTTCCCCGTCGTCGGTCACATTGTAGTACAGCTTTTCGTCATAGATCCCGCTGTATTCGTCCGGAACTGCGGCACTCACCGACAGCATTGTTCCCACAGATTCCAACACATTCTGCAAGCCGGACACACCTACGCTGCCCAGACAGAGCACACCGGCTGTGGCTGCCGCAAGTGCTTTTTTCCATAATTGCATTTTTGTTCCTCCAATTTTTCGTCATAAACAATTGCATTTTCAAAGCGTATTCACGTAAAAATTTGCCGAAATGGCGTATTTTTCGTTTTAATGTGAACACGTTCTAGTATACCATATCTTTCCGAAAAAGTCAAATGGGCAGACAAAAAACCGGCTCCTGCATGAGAAATGCGGGAGCCGGTTTTTAAATTATTGTCAGATGTTGTTATTTTGCGAGAACTTCTTCCCACGTCTGGTGAATACCTGCTCCGTGGAGTGCCACGTAGTAGAGCATATAATAGATGTCTGTGGAATCCACACTGCCGCTGCCGTCTACATCTGCGGCGGCGATCTGTTCCGGTGTCAGTCCACCATCATTGCCGACAGCGATGTTTGCCACGTAATAGAGGGCGTAGTAGATGTCGGTAGAATCGACACTACCGCTGCCGTCGAGGTCACCCTTGGCGAGAGTCGGAGTTTCTGGGTTTGTGGTAGTGGTTGTGCTTGTGGTAGTTGTGGTGGTAGTCGCTGTTGTTTTGGTGGTTGTATCAGATGTGGCTGTGGTGATTTCTGTGGTTGTACTGATTGATTCGATTGTTGTCGTTGTGGTTTCTGTAGTGGTGGTAGTGGTTTCAGTTGTTGTGGCATTGCCCAGAGAAACAAAAGGAATGTCATTTTCCTTAGCATAGGTTTCTGCATAAGAACCGGTGTAGCCATATATGGTTAGATTTGTGTCATCTAAAAAAGCATCATCATCAATTTCCGTCACGCTAGCTGGTATAGTAATTTTAGTCAAATTAGTACAATAACTAAATGCATTATTTTCAATGCTTGTTACACTATCCGGTATAACAATGGCAACCAAATTGGTGCATTCAGAAAACGCATTATATTCAATATCTGTAATTTTATCAGGTATAGTAAAATTAGTTAAACCGTTGCACCCGCGAAAAGCACCTCCGGAAATACTCGTCATATTATCTGGCAAAATAATATTCTTCAAATTAGCACAACCACTAAAGCCACTATAACTTAACCGATTTATACTAGCTGGTATGGTGATACTTGTTAAATCAACACAATCACGAAATGCCCAATCTGCAATACTTGTTATACTATCCGATAAAACAACATCACCAGAGCACGTGCTTCCGTCAATTAAAATGTTGTTTACCACCACCAATGGATTTTCTTTTTGTCTTGATTTTAACCAAGGAGTATTGTAAAAAGCTTCTGCTCCAATACTAGCTACACTATCTGAAATAGTAACGTCAGACAAGCTTGTACAATTAGAAAAAGCATAATCGTTAATAATTGTTACATTTTCCGGTATCGTTATACTCATCAAGCTAGTGCAACCACCAAAGGCACCATTTCCAATATTCGTAACGCTATCTGGAATTTTAACATTATTTAAGCTACTGCAATTAGCAAATAAATAACTTGAAATAAATGTTATACCAGAAGGTATTATTATATCTGTTAAATTGATACACTCCGCAAAGGCATCGTAACCAATGTTCTCCATATATTTCGGCATAGAAATACTTGCCAAATTAGAGCAATAGGAAAAAGAATTTTCTCCAATATTTATAACACTATTCGGTATCACAACATTAGTAAGCTCAGCACAATTATTAAAAGCCTGATTTCCAATACTCGTTACTGTTTTTCCTCCAATTTTTTCTGGAATTTCTAAATTTCCCGAAGCATCTTCTCCACAATCATTAATTACAATTGTATCATCTTCATTTATAGTATAGCTTAACAAGGTCGTTCCGGTTCCCACAGGAACCTCTATTGTGTATGCCTCTGCACTCACCGAAAGCACTGCTCCTACAGCATGCAGTAAATTTTGCATGCCAGTCACGCCCACGCTGCCCAGACAAAGCACCCCTGCGGTCGCCGCTGACAAAACTTTTTTCCACAATTTCATTTTTGGCAAATCCTCCTTTTATTTTGTCCGATTCTGCATCATCAATTGACGCCATGTAAAATTATAACTCGAAAAAAAAGAAAAAAGACGAATAAATTTACGGTAAAATGTAAATTTCAATATTTTCACCGCATTTTTGCAACAAAAAACCGGTTCCCACCCCCAGAAACCGGTTTTACAAATTGATTCAAGACATATCCTGCATCTCTGTCCGAGCCAGTGTTTCCACGATTTCCCGTGCCTTTGCCTCCGGCAGAGCCGTCAGCTTGAACCGCTGCTGGCGGGGCCCGTTACAGGTGATATACAGATGACAAACACCGTACATCTTCTGTGCAGGTGTCTGCATCAGGTCTGTGCGGACAATGCGGGCGTGGTTCACCGTAATGGTGTGGAACGTGAACCAGCTGCAAAAATGCATCTGCAAATGCTGGTCGTCCATGGTGACCGATTCCGTGAACATCGCCACAATGCGGATACACAGCAGCCACACCAGCGGAATGATCAGCATCACGGAACAGAACCGAATAATCGCCCCCAGATTCGGCAGCAGCCACAGCAGGATAAACCGTGCCGGCAGAATCGCACACAGCCCGATCACCGGCGGCCACACAAAGGACCAGAAAAACCGGATATTGGAGCGTGCATGGAGTTTCGGGTGCTCCATGACCGGCACCGCGTGCAGCTTTTCCAGCAGTGCCTGTGAGCCTTTTTTCCGAATCAGGGGAATCAGCACTGGCAGCGTATCCCGCCGGCTGCCGTAGCCGGGGCAGCGAATGTGGAGGGACACCATGCCGAATATCTTCATCAGCAGATTCTGCCGCAGGTCGGGAAAAATAATGGCGTTGTCCCGCAGATGATACCGCCGGCGGGTGAGGATTCCCGTGTGCACCGAGATGAACTCCTCCCCGAACCGCATGCGGAATCTGCCGTACCGCAGCAGGTTCCGCCCGAACGAGATCAGCCACAACGCCAGAATCACAATGCCGATCGTAATGGCGATTCGCGGCACACCGTGGAACGCTGTCGATGCCCTGTCGGTGGCATCTTCCAGAATTTGCTGTGCCTGAAACTGCTTTACCAGATCGGAAGTGATGCGTCCACCCTGAAAGCAGAGGGTGGCAATGTATATCGCACCGGAAAAGCTGCTGGAGAACAACGCCGAAAACAACAGCATTCGCCATGCCGGCGTGTGATACGCCACCGCACCGGTACTGTCATTTTGCAGCACGGGAATGTGCTGCCGCAGCCGGTGCAGATCCCGCAGGTGCAGAGTCAGGTGCATATCCGCTTCCGGCATGGCACCGGCTGCGGTACTGATCTGCAGGCAGGCTGCCCGCAGAGGGCGGAGGTAAAACGGGTGTTCCTCCACCGTGGAGGCAATGCGTTCCAGCGGGATCTCCGTCCCCCGCCGCAGGAGGATCCCGCTTTGGGAACGAATGGAAACTTCGTCGAAATAATATGTGCAGGCATGCCAGCGAAGCGTACCAATGCCCAGAATCAGCAGGGCGACCAGCAGGTCAAACCATGCACCGGCTCCCCAGTCAATGAGATTCTGAAACGAAAACGGATAGAACCGCAGGCTTCGCAGCAGCGGGAAAATCAACAGCCACAGGTTCTTGGCACTGTAGCGTAAAATCTTGATCGGGTGTTCCCGATACACTGCCTCGCTGGCAGTCCCAAGCCGCATCATGGGCTGCTCCTTTCCGGCGGATTTTCTGCATCGCTGCCAGTTCCTGCCGGTGGCTGCACCGCACTTTCAAACGCATCGAACTGCGGCTCCTGCGGAATGTCTGCGGGATTTCCGGCGGCGGGCACTTCCAGTGTCCGCTGGCTGTGGCTGTAGACCGTCTTTTGCAGAAACGCCTGTATCTCCGCCGCGTCAGAACTGCTCAAAAACGACAGAATGACCGTGCCGCCATAGGCATGCAGCGGGATGAAGTTCATGCCGGTGACATCGGCAAAGGGAACTTGAAAAATGCTGCTGAACTGCAACGCCTGTGTCCGCATGACTTGTTCCTGTATGAAAAAAATGCCGCATTTTCGGGTGATATGGGTTGCCGATACACAATAGGTCACAGTGCAGAACCACATGGGCAGCAGCAGTGTGGACAGCAGGATCGCCGCCGCCGCCAACACTGCCGTCAGCGTCCACAGCAGCCAATGGGGCAGCACAGCCAGAAAGTACCATATCAAACCGATCAGCACCGCCGTCAAGATCGGTGTCGCAATTTGCAGCGTATATTGTGCATGTTTATCCGCAGTATACTGCTTCATGGATTCCTCCTACAGACATAATCGGGGTTCCTACATTCATATACATCAGTAGAGCAATCTGCTCTGCTTCTATTATACCCCGTGAACACATTTTCGTCAAGAGAATGCGGATAGATTGCACACAAATCCTTTTTATTCCTCATAGTTTTCCCTGAAAGGAAAGGTGGACGGCAAAACCCCTCTGTCACTTCGTGACATCTTCCCTTTCAGGGGCGACTTCTTTGCTCTGCTTCATAATTTAACCCGCATATAAATCGTTTTGTGTAGATAGATCACGATAAACTATGGATATACTGTCAGGAGGGAAATTATGCTGGAACGCGTAGCATCATACATCTGGGGAACAGGGCTGCTGGTGCTGCTGCTGGGGACAGGGCTGTACCTGAGTTTCCGGCTGCGGTTCTTCCAGCTCTGGGGCTGGAAAACCATTCTGCGGCGGACGTTCGGCAGCCTGCGTACCAAGTCCGGCAAGAGCGGCACTTCCCTCACCCAGTTCCAGACCTTTTCCACAGCCCTCGCCGCTGCAATGGGCACGGGAAACATTCTAGGCGTAGCGGCGGCTCTCTGTCTGGGCGGTGCCGGTGCAATTTTCTGGATGTGGGTATCCGCCCTGCTGGGTATGGCTCTGACTTACAGCGAAAATGTACTGGCTCTGCGGTACGCCCGCACACTCCCCGACGGCACCAAGGCAGGCGGCCCTATGGCGTATCTCCGGTTCGGGCTGCACAGTCCTGTTCTGGCAGTATTTTACAGCCTTTGCTGCATCGGTGCTTCGCTGGGCATGGGCAACATGACACAGAGCAGTGCCATTTCCACCCTTGCCGCAGAAGCGTTTTCCCTGCCGCCGCTGTGGACGGGAATCGGTGTCACGCTCCTGCTGGGAATCATCTTGCTCCGCGGCACACGCTCCACCGGCAAGGTCATTCAGTGGCTCATGCCGGTGCTGTCGGCGGTGTATCTGCTGGCGGCACTGGGGGTGATCTTCCGGAACGCCGCCGCACTGCCGACAGCATTCGGGCAAATTTTCCGCGAAGCGTTCGGACTGCGTGCCGTAGGCGGCGGAATTTCCGGTGCTGTTTTGCAGCGTGCTGTGCAGACTGGTCTGCGGCACGGGGTATTTTCCAACGAAGCCGGACTGGGGAGCAGTGCCCTTGTCCACGCCGGCGGCAGTTCCGAAGATGCCCAGCTACAGGGCATGTGGAGCATGGTGGAGGTGGCGTTGGATACGCTGGTGTGCTGCACGCTGACGGCTCTGGCAGTTCTCACCAGCGGAGCCATGACGCAGGCAGACAACGCCAGCGGCATCATTTCCGCCGCATTTTCGGGCGTTTTCGGGCAAACCGCACCGGAACTAATGGCGGGCATCACCGCACTGTTTGCATTCTGTACGCTGATCGGCTGGTGCTGCTGCGGGGAACAGGCGGTGCGGTATCTGGGCGGTGAATCGTGGCGGCTGCCCTATCGGGTGCTGTTCTGTCTGGCGGCAGGCGTAGGGGCTGTGGTTTCCCTGCGGTCGGTGTGGGCACTCTCCGACATTGCCAACGGGCTCATGGCAGTGCCGAACCTGCTGGGGCTGCTGCTTCTGGGAAAACAGATCGGGACACAACGGGAAAAATAACCAAAGGCAATACCGCACAAAAAAATATTCCCACAGGGAGCACCCCGTGGGAATATTTCTATTTACAGCAATATTTCGAAGTCTGTATCAGCATCGGAGGGGCTCTTTTCATTATATCATCAAGAAAACCTAAGTGTAAAAACCCCTCTGTCACTTCGTGACATCTCCCCTTTCAGGGGCGACTTCTTTGCCTTGCTTCATAATTTTAATCCGCATATAAACTGTTTTGTGTTGTTCATATCAACATGCGAAACCCTGCAATCAGCCCAGAATTTCTGTCCAAGTGGGCTGCAAGCCGGCACCCTTTTCTGCACAGTAGCGGAGCAGTTCAAAGAGATCGGTAGAATCTACGCTGCCGTTGCCGTCAATGTCAGCCGCAAGCAGTTCTTTACCGGTCAGCGTGCCCTTGTTTCCGGCACCGACATTTGCCGTGTGCTGTAACAGTTCGAAAACATCAGAACTGTCGAGTTCCTTGCTGCCGTCGCAGTCGCCCCGCCCCAGCAGCTGTATGGAGCCGTCCGACTCTGCCGCTGTATTGGGGACAGATTCATATATGATATAGGAAGCACTTACTCGATCGAGTTTCTCTCCGGCTTCCACCATGAGAGAAGCTTTCCGCAGCAGCTGATAACGTTGCTGCGTATTAAAAAATTCCTTAGGAATAACGGCATACGTACCGTTTTCATTCTGTTTGATTTCCACATCAAAGTCCGGAGCAAAATCTTCCGGTGTCAAAACAACGCCTTCTTTCAGAGTAACACGACAAATACCAAAACTGTCTTGACAATCCCACATTGGTGCAACATTGTTTTTCTTTAAAGAAACGCCCCAGACTTCCTGCTGTACCGATACAAAACCGGACAAGGTCTGGAGGAACTGACAAAGTTTTTCCTCGTCCAGACGATACGATGATGTGCTGAATCGCAGCGTATATGCTCCGTTTCCCTCTGCGGTCATAGTCAGCTGGCGATTTGCAGATTCTGCTGTGCTCAATGCCAGATCGGCAGTCGGCTCCTCTGCATTTTCCTTTTTGGTCAGCAGACCGCAAAGCTGTTCTGTCAGTTCCCGCACATCTGCCACGTCCTGCTCCAGCTGAATCCGATATGCATACTCGTTGAGCTGAATCAAATCATTTTGTTCCGCCGTTGCATAGAAAATGTTGTCATACATACCTGCCGGTGTGGGATCTTTCAAGCCATAGTACATGCTTTCGCCCTTTTCCACATATGCCGTCTTGTCATTTTCCAGCATCTGCAGCACCTGTGCCAGCGGCACTTCAGCTTCCCCATTCATATGCATGGGGTATGCTGCTGCCGGCATCGTCATTGCACTTCCCAACAGTGCAGCTGCACAAACAGCAGAAATTATCCTTGTTCTTCTTTTCATAAAAATCGACCTCGCTTTCTAAAATAATAATATGACATTGAAAATAAAAAGGAAAATTTTCATAAAAATTATATCATTTTTTCGGGGGGGTGTCAAGCCTTTTTATATATTTTGTATGATTTGCACAATAAAAATTGTAACAACTTACAAGAAAAAACGGTACGCCTGTTGCCAGTGCGTA
>ERZ808240.5606-NODE-5606-length-10127-cov-3.330719_pt1 | contig 10127 bp, 7 predicted proteins | sample MGYA00521084_ERZ808240 | MGnify/ENA primary metagenome ERZ808240 (study PRJEB31516, sample SAMN03275571) | gut metagenome | biome: mammalia-associated habitat; material: feces | host: Papio cynocephalus | place: Kenya | collected 2012-08-06 ... | reverse complement strand
CAAAAGCGTCATGGTGCGGTTTGCGAACAGCGAGTTTTCAAGAAGCTCTGTGTTTACCTTTTCAAATTTCTTTTCCTGATATGCCTCGGCGTTATACGCGCGCACAACGCGGATACCGGTGAGATTCTCGCGCGCGGACTGGTTGAGCGAGTCCTGCAGCCACTGGATACGCTTGAATCTCGGAAACGTGCGCACGATGGCGATGCTCAGTATCGCAACAAGCAGCACAACCGCGATGCCCGTCGCCAGCGACCACTGCCATGCCTTGCCTGCGATCTTCATGATCGCCCAAACGGCCATGAGAGGAGCTTTGACAACTACCTGGAGCGACATGACGACCATCATCTGCACCTGCGATACGTCGTTTGTCGAACGGGTGATAAGGCTCGCGGTTGAAAACGCGTTTATTTCCTCGAGAGTGAAGCTCTCGACCTTGTAGAACATTTCCTTTCTCAGGCGCTTCGAGAAATTCGCCGCGATGCGCGAGGCAAAAAAGCACACCGCAATCGATGAAACGAGGCTTCCGAGCGCACACAGCAGCATCATTCCGCCTTCGCTCCAGACATCGCCGATGGCGCTGCCCGGAGTCTCGATAAGCGTCGTTATCTGGGACATATAATCGGGTATCATGAGGTCAAGAACGACCTGAGCGCATACAAACACGAGACTGAATGCGCAAAACAGCCATTCCTTCGCCCTGAGATACTTAAACAGCTTCAGAAGTTTCAGCATTTAGCGGCAGAGACCTCCTTTTCTTTTTCCTGTGAGAGCTTTTTTTCTATCATTTCCTGAGCCAGCTGCGCGGTCTCTTTGGTTTTATGCCCCTTGACGTATTCGGCGTCGATAACGCCGAGAACGTCTATATATACATTCGTCTTTTTAAGCGGGAAGTTGTGTATTATCTTATCGGTATTGCGCAGCGCGACGACCACGACGGGCACATCGGCTCTCTGCGCTATCTTGAACGAGCCGGCGTGGAATGGCAGCATGCCCTCCTGCTTGCTGCGCGTGCCCTCGGGATAGATAACGACCGAGCAATAGTCCTTGTTTATATACTCAGTCGCAGCCTTCACGGTCTTGAGCGCCTCGCGGTTATTCTCCCTGTCCAGGGGCAGACAGCCGCACTTGTGCATGACCTTACCGATGATGGGTATCTTCAGGTTGCCGGGCTTGGAGATGAACGTCAGCTCCTCCCTGGGCATTTTGTTTACCATGACGACGGGGTCTGCAAGCGAGCGATGGTTCGATACCATAAGATAGCGCGTATCCTTGGGGATGAGCTCCGTTCCGCTTATCGAAACATCCGCGCGCGCATAGAACACCAGAATATCCGCGACAGCGTGCAGATGCCAAAGCCAGAATTTCGACGGCTTTTCCTGCGGTTTATTCTTATCTATAAGCAGCTCCGTTGCCAGAAGCATTGCCACGGCGTATGCAAGGTGCGCCCCGAAGAAATACTCCACAAAGCGCAGCAGCAGCTCGCCCGTTACCTTCAGCACGCCTCCCGACGCTCCCGATGCGAGCGTATGCAGCACGCTGCCTCCCGCTCCGATAGCGGCGAATATTTTTAGAAGCATATACAAGCCTCCCCCATCCAAACAGAATATACAGTATTATTTTATTTTACCACGACTTCTCGATTTTCCAATAATAATTTTTTGAACAATCTAATAATTTTTGAGCTGACGGAAATTTACCGTACGCCCGAAAGGCAATTTTCGAGTTTTCCCGATGCTTTGTCCAAAATCGGGGCATCTTTGTGATATAAATATCAGTGTTTTGACTCGAGACGGTGCATTTTTGTATGTTTTGCACACCTTGAGCGTCATTTTTCCTTATCTTTCGTGGAAACTGATAAATTTGTTGAATTTGAACGAAATCAGCTTATTTTAAAATTGATTTTTACCCCATAATAGTATAAAATACATAAACGAGTTGTTAACGACATTTAAACGACAGCTCACACTTGATCCGTAATTAATTTAATAGGAGTGAAATTTATGGAATCCCTTAAGTTTCTGGCGCCTGCTCTTGCGGTTGTCGCTCTGCTGTTTGCTTTCTACAAGATAGCATTCGTCTCCAAGCATGACGCAGGTACCGAGCGCATGAAGGAAATCGCCGCCGCGATCAATGACGGCGCGAAGGCTTTCCTTTTTGCTGAGTACAAGATCCTCGCGATCTTCGTCGTAGTTCTGTTTATAGCCATCGGCCTCGGCCTCGGCAGCTGGATCACCGCTCTGTGCTTCCTGTTCGGCGCGCTGTTTTCCATCCTCGCAGGCTACATCGGCATGAACGTCGCTACCAAGGCTAACGTCCGCACCGCAAACGCGGCCCGCATAAGCGGCATGAACAAGGCTCTGTCGATCGCCTTCTCCGGCGGCTCTGTCATGGGCATGTGCGTTGTCGGTCTCGGCCTTCTCGGCGCATCCGTTCTGTTCCTCATCTTCAATGACACCAACGTTCTGTTCGGCTTCTCCCTGGGCGCAAGCTCGATCGCTCTGTTTGCACGTGTCGGCGGCGGTATCTACACCAAGGCTGCCGACGTCGGCGCAGACCTCGTCGGCAAGGTCGAGGCGGGCATCCCCGAGGACGACCCCCGCAACCCCGCCGTTATCGCTGATAACGTCGGCGACAACGTCGGCGACGTCGCCGGTATGGGCGCTGACCTCTTTGAAAGCTATGTCGGCGCCATCATCTCCGCAATGACCCTCGGCGCAGTCGTCATCGCTCAGTTCGGCGATCTGTCCGTCATCTTCCCGCTGGTCATCGCAGCCTGCGGCATCCTTGCTTCCGTTATCGCCACCTTCTTTGTACGCGGTAAAGAAGGCTCGAACCCCCATAAGGCGCTCAAGATGGGCTCTTATGTCTCCGCTCTTCTCGTTGTCATCGCATCCGTCGTCCTCAGCAAGGTCATGCTGGGCAGTTACGGCCCGGCTATCGCTATCGTTTCCGGACTCGTCGTCGGTCTCGTTATCGGTATTGTAACCGAGGTCTACACCTCCGGCGACTACAAGTTCGTTAAGAAGATCGCTCAACAGTCCGAGACGGGATCTGCTACCACCATCATCTCCGGCACCGCAGTCGGCATGATGTCCACATGGGTTCCCGTAGTCCTCATCTGCGTCGGTATCTTCCTGGCATACAAGTTTGCAGGCCTGTACGGTATCGCTCTCGCGGCAGTCGGCATGCTCTCCACCACCGGCATCACCGTCGCCGTTGACGCTTACGGTCCTATCGCCGACAACGCCGGCGGCATCGCAGAGATGAGCGGCCTTGACCACTCCGTCCGCGAGATCACCGACAAGCTCGACGCAGTCGGCAACACCACCGCGGCAATGGGCAAGGGCTTCGCAATCGGCTCTGCCGCTCTGACCGCGCTGGCTCTGTTCGTATCCTTCACTCAGGCTACCGGCCTGGATGCTTCCGAGGTCGCTCTGACCAGCCCCACCGTCGTTATCGGTCTTCTCATCGGCGGCATGCTCCCCTTTGTTTTCTCTGCAATGACCATGGACTCCGTTTCCAAGGCCGCTTACAGCATGATCGAAGAGGTTCGCCGTCAGTTCCGTGAGATCCCCGGCATCATGGAAGGCAAGGCAAAGCCCGACTACAAGACCTGCGTTGCGATCTCCACCACAGCGGCTCTGAAGGAAATGCTCGTTCCCGGCATCATGGCAGTCGTCGCTCCTCTGGCAGTCGGCCTCATTCTCGGCTCGACCGCTCTTGCTGGTCTGCTGGCAGGCTCACTCGTTTCCGGTGTCATGATGGCAATGTTCATGTCCAACGCCGGCGGCGCATGGGATAACGCAAAGAAGTACATCGAGGAAGGCCACCACGGCGGCAAGGGCTCGGACGCTCACAAGGCAGCCGTCGTAGGCGACACCGTAGGCGACCCGTTCAAGGATACCTCCGGCCCGTCGATCAACATCCTCATCAAGCTCATGACCGTTGTTTCCACCGTTTTCGCGGCTATCTTCACCGCAAACGGCCTGTTCTGATAAAACGCACCGCACCCCCGAGGCAGACGCCCCGGGGGTGTTTTTACACTTTCATCATACTTTATTAACAAAGAAGCGGCTGTTTTGTGGCATAATAGGTGCTGTCCGTAATACGAGCATGCCCGGCTTGACATCGGGTGTATAATAATATTATGGTAACCAAATTCATTCGTATTGGAGATCATTATGCTGAAGAAAAAAATGAAAAAGTTTTTTGCTTTTGCGATGGCTCTGGTCATGACGATGAGCGTCATGCTCTCGTGTATGTCCGTTTCGGCTTTCGCCGTGACGCAGTCTGAGATAGACGCTCTGAAGTCTCAGAAATCTCAGCTTGCAAGTCAAAAGAACAGCCTGCAGTCGACTATAAATTCTCTTCAGGGTCAGCAGAATGACCAGATAGCGCTTAAAAACGCATTGGACGAGAAAAATGCCATCACTGTAAAGCAGATACTCAACCTTAACGAGCAGATCGAGCTGCACACCCAGCTTATCGAGCAGAAGACCGAGGAGGTCGACGAGGCTCAGAAGGTCGCGGATGAACAGCTTGAAAAGTATAAGGTACGCGTCCGTGCGATGGAGGAGTCGGGCAGATACAATTATTTTGAGGTTCTGTTCGGCGCAAGCAGCATCGGTGAATTCCTCAGCCTTATAGACGATATCGGCGATATCATGAGAAGCGATAAGGAGCTTGAGGACGCTTACCGCCAGTCGGTCAAGGAGCTTAAGGCTGTCAAGGCCGAATACGAGCAGGCCAAGGCCGATATGGAGGACAGCAAGACAGAGCTCGAGGCTCTCAAGGCTCAGCAGGAAAAGGACATCGCCGAAGCTACTGCGGTCATCGCGTCCCTGCAGGGCGATATAAGCTCCAACTCCTCACTTTTAAGCGAGCTGTCCGCTCAGGAAAAGCAGCTCAATGCCGATATTCAGAAGAAGGTCGATGAGCTCAACAAGCAGCAGGAAGCCAACAAGGGGAACACCGGCAGCGGCAGCACCGTCGGCACGGGAAGCCTTGTATGGCCGAGCTACTGCACCTACATAACGAGCCGTCAGGGTCCGCGCATCCACCCCGTAACGGGCGAGTATAAAAACCACGGCGGCACCGACATCGGCGCAAGCTACGGCAGCGCGATCTACGCGGCAGACTCCGGCACTGTCGTGCGCTCGTCCGACGGCTGGAACGGCGGCTGGGGCAACTATGTCATGATCGACCACGGCAACGGCATGCAGACGCTTTACGCGCACATGTCCTCCCGCGCGGTCTCCGTCGGCCAGAGCGTCTCCCGCGGCCAGACCATCGGCTACGTCGGCTCGACCGGCATGTCCACCGGCCCGCATCTGCATTTTGAGATGTACATAAACGGCTCAAGGATCGATCCTCAGACCCGCTACCCCGGCGTGAGCTTCACATACTCTGCCAGCGCATGATCTGAATAAGCATTAAAAATCCCGAAGGAATTTTCCTTCGGGATTTTTCTTATGTAATTTGTAATTATCACGGATGCGGCTTGCCGTCTCTGTATGCCGCCATGATATCACGGAATACCTCGCCGTTTGAAGGAGGCGTCCAGGTTATGGCGTTGGCTCCGGCAGCGATGGTCTGCATAATGCTCTCCTCTGTCGGGCCGCCCGTTGCTATGACGGGCACATCCGGATGCGCGTCCTTTATCCTGCGCACGAGCTCCGGCGTATCGGACGCTGCGGAAACATTGAATATGTCCGCACCGGCCTTTAGCCTTGCCTCAAAATCGGTCTCCTTTCGTGCGACGGTCACCACAACGGGGATATCGACCGTGTGCCGCACGAGCGAGAGCACCTCGTTCGAGGTCGGGTCGTTGAGCACGACGCCGGTCGCGCCCTGCATCTCGGCGAACATGGCAAGATTTATCGCCCTCTGCCCCTGCGTAAGTCCGCCGCCGACGCCGGAAAGCACCGGGATATCCGCCGCCGTGAGCAGCGCCTGGGTTATCACCGGCTGCGGAGTAAAGGGATACACGGCCATGATAGCGTCGGCATTAACGTTTCTGATGATGCTCAGGTCGGTCGAGAACACAAGCGATTTGATGCGCTTTCCGAAAACGATTATGCCGCTGCATTTATATATGCATTCGGGCACACGAAGTGCGAATTTGCGCAGCGTGCCGTCCACTCTGTTGGGCAGTTTTTTTTCAATAGATACTTCATCATGCATAATTTTCACTCTCCAATATTCTCTTAAATGCCTCGACGCCGACGAGCAGCACTTCCTCATCAAAATCAAATTTGCTGCTGTGCAGCGGCGCGCCCCCTCTGCCGCCGTTTACGCCGAGGAACATGAACATACCTTCGACTTCCTGCTGATATTCGGCAAAATCCTCCGCCGCCATGACGGGCTCGACAAGCACGACGTCGTCCATAGAGTCGAGCACGGTGTAAAACTTCTCGACCATAGGACGGGGGTTTGCAACGTAGGGATAGTGAACTATCGTTTCCATGGATATGCCCGCGCCGGTCGCCATCTCGAGGCCCTTTAAAAGCGCGATTATCTGGCGCATGAGCTTATCGTACAGCTCATTGCTGAAAACGCGCAGGGTGCCGCTCATGGTGACCTCCTCGGCGATGACGTTGTGCGATGTGCCGCCGACTATCTTGCCGAGGGTCAGGAGTGCATCCTGATGCGGGTCAACGTCGCGCGTTATGACCGACTGGATCATCGTTATGAGCTCGGCCGCGACGACGATCGCGTCAATGCCCATCTGCGGCGTGGAAGCGTGCGCGCTTTTACCGTGCACCTTTATCTCAAAATCGCTCGTCTGCGCCATGAGGTTTGACCAGCGTATGCCGATCTTGCCCATGGGCACCGTGGGCCACAGGTGCAGACCGTAGATGCGGTCGACCTTGGGAGAGGTCAGCGCGCCCTCGTCGATCATTTTTCGTGCGCCGCCCCAGCCCTCCTCGCCGGGCTGGAAGAGCAGAACGACGTTGCACTTGAGCTTTTCGCGGTTTTGCGCTATCCACCTTGCAAGCAGCAGGAGTATCGTCATATGCCCGTCGTGTCCGCAGCCGTGCATAACGCCCTTATGGCGCGAGCGGAAGCGGAAGCGGTTCTCCTCGGTGTTTTTCATGCCGTCCATATCCGCGCGAAATGCTATCGTGCGGTCTGCGCCCTTGGCGTAGTAAACGGCTTTCAAGCCGACACCGGCAAGCACCTTCAGTTCGTCCGGGCGCGTGAGCTCTATAAGCGGTCTTATGTATTCATGCGTCTGCGGAAGCTCGAAGCCGATCTCCGGTATTCTGTGCAGATCTCTTCGGATCTTCACGCAGTCGTCCTTCATGGCGAGTATCTGGTCACTTATCTGCATCTATATCATTTCTCCGTAGCAATCAGTATTTTATATCCCTCGTTTTTTATACGCACCTCGCGCTTTTCCCTCAGAAGCCTGTACGCAATATACACGTCGCCCGCCGCTCCGGCAAGGATAACAACGAATATCACATAGCACTGCCAGAAAAGCTTAGCCGGCAGAACGAGCATTAAAATTATCATCAGAAGGCACTCGGCGGCGGCCGGTGCAAGGCTCATGATGATGTAGCTGCGCTTATCCAGCCAGCATTTATATTCTATCCTTGCGCTCATCCTGCCGCGCACAACGCGCGCAGGCTTTGAGGTGAGCTCGCCCAGGACAAAGCATCTTAAATATTCCTGCCCGATAAGGCAGGCGGCAATAATGAGCATGATGAGGATAAATCTCCCCAGCAGCGCGAAAAAGCCCGACGCGTCGAACAGAAGGCTTATATTTTTTATAAGGCAGCCGAGCACGATGAGCACTGCCGCAGCTATGCCCGTCACGGCACAGAGCTTTATTCCGAGCTTCTTATCGCTGTCGAGGTCGACAGTATCCGTCTCAAAGCCGGAGGGCAGCTTGTTTTCGTATGTCATTGCGTCACCGCATTTCCGGCAGAGGTATGCTCTTATCCAGCAGCACCTTGCCAAAGCACATAAGCGTTATGCCGGAGCTTGCCGGAACGGTAACATCGGCGTCGCTCCTGTCACGGTTTGCAGAAAACAGGTAGACGTTGCCGCTGTAGTCCTGGCAATACTGTTTGCACTTCATATCGCCGTCTACAAAAAACAGGCCGACATCGCCATCGTGTATGATGGCTCCGCGCTTGCACAGAGCAACGTCGCCGTCGTGGATATACGGCTCCATACTGTCGCCGTCGATGCGCACGGCAAAGTCGGCCGCGCTGTTTTTATCGACCGTATAGTCCTCGTAATCGTCGCCGAGCGCGGGCGACGCGTAGCCTGCGGCCGCAGGGGTTAGGTAGAGAGGTATGATCCTGCTCTCCTTCGGCTGCTGTGCCGAAGCTTCCTTCTCGCGGCGATTGAGCTCATGGTCGATGACCATATCGACGAGCTCCTTTCCGCTGTCGGACAGCCGCCTGTATTTGCCGATAAACTGCCACTCGCGCAGATCTGGCATCTTCGGCAGCGCTGCGTCCTCGCACAGCCGCTCGACCGGAACGTCAAGCTGCTTGCAGATATGCATCATCATGTCGAAATCGACCTTCTGATTATCGCGCTTTACCATACTGTAAAGCGTCTGTGCGGAAACGTTCAGTCTTCGGGCAAGCTCGCTTATGCTTATTCCCCGCTCCTGAAGTATCTCCTTGAGCATCGAGCCTCTCAAGCGGCACACCTCCTACATTACATTTATTTTATTATAGCCGGCGGGAGGCAAACCACTGCCGCCCGTCAGCTATAGCATAACATCCGGCAAAGATTATGTCAAGGAATAAGGTGTTTTATTAAATTTATGTGTATGCGGATTTGACAGAGGGCGCATAATTGCGTATCATTTTATATATTGATTGACATTTAGTTTTGGAGGCCACGCAATGAAGCATAAGGATCCCCGCCGGCGCGGTAAAGCACGCATCGAGCTCGAGCGCGAGCTGCTGCCGCTTATAATAGCTCTTGCGCTGTTTATCGCGGCTTCGGCAGTCGGCGCGGCATACGTTAACCTTCCGAAGTGGCTGACGGTCGTTACGGGCGTAGTGCCGCCCCTGGCTGCGGCATTTACTCCGCTGCGCAAGGCAGGCATCAGGCTGCTCGACGGCAAGGCGCTGTCATACGACATGCTCATCATTCTCGCCTGCATCGCAACAGGCTGCATGCAGAACTTCACCGAGGCGTTTTTCGTCCTCGTCGCATTTGACGCCGGCAGCTGCCTTGAGCTAATCTTCTCCGAAAAGAACCGCAAACGCACGCCGTATCTGGCCCATCTTCGTCCCGAGTACGCCGTCGTTGAGCAGGACGGCAAAATGAACATGGTCGACCCGGGCCGCATCCGCCCGGGAACGGTCATAACCGTCGGCAAAAACGAGCTTATTCCGCTTGACGGCATAGTCGTCGACGGCGCAAGCTCGGTTGACGCCTCGGCCTACACCGGAGAGCACGGGAGCATCGACGTCGGAGTCGGCAACGAGGTCGCAGCCGGCTGCGTAAACCTCGGCTCAACGCTGAAGATACGTGTCACGGGGCTGTATGACAACTCCACTCTCATGCGCACGGCCGGGATCGTCGAGAACGCGCCGAAGAGCGTTTCAAAGCGCGAAAAGCGCTTTGCACGGATATCGAAATTATTCACGCCGATCGTCATTTTTCTCGCCATAGCGCTGGCGGTCGTACCGTCTATCATAACGGGCGACTGGATAGACTGGACGCACAGAGCGCTCATATTCCTCGCCTGCGCCTCGCTTGCAGCGCCGCTCACGGCGTCCTCAATGGCGTATTTTGCGGGTCTGAGCAGCGCTGTCGGGCACGGCATAATCATCCGCGGCAAGAACGAGCTTGAAATGCTCGCCTCCTCTGCTACGGTCGTTATGGATAAGACCGGCACGGTCACAGAGGGCAGCTTTTCCGTCACGGGCGTCGAGCCCAAGGGCATAAGCAGTGCTGACCTTGTATCGCTCGCCGCAGCGGCCGAGAGCTATTCAAATCATCCGATCGCCCTGTCGCTTCGCAGAGCCGGCACGACGCACATCGACCCCGAGCACGTCACAAACGTCCGCGAGCTCGCCGGACGCGGCGTCGAGGCCGACGTATACGGCCGCAGAGTGCTCGTCGGAAATACGGCGCTTATGAACACAAAC